>Ga0114922_10001135_pt1 | contig 25403 bp, 12 predicted proteins | sample AartaG_FD_100975 | JGI IMG/M metagenome (GOLD analysis project Ga0114922, IMG submission 100975) | Deep subsurface microbial communities from Aarhus Bay to uncover new lineages of life (NeLLi) - Aarhus_00045 metaG | ecosystem: Environmental > Aquatic > Marine > Oceanic > Sediment | place... | reverse complement strand
TGGACTCATTAAACTTTCATCTTATGGGAATAGGCGAGGTCCCGATGCAGTTGTATGAGCAGTTTTTTGCCGATGCCGTATGCGTTGTGGTTCAACCGGCCAGTGGACCCGCCAAAGGACAAGAAGTCATTGATGCATCCTGTATCCGACGCATAGGCTTCGGAAATAATGAAAAACTATTGCCTTACGATGCAAGGTCTTTTCAGGGATATCGGCTTTTGCACGAGTACTTCATATCTCCGCGGAGGTTCATGTTTGTTGAACTTAAAGATCTCGAACCCGCAGTCCGGTCCTGTGAGGAAAATCAGTTGGATATAGTCATTTTGCTCAAGAAATCGAATATTCAACTTGAAGGTGTGGTCGGCGCCGAAAATTTCGGGTTGTTTTGTTCGCCCGCGATAAACCTTTTTGAAAAAAGGGCTGACCGCATACATGTTTCAGACAAATACTCAGAGTTCCACATTGTTCCGGACCGAACCAGACCGCTGGACTTTGAGGTTTACAATATCGCCAAGGTGCTTGGTTATGGCACCCAGTCGAACCAGATGCAGGAGTTTCTTCCTTTCTATTTGGCAAGAGATTTAAGTGGTTCCGGAAAAGGTGCTTATTATGTCATAAACCGAGTCCCAAGGCCGCAGTCGGAGCGGGAAAAGCTCAGAGGACGAAGGTCAAGAAGTTATTCAGGCAGTGAAGTTTACTTGTCTATTGTCGATGCTGCAGCCGCACCGTATAGCCTTGACCTGAAACAGCTTGGTGTAGAGGTCTTGTGTACCAATCGTGATTTGCCGCTTCACATGCCCGTCGGACAGGGCAATTTTGATTTTACCATGGACAAAACCGCACCTTATACATCTATTCGTTGCCTCGGAACACCAACATCTCCAAAGCCTTCTCAGGCTGAGGGTGAAATAGCCTGGCGCACAATTAATCATTTGTCCTTGAATTATCTGTCACTTACCGACACCGATAACGGCACAGGGGTTTCGGCGCTTCGCGACATCCTGAAACTGTACAGCGACGCTAATGATTTGCAAATCAGCAAGCAGATCGAAGGCATCAAATCAATAAGCTGCAGACCCGTTACTCGCAGGATAAAAACGTCGGGTTCGATTGCCTTTGCGCGGGGTCTGGAGATAACGGTAACTCTTGAAGAGGGCTTGTTTGTCGGCAGCGGAGTTTTTTTGCTTGGCGCGGTTCTTGAGCAATTCTTTGCCAAATATGTTTCTATCAATTCTTTTACCGAAACTGTTATAAACACAGTTGAACGTGGAGAGATAAAGCGATGGCCGATGAGAACGGGGCTAAGGCAGATTCTTTGACGCAAAGATTGCAGGATAAACCTTACGAACTTGACTTTTATCAGGCTGTACGACGGCTTGAGTGTGCCCGGCCTGACCGGCCCAGAACCGCCTGTTCACAATTGCCCCAGGAGGACCCCATTCGATTTTGTCAGAATGTCTCTATGGCATTTTCACCTTCAGCAATTGCAGGTTATGAGAAAGCAACCGATGAACATCCGGCTCGATTATCGGTCAACTTCTTCGGCCTTCTTGGTCCTAACGGACCGATGCCGTTACACATAACCGCACATACCCGTAATAGATTACGAAACCACGGCGATAAAACCCTTGCAAGTTTTCTCGACATTTTTAACCATCGGATGATATCCCTGTTTTATCGTGCATGGGCTTGTAACCAGCAGAATGTCAGTTACGACCGTGACGAGGACGACCGTTTTGCAGCATACATTGGGAGCATGTTCGGGATAGGGGATGATTCATGGCTGAACAGGGACGCCGTTCCTGACGTGGCAAAACTCCACTACTCGGGGCGTCTGGTATGCCAGAACAGAAACGCCGAAGGCCTGCAGGAAACTTTGCAGGATTATTTTGGGATAGAGGTAAATATAGAGCAGTTCGTCGGTCAATGGATGAACCTTCCCGATGAGTACCGCTGTCGAATAGCTGAATCTCCTGAAACGGGACAGTTAGGTGCCACATTAGTAGTAGGTTCGCGCTTCTGGGAATGTCAGCAGAAATTCAGGCTCAGGTTCGGCCCCATGAATTTTCCCGATTATCAACGCATGTTGCCTGGCGGCGACAGCTTTCGTTGCCTTATCGCGTGGGTTAGAAATTACATAGGAGACCAGTTAAGCTGGGAACTTCAACTGGTCTTGAGTGCTAAAGAGGTCCCAAGTATTTGTCTGGGTACATTGGGCCGATTAGGATTATCCACATGGCTGAGCAGCAAAAGGTTTACAAGAGATGCCGATGACCTTATATTAAGAAGTCTTAGTGCGTAGTACTCGCACTGAAAATGATATGATTTGGCCGCGGTTCAATAACTCGAACCCGCCGATTTGAGCTAATAAATTTGGGGCAAGCTTGTCCAAAACGGGAAAATGATGTATAATCTTTTGCCTGATTAACATATATGGTACTGTGGGAGGACCAGGAACCGGTGTCCGCGACTGATAATGAAAAGTTAAGAGCAAATATCGCCGCAATCGCCAATCGGCTTCGTATGATACAGGTTGACTTCGCGGATGAAAGCGACCAGACGCGGCATGAGTATCTCTGCGAGGAGATAGAACATGCTCTGAAGACGGTTCTGCCCGATGAACGCGCGGAGTTTCTGGAAGGATTAAAGACCAAATTTCCCGTCGTGGGAGACTTTGGAGCCCAGCCGATATTCCAGGAGCTTGAAACCAGGAAACGTCCCACTGTGGGGCAGGGAATGTTAGATGACCCCGGGGCACTCGTTCAGCTTCTTACGAAAATGTTCCAGACACTTTCTGACGACGGCAGGGAATCCGTCGTCAGAGGTTTGCAGCAGGGCGGTATAGCGATTAGAGGTTCGCAAGACTATTCAGAAGCGCTGCCGGAGGAACTGCTGGGCCAACTTCAAACCATACTACAATCTGATGATGAAGCAGCCCTGGAGCCTGCCCGAGTTACCGCACTGGCAACCCTACTCACTGACTTTGTTATTAAGATTGAACCTTTGGTTTGGAATACCTGGCGTAAACTCTCGCCCCATTCAAACATCCGCCCGTCCGGAAATATCAAAGATACGATTAAGAAATTTGCCTCGGCCGGCGGCGATGCGACACAGGAACCGGTTGGGGACAAACTTAAAGAATTACACCAGATTATTACCGCCATGATCACAGCCGTTGGACGGGCGGGGGACCAGTTTGCAAAGCATCATCTATCTAAACTCTCTCCGTCTGAAATATCCGCACTTGTTCGACTTGAACCAAAGGGCGTCCTGGTCGGTCATGAGGTAAAATGCTGGCGAAAATATCAGGAGTTGGCAAGTGAATTAACCGAAGCTTCAATCGAAGCCCAGATACGAGAGGCTATTGCTGATTTTGTCGAATCCCTGATGAAAATAAGTCGACGTCGTTAATGCTGGAGAACGCTTTATGGCTATAGAAGGACAAGTACATTGGTATGAAGGGCTTTTTCTTCAGCCTCATCACCTCCAATCCATGCAAAAACACATCTTCGACCGGTTCACAAGAGAACGACGATTGGGCTGGAATTATCCGTATGGTGTGATTGAAACAAGGATTTCCGATGATGAACTTGAAAACATGCGGGTTTGTTTCGACCGCCTCAGAGTCATTATGCCCAGTGGCATTGAAGTTAATGTGCCTGATAACGCGGACCTGCCGTCGTTAGATATAAAGGAAGCGTTTGCCTCAACCAGCGGCTCGCTAAGCATTAGTCTCGGTGTGCCGGTTTGGTATGCTTCCCGCGGAAACGTTGTGGACAAGCGCGATGAGGGGGATTGGCGCTCAAAAAGAACATACCGGGTAGCTGAGATTGAACGGTCGGATGAAAACACAGGTGAAAATCCCCAGCCGATTATTGTTCGTCGCGTAAATGCACGGCTCTTGCTTGACGGTGATGACCGGTCGGATATTGAAGTGCTGCCGCTGTTGAAGATTGTACATGCCGCCGGTGAGGATGCCAACTTGCCCCGGCGAGACCCGGCCTATATCCCCCCTTGCATGGTTATTACCGGCTCACCGGTCCTGCAGGAGCTTGCCCGGGATTTGACAAGTCAGATTATGGCGAGTCGAAATGAACTGGTATTACAAATCAACCGTGGCGGCTTCAGCATTGACAGTATGCGTGGCGTGCAATTTGAACAGGTGCTCCGCCTTAGAACGCTCAATCATTTCAGTGCCAAACTCGCCTCGCTTATTCAGGTCCCCACCGGTGTCACACCATTTGAAATCTATGTGAATCTCAGACAGCTTCTTGCCGAGCTTGCTGCTTTGCGACCGGATCGGGACCAGTTCGAAGTTCCTGAATATGACCATGACAACCCGGCAATACCTTTCAACGAGCTTTCACAAAAGATCAGATCGCTGCTCAGGGGTGCCGTGGCGGCGAAGTTCCTCAAGGTTCCCTTTACCAGGGACCAGAAGGAGGCAATATTCCGTGCAGACCTCACAGACGAGGTTCTTTCATTGCCGAATGAATATTTCCTTGCCATTAAAACGAAGGAGGACCCCCGCGCGCTGGCCCAACTGGTTCTCGACCGTGACAAATTCAAATTGATGCCGCGAAGTCTTGCCAATCAGCGCATCTTTGGTGTGAAGCTGTCTCACGAGCCTTATCCACCTGTGGAATTGCCGGCGCAGGTGGGACTTCATTACTTCAGATTGATTCGGGCCGAGAGTGCCCGTATATGGGAACGCATAAAACAGGAAAAGGCCATAGCCGCAAAATGGCCCGGAGTCGAGTCTTCTGACTTTGATATCACACTATACATGACTGTTCCGGATGTGGAGGCAAAGAAATGACACTGCTCGAACTTTGCGAACCGATCTTCCAATACGTCTGTAGCCTTAGTCGTACGGCAAAAACGTCAAATGTACTGGACACTCAACAGGTTCGCAGCAAAATAAAAAGAACCCTTGATGAAATGAGGGAAAAATCCACCGCTTCACACGAATTGGCGGACCAGTACGAAAAGGTTGAATTGACCCTTATTTTCTTTGTCGATTTTATGATAAAAGAGAGCAAATTAAACCTGACTTCCGAGTGGGTCGAATTGGCAAGCGAAAGGAACGAACTGGCCGGCGACGAAAAATTCTTCGATTTACTCGATGAAGAATTGGCCGGCCCGGGCGATGATGTCGCTGAAAGGCTGGCTATATATTATACCTGCCTCGGATTGGGATTTACGGGCGTTTACATCGGCCAGCCCGAAAGTATCCGTAAGCTGATGCTGAGAATATCCGGTCGGATTTCCGGAATGATGGACGCCGATGAGGAAGCTTTTATTTGTCCGGAGGCATACGAAGATGTTGACACCAGAAACCTTATCGAGCCTCCCGGTACAAAATTAGGGGGTATCGCAATAGCCTTAGTGGGCCTGATTATCGTTTGGTTTATCGCATGTTTCTGCCTTTTCAGGTGGAGTTCAGATGAAGTGGCAAAGGCGGTTAAAAACATTGAAGAAAAATCTGACATGCTCTTAGTCAACGACAACGAAAATTAGCTTTTAAGGAAGGTATAACAAAATGTTGTCTCGTCTTTCAGCTTTCGTGAACCTGCCCATGCCCTTGAAAATCGGCATCCTGGTGATAACCGGCGGCGGGATTGTTACGGGAATGTGGTATTTGTTAGCCAGCTTGCCCGGATGGATAAGCATCGTTGTAATCATTGGCTTTGCCGTCGTAGCACTGATTGTTGCACTCTATGCGCGTTTTCTCAAGCGATTGAAGAAACGCAAAGCCGCTCCCATGGAACAGGGAATAATGGAAAATGCTTCCGCCGCCCCACAGGGAGTCAGCGAGCCTGCAAAGATGGCCCGCCTGGATGACTTGCGTAAAAGATTTGAAAGCGGTATCGAAAATTACCGAGCCGCCGGCAAAAGCCTTTATGACTTTCCCTGGTATCTCGTCGTGGGAGAACCAGGTTCCGGCAAGACTGAGGCGATACGGCATTGCAATGTTGGTTTCCCGTCAGGATTACAGGACCAGTTCCAGGGTGCCGGCGGAACCGTGAACATGAACTGGTGGTTTACCGACTACGCGGTTATTCTTGATACTGCAGGCCGTTTAATGTTTGAAGAAGTTGAAGCCGGCGGAAGCGGTGAATGGAAAGAGTTTTTAAACCTACTTAGAAAATCTCGCCCCAATTGCCCCATTAACGGCGTCTTCCTGGTAATTCCTTCAGACAGCCTTATAAAAGATACCGCTGACGAGATAGAAGAAAAAGCATCCAAGATTGCCCGACAGTTTGACGTCATTCAACGGACCCTGGATGTACGGTTCCCTGTCTTTGTGATTATCAGCAAAAGCGACCTTATCTACGGTTTCCGCGATTTCTTCGAGAACATCGAGGACCCCCAACTGCAGCACCAGATTATGGGATGGTCAAATCCGGCCCCGCTTGACGAGTCGTACAAATCCGATTTTATCGACCGACAACTAAAGGCTATTAATGGGCGGCTTTTCAGAAAAAGGCTCGCTCTGATGCAGCAAATAATGGGCGAACATGATATGGACCAGCAGCTTCGTGAGCCGGATGCTTTGTATGCCTTTCCCCAGAGCCTCGGCAAAATGACCCCGAGAATGGCAAGGTATCTTGAATTAATATTCAGTGTCGGAAGCCAGTGGTCCTGCAAACCGCTCTTTTTCCGTGGTATTTATTTCACTTCGTCTATGCAAGAGGGCTCCGCTCTCGATATGGAACTTGCCGAATCACTCGGAGTTGCCGTTGACTCGCTTCCCGACGGCAGGGTCTGGAAGCGCGACAGGGCTTTCTTTCTCCGCGACCTTTTCATGAAGAAGGTTTTCCGGGAAAAAGGGCTTGTCACAAGAGCGACAAACGCAACGAAGATGTATACCCGTCGTAAGGCTGTGGTCTTAATCTCAGCCATTGCAAGTGTGGTCCTTCTTCTATTCTTCACTGTTTACGCCGCCATTCGCTGGGACAGGAGCATCGGTGGACTGAAAGAGTATATGACACATGCTTCACAAAGAATGCCGCAGCTTGGCGATCTCAAAGTAATTCAATTTAACAAGGACGGCGAGTACAGTCCCAAGGGTAATGTCGAAGTAAAGTTAAGTAGCGGTAAAAGAGTTAGAAGAAATGATTTTTATGCGCAGCTTGCAGACATGGTGGACCGGTGGACGGAAAAAGGCGTGCCACTGGTTTTTGTTCCCGCAGCAATGTTTTCTGTCAGAATCAATCCCAAAAGCCTGAACGAGGCCCAGGCTGTTGTCTATGAAAAAGGAGTCCTGCAGCCCTTTCTTAGAGCCGCATGTATAAACATGAAAATACAGCAAAACCGAGAATGGAGGCTCAACCCCGCCGACCCCGACAGCGAAGCCCCGTTGAAAGTACTACATGAGTTGCTCTGTATTCGGGCCGACAGACCCTTGAAAAAACCTGTTTCGCAGGATGATGAAGAACAGAACATTCAATATTCAACCGGTACTTTTCTGGACCCCCTCTTCAGGTATGTATTCGGCGCCGAAGAGAACTTTGACCAGCGATGGAAAAAGTATGAAGAAGAACGCAAAGAGAAGCTCCATAAGCCCCTTGCCATGATTTATGGTGACGGCGATGAGGATAAGTTTAGAGTGCCCTGGCCTCCTGAATCGTTGAAAGCCGGTCAGGACTCTAAAGATACCCCTTACAGTTCAACGATAACACATGGTGTCGCGCTCTTCAATAAGTATTGGAGTGAGCCGCGAGTGGTTGATGCACAGCGAAAAGACCAGTTCGATATCGAAGCGATAAGAAAAGTTGCTGCGGCCCTGGATGACTTCGATGCCGTCGAGAAAGATATACTCAGCATCTACAATTCAAAAGCGGAACAGCCCTTCGACGACTACCGACAAGATGACTTCATCACCAGGTGGATAGAAGACTTTGAGAAGCTCCGTGTCATCAACGAAGTTTTAGCCGACGATGCTCTCAAAACAGTACCTTCATTACAAGGCCGATGGGACGAGGCTACCGGTAAAGCCTTCGCAGAGATTGACAGGAATTATGATTTTCTCCTCAAAGAGCTGGACAATATAAAAGAAGACGATGAATTTCTCCTGGGCGTTCAAGCCAGCCTCAAAACAACGCATGATGAGTTGGTCAGGAGACTGGCCGACGAGGAATTTAAGGCAAAACTCAAGGGTCTTGACGAAAGATTTTACTACAAGGTTCAGGATGATGCCAAGCAGAGACGCTTATATGAGATCCGATATGATATGTATAAAACAGCTCATGGCCATCTTAGTGCCTTAAAAGACCCAATTGCAATTGATATGGTTGCGAAGCTGACCGAAAACATCCGGAAAAACATCGAAGAAGCAGGACAACGCATTGAAAAATTGCAGAATCTTAGCCCTTCAGACGAAGAATTCAAACACGCCGCTGAAGATTCACGGTTCGCCCTCGACATAGCCGAAAAAAGATATCGGATGAATATCGCAAAAGTGTGTTTGAATGAGCTGATGACAAAATATAGCAAAAAGTTTCCCCTGGCAAAAAAAGCCGTCGAGCATTTAACTCAAAAAGAACTGGGAGAGGTACAAAAGCTGCTGCCGGGAATTCAGCCGGAGATGTTGCGCGGATTATTTGACGATGAATCAATTAAGCGGCGGTTTGACAAAGTCGTCCAGGTCCTCAGATGCCTTCCTGCAGGTCTTTCCCCGTATTACTGCAAAATAAGCCTTTTGGACCCGGCGGATCAAGACGATTCCATCAATTACCTCCGAGATGTAAGAATTTCCCAGGGAAACAAAGTCGGCGATAGACACAGAACTTCATCAGGAGAAGATTTATTGGTGGCCGAATACCCCGGCAAGCCGATTCACGTAGAGTTTTACAGATATTCAGGCGACGAAAGTCCGACGGGGGGGACAAGACAGTTCCAAGGCCCATGGGCATGCTTAAAAATGATGCACGAGGACCCTGACATCGAAGAGAAAAAATTCATAGCTGTTAAAATCAAAGCTGAGTATGAAGGAAGCGACCTCGTGATTGAGGGCCAGAAGTTGGTGTTGCGATTGAAGCTCGAATTCTATAGAGACCCCGGCTGTACAGAAGAAGAGAAGATCGCCGTGCCGATGGCTAAGGACTGGCCGTAGTAATAAGCCACGTGGGGATGTTCAAGGAAAGCTAAATGCTGGACTCCGCCATAAAGAAAATTGTAAAACGTTTCTATCCAAAGGGGCAGGATCAACCGTCGGAAAAAGTGGTCGTTGCAGCGTTTGGCAAACATCCCGCATGGGACGACCATATTGACGATATCGGCCTCGATACGGATACACTCATCACCGCAAAACGTAGCCTTTATGTCCAGGGAATCGGCGGTAATATCGACTCTGGTAGTTGGAGCAGGCTTCAGGAAAATCAACAAATAGAGGATTTCAATCATGTGTTTGTGTGGTGCATGGGCCGCAACATAATTGTTGGACGCTTGTGGTCCTCCCAGGATGGCAAGGGGCGTACCAGTTATCCAATGGTGGTTTGTGTTCAGTGCTCTCAATTGTCATTAGAATGGATATTCGAAAACATTTTGCCCGGCCTAAAAAAAATCGAAAGAGCCTGCGTACAAACTACTTCCGCCGGTGACGTCCGAACCACAATCGAAAATGCCCAAAAGGAGTTTCGTCAATTGGCTCAACAGTGCCAACCCTGTGCCGATTTGCTACAAATACATTCCGGTGCCCTGAAAAAGATTGCCGAGTGCTTTGAAGCCGCCCGAAACCACGAAGGGCTCCTCCGCATCCTCTACCATATAGAACGGGAAACCGAACGCTATAAATCCGACGCCGCCGAGAGCAAAAAAACAAAAATCCTGACCTTGCGACCAATATCGCTCCGTGTCCCCTCATCGCCGCCGCCTGTGCTGGAAGGGGTCCTCTGGTGGATGGCTTTTTTGCTTGACAAGCTCGGCGCCAATACACCCCTATTGATGCTCATGCCTCAAAACAATTCATGGATTGACATAATTACAGGTGAACCTGCCGTAGCCCAGTTGTACTGTCTGCGAGCGCCACTCGAGGGTGTTCCTCTTACCAGCAGCGTCCCTTATAATATGGACAATGAATTTATTAGCCGAGCTGATAAGCTCATCGAGGATTCGCACAGTGCCGGCAACGGGCGGGTTTCCACACGAGAGGACTCCCGGTAATTCAAGGGAGCATCAATAACCCTTCAGGCGCTTTTCCGGCAAAGTACACAATCTCGCTGAGGATGTATTATTAGCCACAGCCTGATGATATACCCGGCTGGATGTAAGGCGGAGAATTCCGCGAATTATGATGGAAATTCTATTTCTGATATATAGGACGCTATCCCTCGCCAAAAGCATTCTTTTCTCCTTTTTACCGGACGTTCCAGATAAGCAACACCCCTGCCCCCCGTATCAGTACTTATAACCGCGAAAAAAGGGCACAAAAATCCGCTTTTTCCGATTTTTCTTTTTACTTTAACCTCAAATTTTGGTATGATGTGGGTTTACTATTATTTTCGTTGCCCCGTGCTTGTACTGCTGCCGGGTCTTAAGGGGAAAGAACTTATCGACTTGTGGCAAGCTCTTCTTTGCCTAACGGAGTGGGGCGTTGAAAGTCGTCAATTTTAAGGATTCAAGGAAATTCATTTTAAGGAAATTTATATGATGAATTACACGACAAGGACGATATGCTCTGCGCTTGCGTTCCTTAGCCTGGCACCTTTTGCCTCTGTTGTGGCCGATGTGCCCGCCAAACAGGTCCCGGTCAAGACCGAAGCCCACTTGGAAATCGACAAAGAAGCCGAGGCCGCCCAAATAATCAGGGCCAGGCGAGACTTGCAAATTGAAAAACTTAATCTACCTGAAGACGACACCACTCGTTTCGAGGTAAAGGAATTGCGTATCAATGGAAATACCTTGATATCGACAGAGGAATTATTAAAGAAGTTGCCTTTGGTATATGACGATTCCGGTGTTCCGCTGAAAGAAGCCAAAGCAAATTTGAAAAGCAAGCTCGACAAAAACAAGGCCCAAAGAAAGGCAAAATACAAACGTGACAGGGCCAAAGCTGAAGAACAGGACAGGGAAAGCTTGTACGGCGAGTATAAAAAGAATATCGAACAACTTGAAGCTGATTATGCAAGAGAGATTTCAAAGCTCGAAGAGCAGGCACGGCAGAATCTTTACGACTTAAGGGTGGTCCATGATGTAATTCAACAACCCGGCCGGACTTGTCTGATCTCAACAAGAACAATGAACGGTTTAACAAAATATATCCTCTCGGTCTATCGAGACCGTGGGTATGCCGGTATTTATGTGTACGTGCCGGCCAAAGCCGTTCAGAATGGCGCCATGCCGGTGCTGAAGGACGGTGTTTTGGTTATAGAGATACTCGAGGCCAAGGTCTCTGACGCCTCAACGAAATACCGTAGATACGACCCAACTTCTTTGGAGTCGGTACCATACACAGATTTGAAAGAAGGCCAAAACCCGATTCTCAACGAATCCGTCTTTCTCGACTGGTCGCCGGTTAAAGGCGGACAGGCGGTAAATCAGAAAAAGTTGGATGATTTTATCAACCTTCTAAACATCAACCCCGACAGATACGTATCTGCAATCATTTCAAGGGGCAAAACCTCAGACACGGTCAACCTGGAATATAATATTTACGAAAGACAACCATGGCATTTTTATGTCCAGGCCGACAACGCCGGCTCCGACGAGAGGCAATGGAGCCCAAGGCTTGGAATAATCAACACCAATCTTACTGGAAGGGACGACAGGATTACCGCGATTTATCAGGGACCCCTTTATTCTCATCCCGTGGAGCCCTTTCTAAAGAACTACTCGGTCTATGCAAGCTACGATTTTCCGGTCCTGACACCCCGCCTGCGCCTGAACCTTTATGCAGGCCACAGTAACTTTGACGTTTTCACAGATGACGCCGGGGGCATAGATTTTCTCGGTGGCGGCGATTACCACGGCGGAATCCTGCGTTTCAACGTATTCCAGACAGGCGGGTGGTTGGTTGATATTACCGGTTCGCTGAGCCACGAGGAAAGCCGAATATCTTCTTCGTCAGGAACTGAAAGCGACGTGGAGATGGACTTATGGGGGGCGGGCATTGATGTCCATCGCTCAGATGATCTCTCAACCACCTCTCTTTCATTAAATCGTGTCGAGAGTTTTGGCGGTTCCAGCGCAGAGAAGTTTGACGAAATGCGGCAGGAGACAGACCCTGATTTTACTATTTACACCGCCTCGGCCTCTCACAGCCGGTACTTAGACCTCGAAAAGATTCAAAGAATCAGCGGCTCTTTCAGAATGTTGAGCCCCAACGAAAGGCTGGTCCAGGCTAAAATGACCGTATTCGGGGGTTTGTATTCTGTCAGAGGTTACGAGGAAAATGAGATTGTCGCCGACGGTGGCATCATCGCCTCGGCTCAGTATGAATATGACCTGATTAAGCATTTCGAATCAAAACAGAAAGCCGGCGAAAACGAAACAACCACCGGGCAAACCAAGAAGCCCTGGCTCAGAAAACTGGCTCTGCTGACCTTTACCGACTATGGCCGGGCAAAAACGAAACATCCCATTGCAGACGAAATACGTGTTCAGGAACTTAGTTCCGCCGGCTTGGGCATAGCTGCTACGATCGGGGACCACTTTGATGCAGCCGTATATTATGGCTACCCGCTCCGGTCAACAACCGACACGGACGTAGGTGACGGCCGTTGGAATTTTAATCTTATATATCGCTTCTAAGTGTTTTAAGTGAGGAACTCTTTCACTAAAGTGAAAAACTCTTTCGTTCAAAAAAAATTCTAATGACAATTAGTAATTTGATTAGGAGGTCCAGAGATTATGAAATTCACAAGAGAATCAAAATGGTATTTTAAGCAGGTGACAGTTTACTTTTTGGTGTGTTGTATGTTTTTCAACACCTCTGCTGTTGTTCTGGCGGACGTCGTACCCGGTATGATCGAAGGGCAAAACGTCACACACGGCTCCGCTCTCTTTGACACCGCCGGCAACACCACCACTGTAACCACCGGTGGCATGCAGACAATAATCGAGTACACCCGGTTTAATGTTGACACCGGAAGAACCGTCGATTTTGTTCAGCCTGCTATAGACGCCGCAACTTTGAACAGAATAATCGAGGCCAACCCGTCAATGATTAACGGAACTGTCACGAGCAACGGAAGGCTTGTCTTTCTCAATCCTGCCGGGGTCTATTTCGGACAGGGCTCGTCTGTCAATTCCGCCCAGCTAATCGCTTCGGCACTGAATATGTCCGATTCGGATTTCCTGGCTGGCAAAATGAATTTTGCCGGCGGCGACGGCGCCGTGGTCAACAAGGGTGATATCTCCGCCCGGAGCGTCTATCTTGTCGGCAAGCAGGTAACGAATGTCGGCAATATCGATTGTCCGAGTGGACACGTTGTGATGGCCGCCGGCGACAGGGTGTTAATTGGCCGGGCCGGAAGCAATGTTATGGTTGAAATAGGCACACTTGAACCGCCGGTTCAACCGGATGCCCAACAGCCGAATCTGTCTGTCGATGTTATTAACGAAGGCACGATTAATGCACCAGAGGGAGTAATTGTTCTTGCTGCTGCCGGCGATGTCCTTTCCAGGGCCGTTGAGAATGTCGGCACTTTGTCCGCCGCGGGCGGTTCAATAACAGCAAAAGCCGGCGAGGTAATAAACTCGGGAACCATGGATGTCTCCGGTGACACCGGTGGCAAGGTTGATATTGAAGCTGCCGGTCGTCTTGGTCAGTTCGGGACAGTCTCCGCTGACGGAACTGTCGGTGACGGCGGAGATATCAACCTTTGGGCCGGTGATGTAGTCGCCCTCGGTTCGGACAGCCTGACAACCGCAAATGCCGGAACAAACGGCGATGGTGGTGAAGTCATCGTATTCTCACCCGATACGGCCCTTTTCCGCGATGGCGCAAAAATAGAGGCCAAAGGCGGAACCGAGTCCGGCAACGGCGGATTTGTCGAAGTATCCGGAAAGGATCATGTAGAGTTTTTTGGTGACATCGATTTGAGTTCCAAAAATGGTATCACAGGAACTTTGTTGATTGATCCGGATAACATAATAATTCAAGGGGGAGCAACCAATTCTCCTGGCGGAGATGACGATGGATTCCCGGATAATGCTGACGAGTTTTCTGATTCGGGAGATATTACTATTACTGAAGAAGTACTTGAAGATTCAACAGCGAATATTGTACTTCAGGCTACTAATTCCATAACCGTTGCAGGAACTTTTAACCAGGATACAAATGGAGAGGGAGCAGGAGCTATTGTCAGATTAAAAGATGGTTTGGACCTTACAATGGATACCAGGAATGCTACGGGGGAGGGCTCTGATGGTATTGATTTGACGGATGTTGATGTTGAGTTCCAGACCCAAACAACAGGTAGCATCACAATTCGTGCAGGCGTAACAGGAACTGATGCCGGCGGGGATGCAGGTTCGGCTCCCGTTATCGTGGGAAAACTTACCACGTTGGGAACTGGCTCAATCGACCTTCAAGCCGAAGGTTCCGTAGATATAACAGATGCTATTACGACTAATGGTGGCACATTTACAACTTCTGGAGTTGATTTTGACAACACCGGCGGCGACATCATCACAAATGGCGGAGTAGTTGATCTTACCAGTCATACTGGTGTCGTAACAATCGGCAACTCAATCGATACGAGCGGCGGGGCGAATGGGGATGTAAGAATTGCCGGTAGTACGGTCGACCTTAGCCAACAGGTTAAAACCGCCGACGCAGAGGTCCAGATTACAGCAAACTCCGGAAATATTGACTTTGCCGACCTTGGCGGAACTCCTCACGTTCCTAACATAATCGCAGGCTCCGGTGATGTTATACTGAACGCATCTTTGGGCCGAATTATCGTTGCAAATAATACCGACACTGAAATACAGAATTCCGCTTCTGTTATTATCTCAACACAGAGAGTTGGCGGCCCAGGCGATCGTTACCTTGACCTTGATGGGGCTGAAACCCTCCGAATTACAGACATGGGCGGGGTAGCAACCACAGCAATTAAAGTCCGCGAAGTAGCAAGTACGATTGAATCCACAGAAATAATTGTCGGGGCAGTGGATTATGGGCGTACTATTATAGAATACAGTAACGGAGACAGCGTAACTATTAACGATGACCACTCCCTGGCCGATGTCGACCTTGGCCAGGGCGCAAGTTCCTTTTCATATACCGCAACAACCGGAGACATTTCCGTCGGCACTGTTAATGTAGGAACTGAAACGGCGACTATCACCGCCTCTGCCGGTTCCATTGAAAATGACTCCGGTCTTGTTACAGCCGACACCGCCGACCTTACGGCATCAGGCGATATTGGTGCGGTTGGTGACATGCTCGATACATCGGTCAACACACTGACCGCTGATGCTGCGAACATATATATTAATGAAGCAGATGGTCTTACGGCGTTAAATCTTTCTGCCGGCGGCGGGAACATAACACTCAGCGCCGGGGCAATCACTGATACTGACGGGGATGCAGATATTTCCGCTTCGGTGGCGGATATAACTGCTTCTGCATTTGGAGATGGGACCGATTCCATTAATACTGCCGCTGCAGACCTTACTGTCGATACCTCCGCCGCTGATGGCGACCAGTACATCGCTCAAACAGACGCAATCACGGCCTTGGATCTTTCAGCAGGTAATGGAAGCATAACGCTTGCTGCCGGGTCTGTTGCTGATAGTGATGGCGATGCGGATATTGCCGCTTCTGCCGCGAATGTTACCGCTTCGACCTTTGGAAATGTGACAAATTCAATTGATACAGCGGCAGCAGACCTTACAGTTGATACCTCCGGCAGTGACGGCGACCAGTACATCGATCAAACAGACGCCATCACGGCCTTGAATCTTTCTGCGGGCAACGGAAGCATAACGCTAATCGCCGGAGACGTCGATGATAGCGATGGTGGTGCGGATATTTCCGCTTCAGCCGCAAATGTTACCGCCTCTGAGTTTGGAAGCGCCGGTAATTCGATTAACACAGCGGCAGCCGACCTTACAGTCGATACCTCCGGCAGTGATGGCGACCAGTACATCGCTCAAACAGATGCAATCACGGCGTTGAATCTTTCCGCAGGTAATGGAAGCATAACGCTCGATGCAGGTTCCATCGCTGATAGTGATGCAGGCACAGACATTTCCGCTTCAGCCGCGAATGTAACTGCTTCGGCCTTTGGAAATGCCATCAATTCCATTAACACAGCGGCAGCCGACCTTACAGTCGATACTTCCGCCGCTAATGGCGACCAGTACATCGATCAAACAGACGCCATCACGGCCTTGAATCTTTCAGCAGGCAACGGAAGCATAACGCTCATCGCCGGAGACGTCGATGATAGCGATGGTGGTGCGGATATTTCCGCTTCAGCCGCGGATGTTACCGCTTCTGAGTTTGGAAGTGCCGGTAATTCCATTAATACAGCGGCAGCAGACCTTACTGTCAATACTTCCGCCGCTAATGGCGACCAGTACATTGCCCAAACAGGTGCCATCACGGCCTTGGACCTTGATGGCGGCGGTGGGAATATAACGCTAAGTGCCGATTCTGTCACCGACACCGATGCTGCAGCGGATATTAGCAATACAGCTCTTGTTGCTCTTACTGCACCGGTAATCGGTGCGGCGGCGAACCCGATTGCACTGGATGGTGCGACACAACTTGAAATCACCGACACAGGGGCAGGGAATATCTTTGTCACAGAACTCAATTCGAGTACGATCAACTCTACCGCCATAACCGTTGGGGCAATCGATTATGGCAATATGGATATAACCTACAATAATACGGACAGTGTAAGTATTGCCGATGACCACTTCCTGAATAACATCGACCTTAATCAGGGCGCAAGTTCTTTTTCATATACCGCAACAACCGGAGATATTACCGTCGGCTCGGTTGATGTCGGAAGCGGTCAATCCGCAACCATCACCGCCTTGGCCGGGGCGATTGATGATGCTTCGAGTGGTGATAGTGCTACGGATATAACAGCAGGTACTGTTGGCCTTAACGCTGCTGCTGGAATAGGTAATTCGGAGGAACTGGAACTGGTGGCGGGGACGATTGCAGCCGATAACAGCACAAGCGGCAACGTGGTCATAGACAACACCCTGGCGAGTGCCGTTACGGTAAACACACTGACCACGGCGGGTGGTGGTAATATTGTTTTTGATAATACCGGTGCCGGCGGAGTGAGTTACGGCACTGTAAGCACATCCGACAACGGCAGTGGCGTTGCCGGTGAGAATGACATTACTCTCAGCAGTAACGGTGGCAATTTGACCGTCAGCACGTCGGTAACAGCCGCAGATGCTGGAGTCATTAACTATAATACGAACACCGGTAATGTAATCTTAAACGGTACTTCGACCGCGGCAGAGGACCTGGTAACGATTAACTCAACGGGTTCCATAAACGGCACCGGCCTTGTGACTGCCGGAGCCGCTAACCTTACAGCTCCTGCCGGTATCGGCAACATCTCGGCGCTCGACCTGTCTGGTGTAACGAACCTGACGCTGGATACGAACGGCAGCTTTAATGTAAGTACTGATGTGGATTTAAGAGATTTGACAATAAGTTTGAATCCTGCAGGTGGACTGGAAACCTACAACCTGGCTGACAGCGGCAATTTGACCTTTACCGTAGCAGATGACCTTTTATTTGACGCTGACCTCAACCTGACCCAGGTGAGCGTCACTTCGGGAGATCTGAATTTTGATTTAACCACGGACAACGGCAACATTAACGTTGGTACTGTTGGAGCCGGAGCAGGCACAGTCAGCCTGACGGCTGCAGCCGGCTCTTTGAGAAACACCACATCCTCGATTACAGCGGGGGATCTGACATTAACGGCTGATACGCTGAACCGGTCAATTGGTACCGCAGGGAACGAGTTGAACCTTACCTTAAGCGGGACGTTAACAGCGAACGCATCTAACGGGACCGGCGGAATCTTCCTTAACGAGACAGACGACATGGCAATAGTCGCGGTCGATGCCGGCTCGGGTAAGGTGGAACTGCACTCAGACGGCTCGATTAATGATGCAACAGATGATACCGATACGGATATCATCGGAACCACTGCAACTCTGACTGCTCACGACGAAATTGGTGGTGGTATCGCAACTAAGACCACAGATACTGCCGGGGCATTAGAAACGGATATAACAAGTCTCGCGGCTCACTCTACTGATGCCGGTAATATAGTGATAACAGAGAAGGACACAACGACCGCTGACCGGATAGTGTTGACCGATGTTGATACTAAAAACGGGGCGATAATTGTTAAAGTTGAGTCGGCAGGCGGTGCCGCCGGCGATACTGTTCTGGTCAATGTCCAGGCAGATGGTGATGGTGACGACGATGATGTCGAGGTCACCGCCGATGCCGGGAGTATATTAATTGGTAATGGTACACTCGGTGAAATTGTCTCAGCGGACGGCTCGGGTGATGTAACCTTGGAAGCTACTACCGGTGCGATCGATGACGGAACGGTTGATACTTTGACGGATATTAGGGCCGACGTTGTGGAGTTAACCGCCGCTGATGGAATAGGCCAAACTCGAGAAATTGAGACCGAGGCCGGAACCATAAGCGCCGAAACCACGAATAACGGAGCAAATATAGATATAGACAACGTCAACGCTGCAGCGAACGTTGAAATTATGGGATTGAAGACCTCCGGCGGTACAATCAACTTCGATCAGACCGGTGGTGCCGTACTTAATATCGCCGCCGCAGGTGGTGGTATAGACAGCGGTAACGGCGGCGCCGTCGTCGGTGGTGATATTACTATCAATGGCGCCGATGGTATCGTTGTTGATCATGCTGTAACCAGCGCCTCCGGTAGCGGCGCAGCGCTGAATATCGGCGGTGGAGTACAGATTAATGCGAACGTAACTGCCGGTAACGGAACTATTAACCTGAACAGAAGCACCGGATTTGGCCAAGGTGACATTATCGTCTCCTCGCAATTGAACTCCTCGGGTAACACGGGTAACATGAATTTGACAACGTCCACCGGCGGTGTGCAGTTAACTACAACCGGCAGGATTGATGCCGGGGGTGAGGTTGGTCTTTATGGAAATAACCTTATCGTAAATCCGGGTGTGGCTGTGGAGATTCAGAACGGTGGACCTGGTGTTAAGATGGTAGAGGCGGGTGGAAATATCACGATCCAAGATGTTTCTTACGATCATGGACTATACAGTGGGGTTGCATCCGGCGAAGATATCATCATCAACGGCCCAATTACATCCACCGGCGGTGGTGTTAAAATAATAGGAGGAGCTATTTACACCGAAGGTACCGGCGGCGTGCTTAATGTCCCGATAACAGGCTATTCGGACAGCTCATTGGGTGTTTCCTTGAACCTTGTGTGGCCTGGATCGCCTAGCGGCAGAGCCGCAATTGTAATGTGGAGTCTTCTCGAAGACCTGACATTAGGTCCTGCCGCCGAACTGACTGCTAACGGCGTTTCTTCTGGTGTCGATGAGCGTGGGGATATTTATTTTACTAGATTTGGGCCAAATGCCGGTGACCCGGTCGATGTCGGAATCTACCTGTGGTGCTTCAACCTCTCAAACCTCATGAACCCGGCACACGTTCTCACTGTTAACTCTGACAACATCAGCAGTTCCGCCGGTGCGGTTGTCTTTGATGCGGGTAACAGTATTTACTTCGGTAACAACTTTGAAACTTATCTTGCCGGAGCACCCGATATATCAAGAATTGAAGTGGTCTCGCGAATAGCTTCAAGCCTCAATGATGTGCTTGGGGCCGGTACCCCGGACCTGCCTCATGCCGGCGAGGAAATGGTCTTCTGGAATCTCATAGAGGGCCCGGACAAGGGGTATATTCTCCGCGGTGATTTCTATAGCAGTATAATAGGGAGCTCGTTTGTGCTTGACTATATTGACCCAATCCCACTTATGAGCTTTGGACTGGAACCGCCGGAAATCGAGCCGGGAGAAGTTGAATCTGTTGATTTGGATGAACTGCTCGCCTGGTTGGAAAACGAATTCGGACAAGACGCCAAGACATATTTCGCCGGAGCTTACAATAATGACTATTCTACCGACCTGCTGCCGATCAAATCGGCTCTTCGACTGCGTGAACTCTCGCGAATTCTTGGGGATTATGAGGCTTACATCGCCGCACTGACTCAGGCCGTTAATGAATTCGTCCCGGATCCGGAAATGCCGCCTTCTGATGAACAGTTCGACGCGGCCAGCCAGGTGATAGCAATGCACTTCAACGCTGATGACGGCACGCATTATGCCGTAGCAGGACAATGGCTTAACGCCATTGCAGAGTATTTCAGCATCCTGACTAATGTTACCGGTGCAGGAAACTACCCTGAGTACACTGAGATAGGATGGGATTCGGACCGCGCCCTGCTGCAGCATATTCTGCCCAGATACTTTGCCGGTGCACAAGAAAATGTTGTTGGATACATCGGGGCATATATTTTGGGCGGCTCGTAAAACAGGGGATGCGTTGATAAGCGGCGGGTAAAAAGGCAAGTTAAATTTAGCCCGGATAGTTCACAGCAGCCGGCGCCAAGCACGTGCTACCGTGTGCTACGTAGTACGAGGCGACCATGGCGGTGACAGATGAGTGAAAGATGCGGATTAGCCGGGATAGTCTGATTCGGCCATAGGGAGCAAAAATTCTACCCCCAAGGGTGATAAGCTTTTTATTCGATGACTTTTGCAATCGCGGACGGCCTGTGCGAGCGGATTTGTTCCACACGCCGCCAGAGCTTTTCGGCTTCTGCCTGATTCCCGGTCTTGTCGTGTAACTGAGCCAGGGTTTCCAGTATATCCGCCGTATTGGGGTGGTCCCCCTCGAAAACGTGCTCGAGGGTATCCAATGCCTTCTGGCACAGCCCCGCCGCTTCGGCGTAATTGCCCTGATGGGAATACAGCTTTGCCAGATTATTGAAAGCCATGGCCGTAGAGTCATTGAATGAGCCAAGTGAATTTTCTAATACTCTTACCGCCCGTTGACAAACATCCTGGGCTTTAGTGTAAGCGCCTTCAGCGATATATAATCTTCCGAGCAGACTCAGTATTTTACCCGTTAGAGGATGCTCGGGTCCCTGCTTCGTCTCCACCGCAAGCAGGGCTTTTTGTATCAGTCGCTCCGCCTCAGAGTAGTCTTGCCTCGCTTTACATATCCTGGCCATTGTCAGCCACGTCGGTGCTATCATGTGGTGTGCCGGGCCGTAAACTTCTTCCTGCACCGCCAGTGCCCGATTAATCAAGGATTCAGCCTCGGAATATCTTCCCTCGAGAGTATAAAGTCTTGCAACATCACCAAGAACCCTTGCCGTGTAGAGGTGGTTCGGACCGTAACTCTTATCAATCAGGGCACGTGCCTGAACATAATAAAATTCAGCCTCTTCGAACTTACCCTGGGCAACCAGCAGCCTGGCAATGTCAACCTGAAATGGAGCTATGATATGGTCATCCGGCGAGTGATTCTTTAGCATAACGGCCATCGCCCGGTCCAGAACAGGTCCAGCCGAAGCATACTTGCCTTGTTCCTGATAAATCGAACCCAATATCCTCAATGTGTATGCCACGTATGGATGGTCTTTACCCCGAGTCTTTTCCTGTAGTTTTAGACCCTCCTTACACATTATTTCTGCATCGGCAAACCTGCCCTGGTCTTTGTGGAGCCATGCCAGGTCAAGCATACAAAGACTGAGTTGAGAATCGGAAGCATTGTCTGTCTTTGCCAGAGTCAGTGCCTGTTCCGCAAGAGGCTGCGCCTTCGCACAATTACCAAGAGCTATGTGCATCCTGGCCATGGAACGGAGTGCATTGCATGATTGCTCAGTTTTTCCCGGCTCTGTGCCCCCATTAACTATGCCCCCATCAACCAAAACCAGGCTGCACGCTAAGAAAAGGATAAGACTTTTATAATACCGTCGATTCGGTGTTGCCGTTCTTGCTTCTGCCATTATAGAACATCCCGAACAGAGCCAAAAAAAAGTGTGATGCTTCGGGCAATGACTGCCCCTTATACGTTTTCCCCATCCCGGACACGAAGGAACTTGTGAAGAAACATATTCCCGCATCAACTCCTGACATCCATATATTCGTGAAATTGCAGGCCCCACTTTATCTGAACTTTGGCTATTGCTCCGCCTACTTTCATCGGACGGCCCCCTTGCCCGGAACCCTTGGTTTCAACCGCCCGTACCCTCCGGATAAAAACGCACAGGCCGGATTATCGGACGGGTTGGCGGAGTGTTTTGGATGAAAATTGATGCTCAAGGTACACTTGTGAGCCGCCCACCTCACCCTCGATGCAGATGCTAAGGCCTCAGTCGTACTCCGGCAAAGTTTTGGCCGATCCAAACTCTAACATATAAGGGACGGCCTTTCTGGATCACAAGAATATTGGAAGGTTTCAGGGCACGGCGAATCACGCCTACCCGATGTGCTGTTTATTACAGGACTTTTGCAAAACTTCACTTATTATTCATAGCCGGCTCCATGCCATGCAGGGGCTCGGCCGCTTATCGTTTCCTCAAAAGTAGGTACTCTTCGAAATCCCGTCTTGCCCTTATAAGCGAGGTGATGCTTCCCGTAATATGTGCCGTAATATTGGGCGTTTGAGTCAATCCAGGTGACTACCTGAATAAATTCGCCTTTCGTTAGTTTATCACCATGTTTGACACTTAGGATGTCATCATGTTTTCCCCCCAGAACACCTGCCAGATAACTCGTATGTGAGCCGATTGTATAAGGGCCGAAGAATGCTCCATTGTTATCCTCCTCCTGCTCGTGAATGCCGACTTCACCGATGATAAGACCCAGATATCTCGTCCCTCTTTCCCACCGCCGGTATCCGAGTCCTCCGGGGGGACTGTCAATTTCGACTAAATTTTCATAAGAGACGCAATAAGCTTCTGTCTTTTTTGGGCTCAAGTTCAGGCCGGCAGGGGGATTATTGCCGTTGTGGCAGCTAACACAACTGCCGCCGGGCCTGTCCTTTGACCAAATGGACTGAATGTCCGATTCATAGTGAATGACGTTTGTTCCCCAACCCGCCCATTTACCTTTTCCCGCCGGCTCGCCGGGCTGGGGGCCGGGTGTACTCGGCGGCTTTTGCAAAGCTAAGGAAAAGTTTTCGCTCTTGTCGTTTAAGGGTGCACTTTTTCTTCTCTCGTGGCAGCCGATGCAAGAACGTATTTCACCCGGCCTCATATTAAAGTAAGTTCGTTCCCGTTGAACCTCCATATAGTTTTCATCCAGTGCCTGCAGTTGTATGTTTTCATCTGCAGGAACGAGGAAAAAGGCCGAGCCGTCTGCTTCAACAGGTACGATACCGAGTTGCACCCTGGGCCATGATGCGCCGCGCCAGCCGGTACTGGAAAAAACCGAACCTTCATCATCCTCATCATTTTCCCGGCCCCATAGTGGTATGCGGTGCGCGGACCAGGGCCGGGAGATGGCTATATTGACACGGAGATATTTGATAGCTCCTCTTGCAACGCTCTCCATCCCTCTGTAAACGTCAGTAACAACACACATCGCCTGACTTGCCTCGGCGAGTTGGGGATTTCGCGGAGCGTAAATTGCACCGGGTTTGGCGCGAGTAGCTAACGGCACGGGATACCAGCAGGAAGTGTCGCGCTCGCCGTAAATATAGGTGTGATTGCCCGAGGCATCAATCAGGTAAAGGTCGTATGCATCGAGGCCGCTCCATCTGTCTGTTTCGTTGTATTTACAGGACACCATAAACGTGGTTGCGTTTACCGGATAAGGAGTACCATACAGCCGTCCGCTTCGCCCTCTTCTATCTTGCTTCCAGGAATTTCCTTTGCGAAATTCCCAGCCTCCTTCGTGATTCATTCGTACATTTTTGGTAATTCGCGTTACCGCTTCAGTGGTTCTGACGTTTTTTCTGGTGTTGATAAGCAGTAACGAGCCTAAACTGCCGCCCTGCGGGAAATGTGGACAGCCGATACAACTGATAAGATTCGATGCTCCCGGCACTACACGTCCGTACATAACCGCAGCGGGATCCATGTGGTCCAGGCCGAAAAGTTCTTCCGGCATACTGCCATCAGGTCTCATCGCCATCAATACCTTGATACGGACCGAAGTCTTGTCCACATATTCCCAGCGCGTGTACATAATCCTGCCGTCGGGCATTACCGTCGGACAGAACTCGCTGACAGGACTGTCGGTAAGCTTCTCCATATTTTTTCCGTCCAGGTCGATGCGATGCAGAACCGGTGTTACGAGAATGCCGGTATAGTCACAAAGAGTTGTGTATTTACAGCGAGTGGAAGTAAATATAATATGGTCGTCCGGGGCATAACAGGGATGCATATCATCGTAGTGGAAGTTGAACAAATCGCTGCCCAAATCATACTCTTTAGTATTGCCAGCTTCATCCGGCGGAGTGAAAGTAAGCTGACGCAGACCGCTGCCGTCAATATTACACTCCCAGATCCTGAAGCCCTCTTCAATAGAAGGTTTATAATCGAAAACTATGCTTTGGGCGTCAAAAGATAAATCAAAACCGTAGAAACCCCCGTCATCCGAACCTGTCCCTGCCTTCATATCAACGGCGGTTATTACAGGGGTGACGGTCTTGCTTCTCAGATTATAAATATAAATACCGTTGTCTTTTCTGAACTGCTCATCCGTGCAACCATTAATAAAGTCGGTGTAGAAGTGGTCGGAATCAAATGTCGGCCTCTTTATGAACAAAATCCTGTCGAACCCCAATTCATGCGGTTTTGTACTTGCCGACATAGGAGGCTCTACATCCGCTGATTTTGGAAAAGCTGCAAAAAGCAGACAAAATATCAACAACAGACTTTTCACATACAACCATTTAAAAAACATAATATCCTCCATACGGAATTCATGATTTTACAGAACCCGAATTGAATTGTCAAGAATTTATCCTTGCAAAGAGGCTTTGTTGAATGTTTGCTCGAAAACAGAAATTGTTATGACTCAACTTTGTTCCAATCCCTGCTTTAGAAATAGGCGACCGGGCCGAATAGATGGTCACAATTTGAATTTGCAATTTGTGTTTCATTCTGGTATCAAATAAGCCGAATGTGAGGTTTTATAGTGCTACCAGTTGAATTTTCCCGTTTGCTCGCGGGTAAGAATCTTTGTAACAACAGGTTATAATCCCACTCGCGGGAATTGTTTACCCTTAAGGGTAATAATGTTTTTTAGTAACCGTTCACAGAAAATTTTTACAAAAAGTTCAAAATGTTAAAATAGGCAATTTGCGCTTTTGTTTGCGCTGTGGTAAAAACAGCGTATGCAAAACAAAAATGACATTGTCAAGCAACTGA
>Ga0114922_10001134_pt1 | contig 25407 bp, 25 predicted proteins | sample AartaG_FD_100975 | JGI IMG/M metagenome (GOLD analysis project Ga0114922, IMG submission 100975) | Deep subsurface microbial communities from Aarhus Bay to uncover new lineages of life (NeLLi) - Aarhus_00045 metaG | ecosystem: Environmental > Aquatic > Marine > Oceanic > Sediment | place... | reverse complement strand
GCAACACCTGTGGTGCGTTGACAAGGAAACCAAGACCGTTTACAGGCTGGCAGCAGCCGAGAAGTAGGAGGTGCAGACATGAGAAAGTATGGAGCAATCATTTGTGTAAGCGTCGTTTGCCTGTTGTTGTGTGTTCCCGCGGCTCAGGCCAAGAACTACGCGGTCCTGATAAGCGCGGGACAGGCCACCAGGGACGATGCGGTCTGTAATTCCGAGTACTGGTACGACATGCTTCTGCAGTACACCACGTTGCTCGACGAGGGATACAGCCACGACGACATCCATGTTTTGTACGGGCATGGGACTGATTTCAACAGTAAATACGCGTGCTACCAGGTTCCCTACACCGTAGCCGATTATGCGGTAAGCCGGGCGAACATACAAAGCTTATTCAACACGCTGAGCGGCGTCATCAAAGAAGGCGACTTCTTCTACGTGTGGTGGATGGGACACGGCGGGAAATCGGGAAACAATCTCAGGATGGTGATAGAAACCACCGGGGAGAGCGTGTATGACTACGAATTCGCGAGTTGGGTGGACAGGATCACCGATTATGACACGCGTGGCTTCTCCTGGATGACCTGTCACAGCGGAGGCATATTGGACGATCTGGAGAAGAAGCCCCGTTCGATAGTCATGAGCTCGGCGACCTTCGAGCAAAGCACGGCCTCAGATTGGCTGTGTGATTCCTACCACGCGGAATTCCACTATCCCGAGACGTGCGCCTGGCACTGGGAGACGCCGTGCGGCATCTGCGGTGGAATCAACGCCGACACCAATGGGAATGGCCGGGTTTCGTACAGCGAGGCCTTTACGTGGGCCAAGAATCACACGACACACTCGACGCCGCAGATTAGCGATCTGAGCGGGCTGGCGCCCGATACATACCTGGGCGGCGTCCCTGGATGCACCGGCGACGAGATGATCAAGAAAACCAAATGCAAAGAGAAGCGCGGTGTCAACGTGCTGAGGGTGAAACTGGTAAAAGGCTCCGGAGGCGATTCATTCACCGTCAAGCTGGACAGTGGTGAAGAGGTAAACGGCACGCTGAACGGCAAGGGCAAGGGCAAGGCGAAGTTCAAAGGTCTGTCCTCCGGCCCTGGCAAGGCGACCGCGACCTGGGGATGCGGCGCCGAAGACACGAAGGATTACGCCTGCCCGTAGGCTAGATTCTGCTTGGACACACCCGGTGTCCTGGTGCTTTCTGTACGTGGTCGTACGTCGCCTTTGGACGTGTTCAACGTTCAAAGGCGGCGTTGCCGTCGGGGGAGTAGCAAGTCTGATTTCGCATGAGTGCCGGGCTTACGACGGCCGATCAGCACCATTATTCTCGCGTCGATTTGCGTGGAACGGGCGAAGAGCGCGGCGATGAACACTTCCTGTGGTATGGCCGCGCCGGCTCTGAGCCATATCCCTCCAGCCGGAGCGTGCCGACGTTTGGCCAATCTCCGCAGTGACCGATGCGGAGGCAGTCCTAAGTACCATCGCTCAGAACGGCGGCACGCGCGACTTCAAAGCCGTCGTAGCGAAAGTAAACGTAGCGGTGACGGCAACTCGCGGATAAGCACGCGACCGTGCTCCAAGGATGCTCCGGGCCGGTGAATGGGACAATGTAGTCACTTTGTAAGGATCACCCTGATGAGCAAGGAACGCCTGTTCGCGGGTAGTTGTTTCGCCCTGGTCGCCACCTCGGTCTGCTTCGGCGTCGTCGGCGCGATCATGGGGGCGTTGAAGGAACAGTTCGTCCTAAGCAACGAGCAGGTGGGCTACATCGGCGGGGCAGCACTGTGGGGCTTTACGGTCTCGATCTTCGTACTGGGTCCGCTGTGCGATGTTCTGGGTATGCGGAACCTGCTGCGGTTCGCCCTGCTGTGCCATGGCGCCGGCACGTTGCTGATGATCTTCGCGACCGGTTACTGGATGCTTTTCTTTGGCGCCCTGGTTCTGGCCCTGGGCAACGGCACGGTCGAGGCCGCCTGCAACCCGCTGGTGGCCACGATCTACCCCGAGCAGAAAACCAAGAAACTCAACCAGTTCCATGTCTGGTTCCCGGGCGGCATTCTTATCGGCGGCGTGGCTTCGTTTCTGCTGGACCAAGTCGGGCTGACCAACTGGCAGCTCAAGCTCACACTGATCCTGGTGCCGACGGTCATCTACGGCCTTCTGTTCATAGGACAGAAATTCCCCGCCACCGAGCGCGTGCAGTCGGGCGTTTCCTTCGGCGGCATGGTCGAGGGAGCGCTTCTGAGGCCGCTGTTTTTGATCCTGCTGGCGTGCATGGCCATCACGGCGTCCCTTGAACTCGGCCCGAACCGCTGGGTCCCCGCCGTGCTCGAGGCAGGTGGGATCCCGGGTATCCTGGTGCTCGCTTACATAAGCGGTCTGATGGCCGTGCTGCGGTTCTTCGCCGGCCCGGTTGTGCACAGACTCTCGCCGACGGGAATCCTGGTCGGATCAGCCATACTGTCAGGCGTGGGGTTGTATTGGCTCAGCTTTGCGGAAACCATCGTTGTCGCGTTCCTGTCGGCGACTGTGTTCGCCGTGGGCGTGTGCTACTTCTGGCCCACCATGCTGGGCGTTACTTCGGAGCGCGTGCCCAAAAGCGGCGCGCTGGGTCTGGCACTGATGGGCGGGATGGGCATGCTGGCCGTCGGAGTCGTCACCGCACCGCAAATGGGTAACGTCGCCGACAGGTTCCTGCACGAGCGACTTGTCGAGAAGACGGCCAAGACCGTGGCTGCCCTTGAAAAGGTCGTCGAAACGTACCCACCGTTGGCGCAGAACTCGCCGGAGCCTTTCAAGTCCGAGATTCTCGGTGCGGTCGAGGGCACTGAGACCGTGCCCGGCGCCAGGCAGGTGTTGGCCGCGGCCGGCGCCGGCACCTTGCCCGAAGGTGACACCGCCAATGCTCTGCGCAGCGCCGTCAAGAACGCACCGGCCGACGAAACGGCCAAGCCCATCGTCGACCAGATCAACGCCGTCCTCAACCCGGCTGACAACTACGGCGGGCGCATGTCCTTCCGCTATGTAGCCCCCTTCTCGATTGTGATCATCATCGTCTTCGGCGTGTTGTACGTGCGAGACCGCGCCGCCGGAGGATACCGGGCCGAGACGCTGACGCCCGGTGAGGAAAGTGACACATAGGTGGCACCAAGGATGAAAGCCTGATAGGGCGTCCCCAAACAGCCGGGTAGCAAGTAGGGCGTGCTCTGCACGCCTTCGTTGCCGCGACGGGACGAACCCGTCCTGCACGACTAACCGACGCCGACCTTCGCAACCGAAAGAGTGCTCGCTACGTCAGGGAACCATGTCTGCTCGAACGTCGCGTTTCTTGGTGCCGACGATAGCGACGTATTGAATGGCCTGGCGGTTGGTTCCGAGCCGGTGCTGGTAGTACTGGGTGTTCCTGACTTCGAGCGTCTTATCGGCCATCATCGATCGGATGAGCTGTGCGAATCCGGTCTTGTCATCTTGATGAAGGAAGGTAGCCTTGATGTTGAAGGTGATCCACCCACCCGGTTCGATCAAGTTATAAGCGTTGGCGAATGCCTTGGTGGGGATGTCCCCGAAACCGAGTGCTGCGACACAAGTCAAGCAGTTGAACTCATGCTTCGCAAGCTCACGTTGATCGCTTTGACTCAACCGCGTCATGTCGACGACATGGTAGTCGGCATAGACACCCGGACGATCCCGCCGTGTCGCCTCGGCGGCAGCCTCTATAATATCCACGCCGACCATGAACACGACGCCCATCTTGGCGAGCTCTTCGCCAACCATGCCGTTCCCGGCGCCGAGATCAAGCGCGCGCACCGTGCTTGCCTGTGTGCCACCAGCGACCAGCTCCGCCTCGAGGAGTTTCCGGATTCTCCCCGGAGAGTCGCACTTGAGAATGTCATAAATGAGGCGCTCGTACAGGCCTGGCACGGAAAAGAGTTCATCGTAGTCATGCAGACGAATCTCACGCCACTCATCGTTCAGGCGGACCACGCACCACTCCTCATCCTGTGTGAACGAGAGATCCCCCGGAGGCAACGCGATTCGGAGGTCGTTGTGTAGGGTCTTCCGTTGCCCAATACGCGTGCTCGTCGCTACGGTCATAAAAAAAGACACTCCTTGTGGGTTCTTCAGGGTACTGTTCGCGTTGGCTCAGGAAACGCCTCTGAGTCGCCGGATTCGGCAGTGGGATCAGCCGGCAACATCGAGGGCTCTGCCCTCTGGGTAGTCGCATCCACCGGCCCGGGTACCAACACCGGCGAGGCATCGAGCGACTCCGCATCCATCATCGCTGCGATCCGCTGCAGCATCGCCAGGATCATGGTCTGTTCCCAATCCTCCACTTTCGCCAGTTCATGGCGAAACCGGTCCTGCAGGAGCGAAGGAGCCACCGCCAGGACTTCCTGCCCACTGCGGGTGAGGGTGATCGTAACGCTACGCCGGTCCTGCCCGCTCCGGGTTCGCCCGACCAACCCTCTCTTGGCCAGCCGATCGAGGATGCCCGTCACTGTCGGCCCACTGAGATGGACCGCTCGGGCCAGGGTGCCGGTCGAGGCCTCACCAAGGCGGGCAGCAGCTTGTAGGGTCGCGAGTTGCGGGCCCGTGAGCCCGTGCTCCTCGGCGAGATGCCGTGAGTGCAGATCGACGGCCCGCATGATCCGGCGGATCGCGGCGACGATCTGGTCTTCGATGCTGAGTGAGGCTCCCACGCTGGCCCTCCTCGGAGAAGCCATTTCCTACTAACGACAAAAGATACAGCCCGATATGGTAGGATACGATACACTATCTGTCAACCAGGGGCGGGTGCATCCGGACCCAGATTCATAACCTTTTGTCTCGCAAGTGGTTGTGGGCCTCGCGACCAGGTGCCGGTCGGCCCCGTGTCCCGCCATTGTGTTCGTGTGCGAAATATTCGTGGCAAACACGCCAGCCATCTGGCGTTCAACGCGTTCGATACGTATGATCGTGAAACGCAGCCACGTATAGTGTGCTCAGCACGCCTTTGTTGTCTGCGCGTTTTCGTTGTCGGGGCAGGCTGAGTCAGCCCTATTTGCTGAATCGTTCGTGGTGCGACATTAGAAACCGCGAGCGGATGCTTCCATCAAGCAGATGCCGCTTGCAGCATCGTTCGCTCCAAGAACGACATCAAGGCAGGAGCAGGCGCCATATCTCCTCTGGGCTCTGCTGTCGATTCAGTCCAAATCGGGCGCCGAAAACAGGATAATCGATGGTCAAGACTATGGTTTTCATTTTTGACAGACGTTTCGTGAGCGCGCGAAGGCGCTAAATCGACAGCCCCCACAGGACCTGGGCCACCACCAAACGACAGGTTGGAAAACCTGTCCCACACTGCTGAGCCTGTCCCACACTGCTGAGCCTGTCCCACACTGCTGAGATAGTCTCCAAAAGTAGTGCGGAGCGACTTGTCGATCGCAGGCAATTGCGTTCAAATAGCAGACGCAATTCAGAAAGGAGCCTGTCATGGCGAGAAACCGTGCGTTGACAACGTTTGCAGTCGTAGTGGTTTTGACTTTGGCTTTGGCCGGTTGTCGGCGTTCCCCTTCGAGCCCGGCAACCCCGCCTCAGCAAGGCGACAAGGATGACCAAACAGGAGACGTTCCAATGACGCTAGTTATTCAAAGCCCGGCATTTGCCAACAATGACGTGATTCCCAGTCGCTACACGGGCGACGGGGACGACGTTTCACCACAACTGACGTGGTCCGGCGTGCCGGACGGCGCGAAAGAGCTCGCCCTGATCTGCGACGATCCGGACGCCCCCACCCCACAGCCCTGGGTTCACTGGGTGATCTATAAGATACCAGCTATGCTGACCGGTCTGCCGGAAAACGTCGCCAAAGCGGCGACCCCGACTCAGCCGGCCGGGGCGCTCCAGGGTAAGAACTCGTTCGGCAATATCGGCTACGGCGGGCCCGCTCCACCCCGCGGCCACGGCGTGCACCACTATCATTTCACACTCTACGCCCTTGACGTGGTGCTGGATACGGCCTCGGGCATGGACAAGAAGCAGCTCTTGGCAGCGATGGAAGGTCATATATTGGCCCAGGCAGAGCTGGTCGGCACTTACCAGCGATAAACACGACGGCGTCTGCACGATCTTGATTTTTTGCCGAACAAGGAATCGGATTGACGACATCCGTACTAGGATTTTCTCCCACAAGCGTAGGAGGACGGCCTCCCGCGCAGTCGCAACACCACACGCAAGGGAACCGGAGGTAACACGACATGATCAGGCGAGGCAAGCGAGCGATCGACAGGCGTTCCATTCACCAAAGGCTACAAAGCAAGCAACATACCATCGTTCTTCTGATGTGTTTCGCCGGCTGGTTGTTGCCGCACGCTTTGTGGGCGCAAGAAAGCAGCATCGATAAGCCCGGGCGCACTCTGAAGGTCTGCGTTGATCCCAGGGTGGAGTTGCTCAGCATCATCTTTCGCCTGGCCGGCAATCCCGAGTATAATCAAGGGAAGGTCGATTCGTATACGAGCGACGTCGAGAAGCACTTCGCCCTGTACAGGAATCATCCCGTGGTAGACCTGGCAGGGCGGCTTAGAAAGACTCGCGGGGTAAGCTACGATGCGTGCATGAGCATGGCCGTGCACGTGACAGACGCATTCTCGTTGAATGAAAAAACGCCGTTCGACCCTCACCCGGCGACATTGGACGGGCGCTGGACGGTTCAACAGGCACGCGAGTTTCTAAAGGCGGCCCGCCATTTCGTGACCGAGTCGGACTTCAAGACGTTCATACAACGCCACGAGCACTTCTATGAAACGAGCGTCTCACGAATGGAGAGTTTGCTCCTCAAGGAGGGACATCTCGAGTGGTTCGATCAGTTTTTCGGCGCCCGGCCCGGCGCCGGTTTTACGCTCGCGCTCGGCATGCTCAACGGTGGAGCGTGTTACGGTGCGCGGATCCGCCTGGCGGACGGCAAAGAGCAACTCTACTGCATATTGGGTGTCTGGGCGACCGACGCGAAGGGCCTTCCCCGTTTCGATCGCAACATGCTGCCCACCGTCGTGCACGAGTTCTGTCATTCATATACGAATTCACTGGTTGACAAACACGAGGCACAGTTGAAACACGCTGGAGAGACGATTTTCCCTCACGTCGAACCGGCCATGACACGGCAGGCGTACTCCAATTGGAAAACCATGATGTACGAATCCCTCGTACGTGCCTGTGTGGTACGGTATACTCATACCTATGAGGGAGCAGATGCTGCAGCCAGAGCCATCCGCCAGGAGCAAAGACGACAGTTCCTTTGGATGAAGGAGTTGTCCGACCTTCTTGGGGAATATGAGGCGGACCGCAAGCGCTATGCAACCCTAGATTCCTTTTTTCCCCGCATTGCGAGCTTTTTCGATGACTATGCCGTGGATTTCGCCAAACGACAGGGGGCTTTGCAGTCAAAGTTGCCGAAGATTGTATCCCTGATTCCTGCGAATGAAGCGGATGACGTAGATCCGGATCTGGAGGCTATCAAGATTACCTTCGACCGGCCTATGCAGGACCGTATGTGGGCCGTTGTGGGTGGTGGGACGCACTTCCCCGAGATTACAGGTGATATCTCGTACGATTCCGCACGGAAGATTCTTACCGTCCCAGTGAAGCTGAAGCCGAACTGGAGTTATGAGTTCTACCTCAACTCGGACACGTTCCAGACCTTCCGCAGCGCCGAGGGATTTGTGTTGAAGCCGGTTCATGTTACGTTCAAGACCGCAGGCTCCCGGTGAAGGTGCGCCGATCAGAACCGGCCTGTTCTCAGACCGCCCCCGCACCATCCCAGTGTTGCAAGAACGCCCACGGTCATCTTGCATCTCTTCTGGCGCCGGGCGGCAATGACTTCGTCGGACAACGGTTACAGCAATGCTCGAGGTCCTGTTCGGTGACTTCATAGATGTAGATCGTATTCCCCACACGTTCGATAGGTTCGGTTTCTCGCAGGAAAACGATCAGCGCCAGGAATCGTATATCGTACCGCAATCGTCTGATCTCTCGTATCAGGTCGGGCCGGAAGAGCCGATATCGCAGGGGTTTTCTGTAAACGCCGCTCTCGCTTCCGGAGGAAACCGTTGTGCCAGAAACTTGCGATGTGCGAGAATCACGTCGTCAAGCCTTTGCTCGGAATCCCCCGCCTGGGTGACTTGGCGTAGGAATTCACCCGCCTCTTGAAGCATATCCTCGCACCCGGGCGACCAACCCGGTCCGAATCTCAGGTAAAACCCGCTGAGTTGGGTCGTGCTGATCAGATACAGGCCCGGCGTCAGCGCCGTACCCGGGGCCGGCGGCAGTCCCGGTGCCGAGGCCGAGGCGACATCCGGCTTGAACGGGACGAAACTCGGCAACATGTCAACGTTTCCGAGGTAGTAGTTCGGATCGGCGGTTCCGAAGTAGCTGAGTTTCGCAGGAGGTTCATAGATGCCGGCGGCGCGCCGGTCATCCAGATAGCGGCGCAAGTGAATAAGGTCTTGGCCCCAGTCGAGATTGGACCCGCTCAGATGTCGCCAGGCGTCGCGCGGCCCGTCGACGAGTTCATTGAAATACGTCAGATAGTGAGGATGGATGCGCGCGGCAATTAGAACGTGCAAGGCAACGAGTAGGACCGCGCTCGCCCGCGCAGCGCCTCTTAGCCCACCAGTTGCCCCGCACGAGGCCCAACCGGCCGAAAGAAGAAAGAGCGTCGGATACAGCGGCAGTACGTGCCGATGCCCGAGGTTAAGACCGGACGTCATGGATGTCGCCAGGTAAACCGCGCTTAAAACAAGACATGGCAGAAGGACTTCTATGATGCGTCGCCGACGCAAAGCACTACACCTGCGACGGGCGGTCAGCGCAGCCAGCCAGGCCAGCGCCCCGCCCAGCCCCAGCAGCAGGATCGGTAGCGTTGTCTTGACTAGAACCGCGTACGGGAAGTAGTACCACCAGCCGGTGGAATGCACCCGGCCGTTCAGATAGGCCATACGCCCCTCGGCGCTCTTGACGGTGTACGCCAGCCCGTAGAGATACGCTTCCGGTAGCAGTCGGTGACTTCTTGCCCAGTGGGTGAAGCGGCCGATCATAGTTGGCGTGGAGTCGGATGATGTCGTCAGCGCCTCCCATTCGGCTTCTGGCGGCTCGTTTGATGCGTCGGTTCCCCAGCGGAGATAGTGTTCCCGCGCGTCCGCGGACCCGCTGAATCGAAAGCCGAAGCACGCCCATATCGTCAGCACCGCGCTCGAAGCGATCAGCACCGCACAGGCGACGATGACAACGGCACGGACCCGGCGATCGAAGACACGCCGCCGGGTTGTTCTCCAATAAATCACCAGTGCGCTGTCACACACGAGTCGCACGACGGCCAGGATGACCACGATCGGCAGAATCAACACCGCGCTGAACTTCGTCGTGAACAACGCGGCGAAGGAGACAACGGCCAATAAGAGCGTCCGCACACAGACCCGTCGTGTCAGACGCCAGAAGGCGATGGCAGCCGCAAGGAAGAGGACGGCGGCTGCCAGATCGGTCGTCACCAGGCGCGCGTGGGCGAGCACCGTGGGCGAGAAGCACCAGCCCGCCAATACGACAAGCGCGCCACAACCGCGCACCACTTGCCGGGCGACCCGAAACAACACCCATCCGCCCAGCGCCGAGATCAGCAATACCGGAATGCGGGCAACGCGCATGATCCGATCTGGATCGTTGCCAACCGTAAACAGCCAGGCCCGACCCAACAGAAACGGATCACCGCGATCCCACGCCCCTGCGGTGATCGCCCCCGGCGATGCCAGGTCCGGCATATTCAGATTCATGGCCAGCAGCGGCGCGGCGCATAGCATCTCAACCAGCGGCGGATGTTCCGGCGTCAGGCGATAGTCTCCGGTCTTTAGATAGCTGTATCCGGCGAACAGGTGGCTGGGTTCGTCAAAGGTGACGCACTTGTTCCAGGCCGACGCATAGCCCAGAGCAAACTGAATTGCGAGCATGATCACAGCGGCCAGGGACATCCGGCGCGATGACCGACTCATTCGCCATCCCCTACCGGACGTCGTGCATGATCGGCTCGCCCAGCTCGCCAAGCGGGAGCAAGTCCAAGGCGTGACTGCCGTCGAAGTCCAGAACGCGAAGGTCGTCCGTCTCGTGCAAGTCGCGACAGACGATGTCGAAATGGACCCCGTACTTGGCCTTGAGCAGATCCACCGGAATCGGGTAGGCGATGAACTTTTTGATGCCCTTACTGCGGAACCGCTCGAGAAGATCAGGGTCCTCGAAGCCCTCGTGGCTGGTCAGAACCACGATCGGACTGCTACCAGAGAAGATGAGGGCGGCTTTCATGGCTGCGCTCCTTAACAAAAACGCTGACCCGGCTCAATTGGGAATCCATCCTACACCTGTGTGACGGGTTTTCAACCTGTCATTTGACCGGCTGGAAAGCCGGCCCCACAACGGGAATTTGCGTGGGAGATGGAACCCACGGAAGGATGAATTGAGAATGATGAATACCGGATGAAGTCTGACGAGGGGGTGCTCAGTTGATTCTGAATTCGCCATTCGCCATTCGCTATTCCCGCATCCGTCCCCCACCCATCGCTGCGCGATGGGTGGGGCACGCCCGCCTGACTGCGCTGCTGGTCGTCGTAGGTCCCGCCCACCACAAAGAAAATGTCGAGTTTCCCGTCATCCGTCATGTCGGCAACCGTGGGGCCGTGCGAACTGTGGATGTCCCGCCCTTTGGATACCGAACCTGCGTCGAACTCGTACAGGAGCTTGCCGTCGCGCCCACGGATCACCCGCAACAGGCCCTTGTCATTGAGGAACGCCGGATCGAGCCGGGCGTCTCCATCGAGCGTCGGCAAGCCTCCCGGTACCGCGACCGCCGCAGAACGGTGACATACAGGTGAGATTTCTGCTATCATGCCGGGAGAATGACGCGTGCGGCTGAGGTCATGGACGATTCTGATCACAATGAGGTCTTGAACGATTCGGACGAATCCACGGTGTGTCCCGTGTGCGGCCGCCGGATCAGAAGTGCGGAGACGCTTTGTGCTCAATGCGGTTGCGAGTTGGCCGACAAAGGCGGGTCCGAGTTGTCGGTAACGGTGTCGATTGCAGTGGGGGCGTTTTTGCTGTTGCTGCCAATTCTGATCTGGTTGTTTATCGCGGTATTGTGAGGGAGATGATGGCGGATAAAAGACCAGGAGTCCCTGCTGGGCTTTGGACCCGCTGTGATAAATGCGGGGAGATGGTGTACGAGAAGGAGGTGGCCGAGGCGCTGCACGTGTGCCCGGAGTGCGGCCATCACCGGCGGGTTGACGCTCGCACGCGGATAACACAACTTGTCGATCCCGAGTCGTTCGAGGAATTCGCGGCTGACCTGGAGACGACCGATCCGCTGAGCTTCAAGGACCGTATCCCGTATTCGGAGCGAATTCGGCGCGAGCAGAAAAAGACCGGCGAGAAAGACGCGGTAGTTGTCGGTCAAGCGTTTATTCGCGGCAGGCCGGTGATCCTGGGGGTGATGAACCCGAGTTTTATCATGGCCTCTATGGGGTCGGTAGTCGGCGAGAAGGTCACCCGGGCCATCGAGAGGGCAATGGATGAGAATCTGCCTTTCGTCGTCGTCACGTCGTCGGGCGGGGCGCGCATGCAGGAAGGGATGGTCTCGCTGGTGCAGATGGCCAAAACATCCGCCGCGCTGGCCCGGTTTCATGAAGCAGGGGGTCTCTACATAGTCGTCGCCACCGACCCCACCACTGCCGGTGTGGCTGCAAGCTTCGCCAGCCTCGGCGACGTGATCTTGGCCGAACCCAAAGCGATGATCGGCTTCGCCGGCCCTCGCGTCATCGCCAACACGGTCAAGACCGAACTGCCCGAGGGCTTTCAGACGGCGGAGTTCATGCTCGAGCACGGCTTTGTCGATCGCATCGTTTCCCGGGCGGATCTGCGACGCGAGATTGCGCGGATCATCGACTACTGCGGAAAGTGACGCGCGGCGATTCGTGGCTGCGGCAGTCAAGCGCCGAATGCCGGAAGCACCGGACTCCACCGGACTGCCCTGCATCAGGCGAGATGCGGGGCGCGTCACTCGCCGTCCGACGGTTCGTCCGTCTCAGGCAGAAGCGCATCCGTAATGCCGTTGACCAGAAGATCCACGAGGTTGTCGGCCAGGCTGTTGCGAGCCTGTGCTGCAAGGTCATAGAAGTAATTGTCCGGCACGCACGGCTCGATCCCCGCCAACATTCCCCCGCCCAGGACAAGCACGGCGAGCCTTCGCCTGGCAAGTTGTTTAACACTCATGCGAACCTCCCTTCAGAATAAGACAGATCGTTTCTTGGACTTGCTGCACAATACCCGCTTCGACGGCCGACGACAATCACCCGTGTCCCACGCCTGATCGGCTCGGGATCCCCCCAAGTGGCCAGAATTGTGGCATAGGCACCCTGCCTGTGGACCACCGCCTTCAAGCCGGTGCCTTCCCCATAAGTCGGCGTATGCGGCAAAACCGGGCAGAGGTGGCCCCGAAGGGGCCCAGGAGTGTAGCCGGGGGTGAAGCGCAGCGCAACCCCCGGTCCGCTTGACGAATCCTCAGCCCCGAAGGGGCGTAGGACAGACGCCCGCGACGGCCCCGGACGGTGTGGCGGCGCGATGCACCCATAACAGGTGCGTTTGTCCGAACAGCCTTGAGAAATGTCGACACAGTTGCCACACTGAGAGACTCTGATAACACCTGTGGCACAGGTTTGAGTGTGGCACCGGCTTCCAGCCGGTGAATAACACAGGTTGAAAACCCGTCCCACATCTGTTATGTTAGAGTTCCTGAGAGTCTGGAGATGTGGAGATGTGTTGGGACACGTCTTCACCTATTTTGTCATCTGAGATGGTGAGGGAGTGAGACCATGAAAAAGCTGTTACATGTTTTGCTTGTGGTGCTCTGCTTTGGATCGTTGGCCAAGGCGGACGCCCCGCTGGTCTACTGTAAGGGAACTGCGTGCGGTGACGACGGGCTAAGGGCGTACGCTTACGAGATCGATTCGGCCAGCTATCCGATGATCGAATTCGTAGTCGGGACCAACGACCTCAACGCGAGGAACTACACCAACGTGCTGGTTCCTCTGGGGTGGAAATTCACCGTCGAGGATGAGGGTATGAGTCACGACCACGGCCGGTTTACGCCTCACGGCCAGGTTTCCACCGGTCCGTGCAAATGCCTGACCACAGGCCGAGTACGCTGGTGGACAGACGACCCGGGGCACGCCGTCGAGTTCTTCACCTTCGGCTATGACCACTGCTACTTGCCTGAGGACGTCGGGTGGACCCTGACCACTCGTCGAGAAGGTCCCCCGCCCAGACAGTACGAGTTCCGACAGGACTGGGACGCCCCGGTCGGCACCGGCGCAGGACCGGTCCACGGCCCATCCCGCGCCCCGTCCGATCGTGAGGTGATCAAGAAAGCCAAATGCAAGGTCAAGCACGGCCAAGTGAAAAAGGCTATTGTCGTCCTCAAGAATGCGACGCCGTCGGGCAATTACCACTGCACGCTGGACACCGGCCAACGAGAGTTCAGCCAGGCCAAACCCAACGGCAAGATCAAGTTTGTCTTCTCGGGCGACAATGCGCCGCCCTGCGGCCCCAACGTGGCGACGGTGCTTGATCAGCACAGACACTTCGTCTGCGGCTGCTAGTGCTGCGTTACGGCTGAAATGACGGATTGCCAGTGTACGAGGGTGCCACTCAACGCCTTGAATCAAGTGGTCACGGCGTTGCGTGGCACCCGTGGTGAGCATGATCCCCGGCAGATTCCTGAGACGTAGAAACGACGTCGGACCTGGCTGGGAAGCGTCCTGGCTCGACGCGCCGTCCACCGCCGTGTAAATTCCACACTGACAACACGAATGGCGATCTTCGCTAATGCCCGAGCGTTTGAGACATCCTCCATGGGGACCGTCGCTGTCTTCGACCACTGACGCGCAGTCTGGTCGGCGCGGCGTTTACACGCCGACGGCTGTACTGCTCGGCTTTCTGGCGATCTTCGCCGTCAGTGGAATGATTCGCTCACTCGACGTGGCGGACGAAACCCTCGAACCGGCGCGACTCGTCTCCACCGTCAATCCCAACACCGCACCGTGGTGGGAACTGACCGTCGTTCCCCGCATCGGCCCGATGACCGCGATGGCGATCGTTCACGAGCGTGAGCAGGCACGATGGGCCGGATCAGAAGACGGCGGCAAGGCTGTGTTCCGAAATGCCGGAGATCTTGATCGCGTGCGCGGCATAGGCCCGGCGACCGTTGTGCGGATCGCCCCATACCTCCACTTCAACGATGCACGACCATCGCACTAAGGATCCGTCAACGAATAAGGTTTCAAGGCCGAGAATGCCATAATGCCGAAAGCAGGCCCGCCTATCCGATGTATCGCGCCAGAATCTCCCGCACGGCATCTACGATTTTGTCCCGCGGCACGGATATCTGGGCCGGTTGTTGTTCGAGCCACTTCTTGCGGTCTTCGCCGATTTCCTTTGATAGTTCGTCGCCCAGGCGGAGGTCTTTGACGGAGACTTCGCCCCGCTCGGCTTCGTCGGAGCCCATCACCACAACCGCGATCTTGCCGCTGTCGCCGGCGTACTTGAATTGCTTGCCGATGTTTTGAGTGCCGACGTACAGCTCGGTGTTGACGCCCGCTCGGCGCAGGTCGGCGGCGATCTGTTGATATTGAGCGGTCATGGTCTTGTCGAGACGCGTGACCATCACGCCGGCGGTGGCCTGAGCGGTGTCGATCTTGCCGATGTGGGTGAGGGCGGCCAGCAGGCGGTCTACACCGATTGACGCCCCCGTGGCGGGGATCTGTCGGCCAAGGAAACGCTTGACCAACCCGTCGTAGCGACCGCCGCTGAACACGGACCCGACTGGGGACGGTGAAGATGATCCTTGCCGTGCCGCCGTACCCGACTGGCGGAGGGCGCCGTCGTCGGTGATCTTGAAGGTGAGGTCGGCCTCGAAGACCGGGCCGGTGTAGTACTCCAGGCCGCGGACGACCGTTGGGTCGATGACGACCCGGCTCTCATCGTAGCCGGCGTCGCGCAGAAACTGATCGATCTGCCGAAGTTCGCTCACGCCCTCTGTGCCGATCTCGCTGCCTTGCACGAGTCGTTCCATCTTATCACAGACGGCCCCGCGCGAGTCGCGCCGGCTGCGGAGGTAATCGAGGATCTTTTCGATCCGGTCCGGCTCCAGCCCCACGCCTTGCACAAACGCCCCGGATTCGTCCTTGCGGCCCTTGCCCAAGAGTTGTCCGACGCCTTCCGGGCCGACGCGATCGAGCTTGTCGATCGAGCGCAGGATGTTGAGCGAAACGGTGTAGTCGAGCGGCCGGTCGCCGCCGATGCGCTCCAGCACGCCGCTCAACACCTTGCGGTCGTTGACGCGGACGATGTAGTCGCCCGGGGAGATGTCGAGCGCTTCAAGCGTGTCGGCCATGACACAGCAGGCCTCGGCGTCGGCGATCATGGAGGCGGTGCCGACGGTGTCGAAGTCGCACTGGTAGAACTCTCGGAATCGGCCTGGACCGGGCTTCTCCACCCGCCAGACCGGGCCGACCTGATAGCGGCGGTATGGCGTTGGCAGTTCGTTGATGTTAGCGGCTACAAAGCGCGACAGCGGGGCGGTCAGGTCGTAGCGCAGGGCGACCCATTCGTCGTTTTCGTCTTGTAGGGCGAAGATGCCGGCGTCGGGCCGGTCGGCCTCCGGCAGAAACTTGCCGAGCACGTCGACGTATTCCAGAGCCGGCGTCTCGAGCGGCACGAAGCCGTACGCTTCGTAGACCTGACGCACCTTGGCGATCATCCAATCGCGCGCGGATACCTGGGCGGCAGTGATGTCGCGAAAGCCCTTGAGCCGCCGGGCCGCGGTGCGACGGAGCTTTTTCTTTGCCCTCTTGGCCAACGCGTGCTCTCCTTCTCGCGCGTCGCAAGTCTAATAGGCGAGGTGGGAATGTACAGCTTGAGCATCCCCCGGTCGGCGATCCATGCTTGGCCCATGCTGGGCCGAGAACATCTTCTCGGTCCTTGTCGGGTTCCATGCCAAGCCTGCGTCGCTGCCCCTTGTGTGTGACGCTCTGCGGATCATTACGTCACAAACGAGGGGTGACGCTGCACGAGAACGATGAACGCTGTAAAGCCTGCCGCATGTGCGGTTGATCGGGTTGTGACGGAACCGTCCCTCGATCGGACCCAGACGGAACCGCCACTCGATCAGTGGATGCAGCGGTGGTACAAATGGGTCATGCAGGGCAGCGGTTCCAAAATCGGGCGGGTGACGATGATGCGCATCCTCGTGACTGCCGGACCCACGCGCGAGTATTTCGACTCCGTGCGTTTCATCTCCAATCCTTCCAGCGGCAAGATGGGCTACGCGATCGCCCGGGCCGCCGCCGCACGCGGGCACGATGTCATCCTGGTCTCAGGGCCGGTGGAGTTGGCTAAGCCGCCGGGTGTTCGCACCGTGAACGTCGTATCAGCCGAGGAGATGTTCCAAGCCTGCACGGCCCATTTCGACGATTGCGACGCGGCCGTCATGACCGCAGCCGTGTGCGACTATCGCCCGTCGCGGCGGCTGGATCACAAGCTCAAAAAGCAGAATCGGGTTCGAGCCGTCCACCTTCAGCCCACCCGTGACATCTGCGCCCATTTGGGGCGGATCAAGGAGCATCGGGTGGTCGTTGGCTTCGCGATGGAGGATCGCGACGAGCATGCCCGTGCCCAGGCCAAGCTGAGTCGCAAGCAATGCGACGCCCTTGTGCTTAACGGCCTGGGCAACGTCGGCACGGACGACGCGGTGGTGGAGATCCTGCGGGCGGACGGCGGCTGGATCCCGCCGCTACGCGGCTCGAAGGACGAACTGGCGGTTGAGGTCGTCAAGTTGGTCGAGGAGTTGCAAAGCGTCCGCCGCTGATCGGCTCGACGCGACTCCGTCAAACCGCGGGTTTCAGCCCGCGCGTAGCGTAACTTCAGTGATCCACAGACTTTAGCCCGCGCGGCCTACGCTCGCTGCGCGGTCTGATGCTCACCGAAAAGTCCGCCCGGACCAAGGCGTGCGACTCACCCATCGCGGTCGCACCAAGTGTCCGGGGGCTGGAGGCGAACGGAGAAATGTAACAAATCGCCGTCCGCCGCCTCACGGACTGGGCGGACGGCGTGCTCGCCGGGCGGCGCCGGGGTCGCCCCAGGCCGGTGATTGAGGCCCCCCGTAACGTGCCGTAACTCGAAAAGGACCGCTAATTCAGGGCAAATTCTCAAGCCACAGCGAGCACCGCGCCGATAGCCTCTTATTGTCCAGGCGAGTACGGATGCGCGTGTTTTGCTCGATCCAGAGGGAAATCGGCCAAAATCGAAGCATTTTGAAAAAATGGAGTTGACTGGGCCGAATTGATCTCTACAATTCGCCCGCGTTGGAACGGCGGGTTCGGTTGGTCGCATCGGCCGGTCGAGTCGTCGTAGGCGTGCAGGACGGCAGGTGCCTCGGATGTTGGCGCGTTACCGAGGCGGCTATAGGCCTCCAACTCTACTGAAACGTTTTGATTGCGATCGGACAAACGAGCCAAAGGATTCGTCTGCCGTTGGCTGGAAATGGCCAATCGGTTTATGGGAATTGGACGGACGTGATCGCCTTCCCCCGCCCCGTCATCATGCGCGGGCAGGTCAAGGGGATCGCGCCGCGTGCGCGGCATCGAAAAGGCCGTGCTGGATAACCGAAAACAGCGTGTGACACGGATCACGCCACAGTCTTTCACTGGAGGTAAACGATGGTAGGTTCGAATGGGTTAAGGAAGTATGCATGGTCACGCGTGTCCAGGATCGGCACGCTGTTCGGCCTGGTGGCGCTGCTGGGGCTGACGGGGGCCTTTTGTTTCCCGCAGATACCCTTGCCCTGTGACGACCCGGACTTTCCGGGCTGCGCCGAGGGATTGGAATGCTTTAACATAGACGGTGAAGCCGTCTGTCTGATCCCGTGCGATGAGGAGACGCCCTGCGATGACGACAATCTGTGCACCACAGATGTCTGCCACGAGGATGGCTACTGCGAGTTCACGCCCCTCGAGTGCGAAGTAGAGGGTGAGGTCTGCGATCCGGCCACCGGCGAGTGCATCACGCCTTGCCTCGGTGACGAAGATTGCGACGACGGTGACCTCTGCACGGACGACAGTTGTGACACCGAAACCGGCCTGTGCTTGTACGAGGATGTCGACTGCGGCGACAACATCTGCGATCCCGCCACTGGCGAGTGCGTCGAGTGCCTTGCCGACGGAGATTGCGACGACGCCCTGTTCTGCAACGGTGCCGAGACCTGCGTGGAGGGCCTGTGCTTGGCAGGCGTGGACCCCTGCGAAGAGGGTTTGTTGTGCGATGAGGAAACGGACACCTGCGTCGAGTGTCTCACCGACGACGATTGCGCCGAGGGTGAGATCTGCGACGCCGGTGTGTGCCGCATAGTTTGCGAGTTCGACGAGGATTGCGACGACGACGACCTCTGCACGACCGACACTTGCGACGTCGAGACCGGGCTGTGCTCCAACGAGCCGGTCGATTGCGGTGAGCAGCTCTGCGACCCGGCCACGGGTGAGTGTGTCGACTGCCTGATCGACGAGGATTGCGCCGAGGGCGAGACCTGCGTGGATGGTGTCTGCGAGGGGGAGATTCCCTGCACGGGCGACGAGGACTGCGACAACGGCCTGTACTGCGACGGCCTTGAGACGTGTAATCTCGAGACGGGTCTGTGCGAAGACGGCGAGCGTCCTTGCAATGACGCCGAGAAGGTCGGCGAGGAAAACGCCACCGAGACGTGTGAGGAAGGCGACAACGAAGCGGTCTGCATCCCCATCCCGACCGATTGCTACCTGTTCACCCTTGGTAGCGACACCCTGAACGGCACGGCCGGAGAGGACTGCTTCAGGGCCGAACTCGAGTTCAGCCCTGGTGCCGGTGCCCAGGTGTCGCACCTTCAGACCGGCGACTCGGCCAATGGCCTAGCCGGCCCTGACACGCTGGACGCCAAGCTCAATGGCACCAACGCGAGTCCGACACTCACCGGCATCGAGACCCTCAACTTCAGCGTGTTCGACGCTAACACGACCATCAACTGCACCAACGTCAGTGGAGTTGACACCATCAACACGGTCAACAGCACGAACGTGCTGACCCTTACGTCAATCCAGGAGAACGTCGACTTCGGTCTGATCAACTCCTCGGCTGCCGCCGTCGGGACGAACATCATGGCCCCGACGTTTGTGTCCTCCGTCACCAGCGGCGCAAGCGATTCGTTCACCCTGACCTTCGATGGCGTGACCGTCGGCATGTTCACCGTCACCACGCAGGGCACGAGCGGCTTCGAGTCGATCGACGTCGTGAGTTCGGGCGCCAGTGACAACATACTGGACACGTTTGACCACGCCGGGAACACGACACTGCTGACGGCTAACTTCTCCGGTGCGGCCAATCTGCAGATCAAGAACCTCGACCCCACCATCCTCACGGTGGACGCCTCTGCCATGACGGGCAACCTGACGCTTGGTGACGGGAACAACACCACCGACGGGTATACCGAATTCGCCGCAAACGCCATGAATAACATCACCGGCGGCGAGGGCGACGACTTCATCATTATGGATAATGCGTTCACCACGGCGGACTTCAACGGTGCGACCGAGCAGATCGACGGCGGAGCCGGTACCGACAGCCTGCAGGCCCAACTGAGCTCAGTTATCGGCACTGTGTTCCCGATTGCAAACGTCGAGGACCTGTACCTCTACGCCAACACCAGCGCTAGTAGCATCAACCTGACGGGAGTGACCGGCCTCGAGACTGTCACAATTGATCACGAGGCCGGGGCGCAGGTTCTTACCTTGCTCAATATCGGCGGCTCGCCGCTTCCCGCGTTGATCTACCGGGGTGACGGCAAGCAGACTGCCCAGAACTACGACGAGATCCACTACACCGCGAGCGGCGTGGGCGGTTCCGATAATTCGTTGGACATCACCGTGGGCAACCGTGGCATGGCCTTGAACGCTTCCGGCGTGACCAACGTGCACACGCTGGGGGCGATAGAAGTCCCTGGGGTCGAGATTTTGACCCTCACGGTCACCGACGGTCCGGCGACGATCACAACGGGCATTACCGCCACAACGGCTACCTCGCTGACCTTTACGGCGAGCAGCAACCTGACGGTGCCGGCCATCGTTGCAACCGCCGCCACGGACACGATCACAGCAATCGATGCCAGCGCCGTGACGGGCAACTTCGTCTGCGCCACCGGCACTGCGACCTGGGGCAACGGGTTGTCGGTCACCTTGGGCTCGGGCAATGATCAGTTTACGCTCGGCAACAACGGTGTGGCCGCGGACACCACGATCATCACCTTAGGTGCGGGTAACGACATCTTCACCAGTACTGACACCGTGGCGGCCGACGTGATCAACGGCGGCGACGGCACGGACATCATCACGGGTGGCGGTGGAGATGACACCATCAGCGGCGGGACCGGGGTGGATTCGTTCGTCCTGGACTACTCCCTCGCCGGTGTGGACGTGGACGTCATCAGCGACTTCGCCACCGGGGCTGCGGGCGACCAGATCGACTTGGACGTTTCAGCCCTCCAGACAGCGGGTACGTCCGGTATCAACGCCCTCGCCACGCAGTTCACTGATCTGCAGGCTGGGACGGACCAGACCGATGCCACGCCGGTTGCCATTCAGGAAATCACGGCGGACGCCGCTGCGGTTGCTGGTACCAACGTGTACGTGATCGTTGGTACGACCGCAGCCACCCCCGCTGCGCTAGCGACCCTGATAGAGGTGGGAACCCACGAGATCACCGGTGCCCATGCCAACGTGGCCGTACAGGATTCTTTCATTGTGGTTTACACCGACGGAACTGACGCCTTCGTCGCAGCCTGCCAAGTTGCTGTGGACTCCGGCGGCGATTTTGTCGCTGGTGACCTGACCGCAGTGAACCTGGCCCAGATCAGTGGTGTGACCGCGATCACGGCCGGATTGTTCAACAACGCGAACTTCGACTTCATCCCGTAGTTCGCTGGTCGTACCGTTCGGTCCGCTTTATTAGTGGACCGAGCATCGCAGAGCATGGTCTCAATTTGGCCCGGCGGGTAACACCGCCGGGCCTTTTTCTTGCTCGCGGACCGTGGGTGAACGGTCGCAGGCAAAACCATGGAGCCCGGCGGTGTGGACGCTCGCCGGGCTCCTTCTATTCTATTGGGGATTGCGGATTGGAGATTGGGGATTTGTCGGGGGATGCGGGCTCCGTGGCGGGTGCCCCGTCTTTCATGGAATCATCCATCGCGTAGCGATGGGTGGGGGACGGCGGGATGCCCAGCATCGGTCCCCCACCCTTGCTTCGCAACTATGGGGCACCCGAAGCCACCGACTTTTTCGGTTTTCTGAGCTCCCGCAGCGTGGTATAATGGGGAGAGGAGATCAGCGATGACTTATCGTGGCACGGTGAGAAACGGCGTCGTAGTGCTGGATGGAGACGCGAAGATGCCTGAGGGGACCGAGGTGCGCGTAGAGCCCATGGAGGAGCGTCCCCTGATGGATCTGGTTCATGTCGCCGAAGGCGTCCCGGATGATCCGGAATGGCCGACGGACGGTGCGGCTGAGCACGATCATTACTTGTACGGAACGGCGAAACGGGATCAATGATCTTCCTGGACACGTCGTATTTCGGGGCGATGGCGATGGGACGAGATGCCCTCCATGTGCGTGCGGGAGCTTGGAGCGCCCATTTGCGGGGTCCGTTTCTGACAACGGAGTACGTGCTTGGGGAGTTCATGAATCTGCTGTCGGCGTTGACGAATCGTGGCAAGGCGCACGCGATGTTGCGGCGCATCGAGGGCAGTGCGAGCATCGAGATTGCCTGGGCCGCGTCGGGATTATTCCGGTCAGGTCTGGCTATGCACGGTGAGCGGTTGGACAAGTCCTGGTCGTTGACTGACTGCATTTCGTTTGCAGTGATGCGCCAAAGAGAGATTACCGACGCCCTTACGTACGATCATCATTTCGAGCAGGCAGGATTCAAGGCCCTCCTTCGTCATGACCCGCCGAGATGAACCCGTTCTGTCGAGATCGTCGGCAGGATCCACGATTGTGATCCAAGGGTAAGATAACGTAGGTTCTTTTGCGGAGCCCGGCGGGGTGGACGCTCGCCGGGCTCTTTTACGCGCATGGGCGCCTCATTCTTCGCCGCAGGCGAGGGGCCGGGGATGGCGGGGTGCCCAGCATCGGTCCCCCACCCTTGCTGCGTAAGAAAGTGGCACCCTGCACATACTGTCGCATGTACGAGCCGCGTAGGGTACATCTTGATGCACCTTATCATGCCTAGCATCCCATTGTGCTGACTTCCCCGGCGCCTCGGGAAAAGCGGACGACGGGCGGATTTGCTTGGATGATTTGGTTTTCGATTTCCCATCGCCTCAGGCCTTGGTATAATTGAGGTAGGAGATCAGAAATGACGTTTCGCGGCAGGGTGAAAAACGGCGTGGTGGTGTTGGACGACCCGGTGGGCCTGGGTGAAGGCACCGTGGTGCGCGTGGAGCCTGTGGGGACGAGTGACGATGACGGCGCCCCGGACGGACTGTCACCGTTGTTTCGAGCGCCCGAACGGGCGAAGAAAACCGGGATTGCTGATCTGGCCATCAACCACGACCACTACCTTTATGGACATCCGAAGGTAAGCGATGGCTGACGCGGTCTTCCTGGACACGGTCGGGCTCATCGCCCTGCTGAACAAGGACGACGAGTACCGTGACCAGGCGTGCGCCGTGTTTGCCCGGATCGGCGAGGCGCGTCGTAGTGTTGTGACCACCAACCTGGTGCTGTGCGAGGTTGGAAACGGTCTGGCGCGTACTGCCTGTCGCGAGGAGGTGGGCTGGTTAATTGGTCAGTTGCACGCCGATCCGATCTCTACGGTGGTGCATGTCGATCGCAACCTGTTCACTGAAGGAGTGGAGCTTTATCTCGCACGAGGCGACAAGATGTGGGGACTCGTGGACTGCGTGAGCTTCGTGGTGATGAGGGCAAAGGGACTTACGGATGCGTTCACCGCCGATCATCATTTCCAGCAGGCGGGTTTGAACTGTCTGTTGTCTCCGGTGCGCGGGCGTTGAGGGGCGGGGCCCACCTTCTTCGGTCGGGTGGCAAGGGCGCCCCATTCTTCGCCGCAGGCGAGGGGCCGGGGATGGCGGGATGCCCAGCATCGGTCCCCCACCCTTGCTGCGTAAGAAAGGGGCACCCTGCACATATTGTCGCACGTACGAGTGCGAAGCCTGCTTGATGTCGGATCGAAAGCGTGCGATAATGAAGGGAAGGAGCATTGGCTCATGGCAAAGACGTACACGGTCAGCGATGGGAAGCTGTTGCTTACGCTTGCGGAGGCGGAAGAGGGCGAGTACGTGGTGACTTCGCCTTTGGACCCGGAGCTGATCACGGAGGCCGAGACCATTTCCGAGGCGTTTGAGAACGCTCGTGATGCCCTCAAAAGTCTACGTCGGTCGCGCACGAAGCTGTGGAAGCAGCTTTCCCGTTCGACCGGCTAATGGACACGTCGCGTGAATCGGCGCGATCTTGAAAAGCAACTTCAAAGGCACGGGTGCGTCCTGCACCATCACGGCGGGAAGCACGATGTCTAGATCAACCCCCGAACGCTTGCGTGTGCGCCCGTTTCGCGCCATCGGCGTCTCAAAAAGCGGTACGTGCCGAGGGATTTGCCGCATCCTCGGCATCCCGATACCACCGAACCTGTGACGATGTAGTGTGCGCTCTTGCGGACCATAGGGTAAACCGTTAATCGGTTGAATTATGGGCCTGGCCCATCTCCTCTGGAGGTGGAGGAGGCGATGATCGTGAGATCGCGACCATGATCTTGGCGTGCACGGCTTTCGACCATGCACTCCCCCAGGTTCACAGAACCCACGGGGCCGGGTACAATAGGCTCATGCCTGACCGATCAGGAGATTGGCTTACGCAGGCCGGGCGCAACCTGGAGCAAGCCCGGGACAGCGCCGACGCCCAGCGGCACGAGTGGGCCTGTTTCGCGGCCCAACAGGGCGCGGAAATGGCCGTCAAAGCCCTGCATCTTAAGCTCGGACAGCAGGCCTGGGGGCATGTAGTCCGCCGGCTTTTAGAGGAACTCCCCAGTTCCGTGGAGATTCCGGCGGAGCTGCTCGATTCGGCCCGTGTGTTGGACGCCTATTATCTAGCGACGCGCTACCCGAACGGCCATCCTGTCGGCGCCCCAGGCGAACACTACGGGGCTTTGCAGAGTGCCGAGAGCATCCGCTATGCCGGTCAGATCCTTGAATTCTGTCGTCTTCAAATGGCCCGACCGTGAGCAGGTACTGTCCGCAGCGCGTCGGTGGGCGTCGGGCTTGCGCCGGCAAGACCCGAACGTCAGGTCGATTCTGTGCATTGGTTCCTATGCCAGGAATGACTGGGGATTCGGCAGCGATCTCGATATTATTGTCGTGCTCAGTGACACTATTTTGTCACCCGTGCAGCGCCATGCCAGGTATGGTCCGCAGGATCTGCCCGTGCCCGTCGATCTGTGGGTCTACACTACGGCCGAATGGGAGAACTTGTCATCCCAGGCTCCGCAACTCTGGCAGCGCCTACAGCGCGAAATGCTCGATCTTGCCCAGGCGCGATGATGACCGCCGCCGGGCTCTGTTGTACGCCCCCCTTCGGCCCGGCTAGGCGGATAATGATGGTGACGTGATTCCAGGAGCCCGGCGGGTGAACACTCACCGGGCCTCGTTCTTGCATAGGCCCGTGACCGTCGACCAATTGTCCGCGGCGAAGCGCTGTGCGTCGGGCTTGACAGAAGAATGTCAAGAGTCTAGGGTGGTGTTTATGGTAGCCAAGGAATTGTTGGATGCAGCGAGAGAAGCCGTTCCGCCCTTTGCGCATATTCATATCGGACGGTGAGGCCTATGAGGTTCGTCATCCCGAGATGATGCTGGTGACGAGAACCAAAGTCGTCATCGCCTTGCCCAACGGCGAGGACGTGCCTGAGAATACAGTCTACTGCGACCCTGTGCACATCACTTGCGTCGTCCCGATGGGGTGACGTAATGACCCTGTTGGCGAAGCTCGCGTCTGAGAGTCGGACTGGCCCATGTCTTCAGACATGGGGGAATCGATGATTGGACGAAATCCGCGAGCAAAATCATAATCCACAGGACACCATTGACGCTCGACCATAAGGACACCATTGATCCTCGATCATCGCATCCCCCACCTCCAAAGGGGCTGTCGATTTAGTGCCTTCGCGCGCTCACGAAACGTCTGTCAAGAATGAAAACCATAGTCTTGACCATCGATTATCCTGTTTTCGGCGCCCGATTTGGACTAAATC
>Ga0114922_10001133_pt1 | contig 25409 bp, 32 predicted proteins | sample AartaG_FD_100975 | JGI IMG/M metagenome (GOLD analysis project Ga0114922, IMG submission 100975) | Deep subsurface microbial communities from Aarhus Bay to uncover new lineages of life (NeLLi) - Aarhus_00045 metaG | ecosystem: Environmental > Aquatic > Marine > Oceanic > Sediment | place... | reverse complement strand
GGGAGACTGTTTGAGAATATCACTCAGTTTTCGTTCTGCTCGAGTCTTTCCTGTGTAATACACCGTCATCTTACTATGCCTTTTGCCTATGTTCGCATTCTCCACGAACCCCGGCGTGCCTTTATCCCATCCGATATTAGCATCTACGGTTTTATTACAGACCCGCGCGAGGGTGAGTTTGTTTCTCAGAACAAGCAGGAAAAGGCGCTCTTTATGGACGTAGTATTTCCGGTCGTCGCCCAGCGAGGCCCGATTCGTCTGAGTGAAAGCCGCCTCAGTCGCGTCGAATTCCACAAGCATTCCCTTTAGTCTCCTTTCCCTCAAACCAGCTCGTAACTACTTAACACGTGTTTATGGTCTATAATAAATCTTATGCAGAGCCGGCGGGCGGTTCTGGCGGGGATTCCTAACGATGCCGGCTCCCTTGATAGCCAGCGTTTAGAGATGCTTTTGCCAGTAAGGGGCCGCCCGCCTGCCTGCGATCTGCCGTCACCATGCCAATGAAACATAGAAAACCACGGAAAAACTGGCAGCACTCCGTCATGAGTCTATGGCATGGCGGCGGCATGTTTTTACTCCAGTTTCGCGCCCTTCCAGACTTGACCCGGAGGGCCTATGGTTTCCGGCTTCGCGTTCTCCTGGGCGCCGATCCCAAGTTGCATATATTCTCCCGCCGCGTTGATCTCCGCGTTGATCAGGGTTTCCGGCTCCTTCCGTTTAATCAGTCTAATGCACACGAGGTTCTCGTTTGTCATGGGACAGAGCGGGATCTTGACCAGTTCACCGATCCTCGCGGCCGCCCTATCGTATGTCGCGAAGTTCTGACAGATCGGAATTGTTGCTTTGGCCGTGAGCGTTTGGATTTGAAAAGGCGTTTCGCCCCTGGAAAAGGCATTCTCCGCCTCGTTCATGAAATACGCTTCTACTGGCATTACAGCCTCCTTTTGCATTAGATTATCTTTGATTCTCGCCGTTAGGTTCTCCAGTTCCGCTATACTTTGCTCATACGGTTGCCCTAAATTCATCCTTACAATCTTGGCATACGCGCTCAAAATCTCAACGCATCGCTCGACGCGCCGTGCAGCAAGATCATTTTGCGCCGTTACACTCATAGTATCCCTCCCGACTAAGTGAGCAGTCCCTTTGCCGACGCGACTGCCTCGTGGATTCTCGACGCCCACTGGCTCGGATCTTCACGCACGATCCCAAGCTCAATATGAACGGCAATAGCCTGGATCACCGCCGCGTCCGCCTTAAGCCTGGCCGCCACATAGCCCCATTTCGTTATTGCCTCCTGCCTCAGATCCTCCGCTGTTACGACAGGCTCTAACTCACTATTCCTCTCCGCCATCTTGCCGATCCCCCTGGAGCGCCTTTATCTCTTGCTTGACGATTCTCTTGTTGGCCCGTCCGGTATACACGTACATTTTACCCTCGATCCGCCAGGTCGTCCAGTGCATACCCCGCTTGCGTAGCCGGGTAAGCAGCTTGTCGAAGTCGGCCTTCTCGATCTCCAGGGCTTTCATCCGGCCTTTCTGCCTCGCCAGCTTTTCCCTCCCAGGACGAGGGGATCGCCTGTCATGTCCCGGAGCCTGTCGATGATCCTGGACGCCGGGAGGGTAAGCTCCGAAAGTGAAACTGGATCACCGCGCACCTGCATTGTCAACATCTTGAACATACCCTCCCAGGAATTGGCGTTTGACGTTACCATCACCGGCAATGCCTCGGAGAATCTATAGTCGATGATATGGCCCACTTGCTCCAGGGCCCATGGAGTGGGCCTTTCGGAGCCCAGATCGTCCAGGACCAAAAATGGTGCCGTAAGTAAGGGTCTGATTGGATTCTCCCTGTTGTCCTGGAAGCTCATTCTCGCCATCTCAAAGGTGTGCAGCACATTGGAATACCTGGCGGCGACTAGATGGTCGTCTATCAGCTTACGACACACGGCCGCCGACAGGTGCGTCTTACCTACCCCTATGTTACCCAGGACAGCGAGGCTCCCGTTTGCACGTGGATCATGTTTCCAATGCTCGCAGTATTCCCAACAGGCCTCATACGCCTTCCTGTTTTCAGGGGTGATGCTGAAGTTTGCAAAATTCCTCATGAGGAATAAATAGGGTATTCCAGATCTCCGAATTAGCTCAACTATTTTGCCCGCGTTTAGCTCCTTCTCAATTTCCTTATACCTCGCCCTTATCTCCGGATCCTTGCTCTTTTCCATAAGATCCGCCACGATCTCCGCCGCGTCGTCTGGTAGACTCATGAATTCGCCCCCTTCGCTTCGGTCGTAATATTGCCGCCCCTAACAAGAACGTGAGCGACGCATTCATTGGCTGATTTGCCATTCCACATGCACTTATCACCGATGCAGGCCCGCGGGTATTCACCGATCAGCGTTAGTGGACATATCGGCCCCTCGGCGGCCAGCGCAAATTCCTCAAGCCGCTTGATCCCTTCGGCGGTATCTCTGAGCCGCGACTGCATCATTTCATCCCTGATTTCCTCATGACTTTTCGTCGAAACCATGAACGGCTGAACGGGTGGCGGCTCCACGCTCTTGGTGTATGCCTCCGAGACCGCCTTAACACTCTGCCTGTATTCCTCCGTTGTCGCTATCGAGGCCGCTGCCCTGGTAAGCTCTATTACCAATTTAACCTCTTTCGGGCACTTTGGCGGTGTATCCCCTGACCTGCCGTTGAGATAGTTCCACGTGGCAAGCGCGTCTTTGACCACTTCCATTAGATTCATGATTCGCTCCTTTCTACTTCGCCTATTGCCTCAGCCAGTCACATTCCAGCCGTCCTATGTCCGGATCCCGTTCCTGGCTCTTTTTCTTGCGCTTTTTGCCGCCAATGAATAGCTCCGGGTTATGGAGCCTGTTTAGTATCCAATCATAATTTCCATACTTGATCTGGTTGTCTTTTGCCGCCTGGAGCGCCTCGGCAAGTGCCTCCTCTGGGAACGCGTTAAGCGCGACCAAATACTCCGCGTCGTGCGGAAGTTTCGCGCCGCGACCCGGCCAAATGGTGTCAAGCTCAGCCATCAGTTCTTTGTACGGTTCAGTCAAAAAGTTTTCCTGACTTTTCCCTCTAAAAGTGAGTATTTTCGGCCTCTTTTCTTGACGATCACGCGAAAAACTGGATTGCGCCTCCTCCTCATTAGATCTACTCTGATCTAGATCCTCTAATAATGATTCGCGCGCGCACGAGGAGGCCTCCGCAGCGGAGGGATTTCCCTCCGCTGCGGAGGCCTTTCCCTCCGCTGCGGAGGCCTTTGCCTCATTTTCGGGTTGTCCGCCTTTTTCCGGCGATCCCTCCGGATCCTCCTGGGAACCGTCCAGGAGATCCTCAAGCTGCTCGACCCGGCTCCTGAGTTCCGCGATGTCCGAGGGACTGACCCCAACGTCCGCCTTTTTCTTCAGCATGGGTATAATAATCTCCGTCTCTGGGGTAACATCCAACAATCCAGCATCTATAAGTTGCGGCCATGCTGTCCTGTAAAATGTGCCCTCGCCTATTGGGGCCTTAGTGAAAAGTTCCGTTTTCGTAGCCTTAACATAGCCGACTACCCACGTGTCGCTAGATTCCCAATCTTCTCTTATATACTGGAACCTGAGAATACTCATATATAAGGCTGTGCATGGCAGGGGTAGTCCCTGCAGAAGATCGTATACCTCGAAAGGTGTAACCATAAACCTTCCGCCCATCCTCTTTTGATTGATTGCCATTGTCCGCCTCCCTCTGTCTCCTAAGCTCTTCGAGAGTGTCTAACAAGCTGTATGTGCATCTCACAGCGGCGCCCTCTTTCCGTTAGCTGTTGCTCTTCTTGATCCTAGCCTCCAGCCCCTCCTCAAGGCCGTCTTTCACCTCCTCCATAAATGTCTCATGCTCAGGGATCACTCTGAGAGCGTCGCCGCCGATCTTTTCGAGAAACGCTTTTAGCTTTTCACCAAGTATGGCATGGCCATTTTCCACCTGGGATATATGGCCCTGTGAAACGCGCGCAACGTCTGCTAGTTGTGGTTGTGTGAAGCCTAATGCCTTTCGCCATGTAGCCAGTGGAGAATTCATATTATTATCCCTCCAAGTAATAATATTCATCTTGACATACAAATCCTTGTGTGGTATACTGAAAATCGCAAGAGGGAATATTATTAGCTGACGCGCAAAACGGGCGTTAGAGAGAACGATTTTCGCCAATTTGTCCGATTGGCGTTCATCCTGCAAACCTCCTGGCGGCCGCCTTTGGCTCAGTTGATTTTTCCTTTTTGTACCTGTAACGGAGCGAGGGCAAGCGAAAACAAACAGTGTTTTTTGACATGGAACTCTAGCTCCTATTCAAGATTTGAGATAGCGGGACGGTAGGTCGTTCCGCTATTCTTTTTTGATCTAGTTCTGCTACTGTGGCTGCCAGTTCAGGTCGCGAAGATCCTCTATCTTTATCATGTATTTGCCGCGTCTACCGGCTCGCATTGCAGTTAGTTTCCCCGTCCTGCACCACTCCCTTACAGTCCTGGGGTTCGCGTCCAGCAATTTGGCTACTTCCGGAACAGTTAACACCTTTTTGCCGTTTTCATTCATACGCGTCACCTTTTTTGGTACTGTCAACTATGCCATTTTCTGTAATAACTTCCATTGTATCAAACACCAGCAAAAAAGTCAAGCTATTTCTCTGTCATATTCTGTCAACGGAGCGCGTACTATGTCTGATGAATGGATCTCTACGAAGGAAGCCGGTCGGAGGCTGAACCTCTCCGTTAGGCAGGTCGTTGACCGGATACACAAGGGAAGGCTCAACGCCAAACGTGACGGCAGAAAATGGCTCGTTCATAGCTCGTTATTGCCTCCATCGGAGGCCGAAAGAGGCGGCCTGACGGCGGCCGAAAAGCACCTGTCGGCCGCCGTCGAAATGCTGAAAGAAACGCTGCAAGACCAGAAAGGGCAAATCGCAGAGAAGGATAAGCAGATAGAGCGGCAGCAGATAATAATAATGCAGCTTTCCAGGGATGTGGAGAGTAGTCAGAAGCTTCTTGAATACCATCAGGCTCCCTGGTGGCGGCGCTGGTTCAGACCAAAAAGACCGGATTTCCCTGATCAAGACGACTGAAGGATTGCGCGATAAAAAGGAGATGATGATAATGCGTAGTCTTTTAGCATTCGCTCTACTTCTGTCTCTAATTCTCGGATGCAGCCATGAGGACGCTGCTCTCACGTTGTCGGAATCAATTTTAGGAGCGTGGGATTGCCAGGAGGGGGATCTTACTCCTACAGTTATATACCCCACCAGTTCTGGCGACATGATCGCGGAGACAAGATGGACGCTCAATTTCTTTGAGAATGGAACATTTAGCTCCATTTTCAAAATGTCCTTCACCCTGCAACAGCAGAACCTATATTGCGACCTGATAACACTGGGTAAGTATGCGACTTACAGGGATTCAATTGCCCTGAACCCTGACCAGACTGAAATATACTCCTACGATCCGGAATTTGAGGCTTTCCTTGATAGCGCATTGATCAACGACATAAAAAGATTGGAGACCAGCCTCAAGCTGATTTCCAAAGCCGATGTTTCGGGTGCTATTTTGCTCCTGGACGGCAAAAGCTGGAGAAGGATCTAAGATCCCGAGTCTATTGACCCTCCTCCGTCCCTCCTGTCTCCAGGAACTTCCACAGATCCGACTCTTTTATCGACCAGTCGCCGCGCTTGCCTCCCAACTGGAAGGCCGGAAGCAACTTGCGCTTGACATAGGAGTACATGGTTTTGTAGGGAATCCCCGCCGCCTCCGCTGCCTCCTTCACGTTTAAGTAAATGATGACCTCGCCGTCGCGCTTCAGTTCGCGCATAGAGACCCTCCCGCTTAACGCTTGATAGTTGTTTGCCATTATTTCTAGCCGTTTCCAGCTATTCTAATATGGGATGGAGGGCAAGTCAAGCGAAAAAAAGATAGGATGTGTTGGTCCGACATCTATTTCTTCATTAGCATTAGAACCAGCGCGACGCCGCCGCCGACCGCCAGGAGCTTCACAAGTTTGTCACGCTGTAATAGCTCTTCGCCTTCTTTTATCAGCGCGGCTTTGTCTGGATCTTCCAGTCCCGGACTGACAGGGAGCGGCGTTATCCCTGGACATACTGGAACGGCGGTTCCCGGTGGGTGAGTTGTCCCGACCGTCGATGTCATGTAGTGGTCTTTGATGACAGGATACAGGTTCACAAGAGGGTTGAATTTGATGGCATTGGAGATGAAGGCTTCGGCGCCCGGCCAGGTGGGATAGATTTCGGGACAGCCGCAGGCCTGGTAAGCCGCGAGGAGGTTCTGGGTCTGGGTTGTAAAAGTCTCACGTATACACTTTTCCTCCCTGGGCGATGGTGTGAATATCCCGGGCGAAAGCTCCATCCTCCGATCTAATGTATCCGCGGCAGGATGCTTGACAAACGCGTTGGAGTATTCCTGGAAACAACGGTAATATGAGTCACAGGTAAATTTCCCGGGCGCGCTCTTCCACTGTCCGTCCTCCGGATCCCAGTAGCGATACGCCAGGACGTTCCGTACACACGGCCTCAGTGCCGCGTCTGGGACGTTATCGATCCCCATGCCCAGCCGATAAGTATCATAAAGCGAATACCCATGAACGATAAAGTTCCTCATGATCTTATCTTCCAGGACGGTGGGAACCGTCAACCTGAGCGTGGCCGCGTAGTGTGGGAATGTAAAAGTTTTCCTGAGCATCCGGTCTGGAGGGCAAATCGCATCGGAAACAGTCTCGAAGATGATCGGCGCCAACTGGCCCATTGGTGCTATCTCTATCATGGCTAAAACCCCCTTAATCAACTATTTGGTATGCTACAAAGGTGGCCAGTCCTGCCAGGAGCCACATATACCACGCGCCGCCTATTCCGGCCTGGACAGGGCCGTCTACTACCTGGGTGATGGGAACCGTGGGCGTCTGACCTGGCGGAGGTATGGCGCCATAGCTTCTCATGCTTTCTAGTAGGCGGAACCACTGCCAGTATGGATATTGAGGTAAGGCATTGGCAAGCTCAAAAGACGCCTGGGCAAGCTGCGCGTCAGATACCTGGCGGAAATTATCATATTGCGCCGCGACCTGGGCGGCCGCCTGCGACGCGGATATGCGCGACCCAATGATGTAATTTATGATCCCTGCCGCGATGGTGGCCGCGATTGGTATGGCTCCCAGTCCTGGATCTCTACAAGACATAATAACCTCCCAGAAGATTCTTTGCCTTCAGATAACCCCTGGAGACCTCCGCTTGCTCTTTGATGTACTGCGTCTGCGGACTGTCCTCCGGGTGTTCCCTGAGATAGCGGCTCATAATGCCGTAATATCGCTTGTGCTTAGCCGTTACAACGTCCTCGCTGACATATCCCAGGTGCAGTATACGGTATGGAGTCGGAAGCTCTGGAACGCCCAGGGCCCTCAGGGAAAACGCAAGCTGTTCGTGGACTGGCAGTTCCCACTTAACATGCGGTAAGACAGGGAAAAGGCGCAGATGGCGCGTGCCCTGCGTGATCCCCCAGGGAGTCGGTATGAGGATGTCGAAGTAGTAAGCAGCGCCTCCCGGGTTCATCAGTAGTCCGTGGAGTCCGCCCGGGTCGAGTAGAATGTCGTCGCTGTCCATCCAGAACCCATACTCCGTGTCTACCCAGGGTAAGGTTTGGTTTCTGGCAACGTCAAACCTGTCACTTTTCCACGTGTACCAGCTTACTATGAATTTGGGGTTCAGTTCCTTCAGATATGCCAGGATCTCCGGCGTCCTGTCTTTGGTTCTGGTATCCATCACCACCACGAACTTGTCAAAACAGTTCGCTCTAATCACGCTGTTGAGACAATCCCAGACCGTCCGCTCCGAGTCTCTAATAATCATGAGACAGGAACAGCTCGCGCGTCTACGTGGATGATCTGAAATCTCAATCATTTGGACAGAATTTTACTCCTTGTTAAAAGGCGATCCTGGATCTTTTGAGTATCCTCAACCTATTAGCAGCGCCCTTTTTAGTCCGTGAGCAACCGCAGACCATTAGTAGCCTTTCGTCCGGGTGCGTTGCACACGTGCAAGACACTCCCAGTTCGCCGGCCAAACGCCGCTTGCCGGTTGACCTCGCATATAGATTGTCCGCGTCAGCGTCCTTACCTGCCGCGTACGCCCTGGCCGCCCTCTTTTCGGTGTAGTTTATACTTTCCTCGATTTTCTCAACCTCGCGGGCGGTTATGTGACCCAGGCGGATGTTCTTTCGTCGCTTTTTTTTCGCCATAGCTTCCCTCACTTTCCCCCTTTTCGTCTCTTTTTGGTACACTGAGGCACAGGCACAAAGGCGCCATCTTTGTCCCTGCAATTCTCCCCGCTGAGGGTTCCCGGCCTCTTTTCCTCGGTGTAGATAAAGATCGCAACTAACACCCCCGCGCCCAGGACGTACACCCACCCTGGAACGCGGCCTGTCTCAAATTGAAACGGATCTGTTGTCATAGCCTCATAGCCTCCTCTAGTGAGGGAAACCGCAGACGTAAAAATCGTCCGCGACAATGTCTCCCTCTTCCTTACCCGCGTAGCACGCGCCCAGAACGATCCTGAAGTCGTAGCAGTCCTCCTCTGGCGCGTCAAAGGTGTGATTTACGGGTGTCCACGTTTCCGGCTCCACCTTGTCGAATACCGGAGAGATATTGCAGTATTTCCAGCCGTTGAAAATTGTGTAGTATCGCGGCCTTACCGGGCTGTCTTTCGGTATCCAGACCCACATTCGGAGCGATACCGTTTGCCCGCCGCTCAGGAGCCCGGGATCTGCCTTGTAGACAAGGCCGGCAAAATTCGGTCTGTAGTGTATCCTCACGGCGCTTTTTCCGGATCGTACTATTCCAGTTTCGCGCGATACTGTCCCGAATTTGCCATATCCCACCGGGAGGCCGTTTTCCCACTGTTCCATGTCCGTGTTTTCGTTCAGGATGCCAGCGATGGGGCCGCTGTAATAACCATAAGCCCCGGAGCCCCGATCGCCCATATTACCCAGATTCCAGCACCTTGTAATCTTGCTGTGTATGTCCAGGGTTTTGTATAGCAGGCCGTGTATATCGATGTTCTTTGAAGCCCTATCCGTGACGATGTTCCAGGCCGTGCCTCCCCTAACTTCGATGCGCCTGCATCCCTGGATCTCCAGGCCCCTGTTGCCGCCCAAAAAACAGCCTTCCACATTCACGTTGCTGCACCCTGAAAGTTTCACGTTTGAGGCGTGCCCTGTGGCTATGGCTCCAGACTCGAACCACATTCCGCTGATGCTGGAACTGAGAGTAAAGCCTTTGAGCGTCAATGCCTCCTGCTTTACGCCCTCCGTCAAGCCGCCGTGTAGAGTTATGCCGCCCTCCGGTGAGCCGGCTATCATGTATATTCCATACTCCGCGCGCTGCTGTATGGTGGTTGCGAAAAAGCTGGTATGATTGATCGCGAATCTCGACGTGGGCTCCGCATAGATAACGGCCCACGGAACCGGCAGCGGAGCGAAAAAGCCCAGGAGTTCGCCGTCTTTAATTACTCCGCCGCGGTAGGTGATATTTCTAACAGAATACCCGGTCGTTCCCAGGGAGCCGCGTATGTGCAATCCATAGTACCCGCCGCCCAGGAAAACGTTGAAAAGCACATTGTAAGGCGATTCGTCCAGAAGCAGGACGGAGCGCCCCTTGCTGATGGCGGCGGAACCCAGCGCGATGTTCTGGATCAGGCAGCCGGCCGCGCCGTAGTATCCAGGATACATCCTGTAATGAAAGAGGTTTAGATCCTCAGCCTGATAGATCTGCGATTTCGGGCCCTCACCCTCCAGGTGGATTCCGTGACCCACGTAGAGTTCTTTCTTGACCACGTAGCACCCGCGAGGCACGATGATCGTATCTCCAGCCTTAGCCGCTTCGATGGCCTTCAGAAATGCCTCCGTGTCGTCGGCTTTCCCGTCGCCCACCGCGCCCATGTCCCTTACGTTTATGCCGCGGCCGTTCCCTCCAGGTCCACGAGGCCCCACCGGGCCGATTTGGCCTGGAGGACCTGGTGGCCCTGTCCGGCCGGTAACCTCCATCCTCAGAACGTCTCCAGTCCCAAGTTCCCTGGTGATGTTTTCCTCCGTGGAGACAACTATCCCGGTCACGATGGACGCGTAGATCAGGACTGTGATTGCGATATATAGTATCGCTTTCCTGTTTTCCATATCGTACCTCACCTCCTAAGAAGCAAATAAGCAAGCGCGGCCAGGCCTGCGATCTTGAGCCATGATGGAGGCCCCTCGCCCGGAGGCTCCGCTGGCGGGACGACGACATAAGGCGTCGGGGTAGACGTGGGAACCTCCACGGTCACGCCCGGCGTCGGCGTCGCTGGCACCGGCCCAGGCGATCTCTGATCAACGTATGGAGCGATACTCGCCGCAGCCGGCGGCATAGGCACACACCCTGGACCGAAAACGCACCGGATGATCCATTCCAGCCGTTCCTCATAGCCGCGATGCTCCGGGTAGAGTTCCATGTACCTACGCGTGATCCTAACTATATCGTATTCGTCAAACTGAGGGCATATCACGGACGTCTGCTTTGCCAGCGAGGGACATATCAGGCACAAATCGCGATTATCCCCAGTTCCACAATTCACCTCTGAGACCATCTTGCCCCACAGTAGATCGAGGTAGTAATGGTATTGCCTCGTTTTATGCCACGTTTCAGCATATAGCATAAATCTACCTCCTCAAAAGCACGTAATATGCAAGCAAGCCCAAGGCGCCATATTTAACCCAGCCAGGTATTCCACCCAAGAGGGGAGATTCCGGCGAAGGCTGCCCAGGAGGTAGAACTAGAGTCCCGGGGGCCGTCGTAGAGGGAGGCTCTGGTAGTACACTTAAAGGGAATTGACGCTTCTCCAAATATGGAGCCAATGTCAGGACTGCCGGCGGTGTCGCTGGTATCTGACCTCCCCGGAACTGGCACCGGATGATCCATTTCAGTCTCTCCTCAAAACCGCGATGCTCCGGGTACAGAGACATATACATCTGGACGATCTGCGGTATGTCTGACTCTCCAAAAACTGGGCAAGTCATACCGTTCTGCCGGTATATGTTCGCGCACTGGGCAGCCAAAGTCTGCGCGTCGATGGTGGTAACCATCTTGCCCCAGAGGATACTCATTACCCAGGCGTATTGCTTAATTTTTGACCACGTTCTGACGTCTGGATTAACCGCCATAATTTCACCTCCAAAGTTTACGAAAAGAATTTGCGATTCTTCAGCTCACAGGGGATCCCCCTGCAGAAGCAGCTCAGCGAAGCTCCGCAAGAGGCGTAAAACCCCGTCTTTTCTCGACCGTAAAAATTTTCCCGCATTTTCGGGTTTCTGGAGCCAGTATAAAGGAAATTAAATTTCTTTTATTAAAGCTTTCTACACTCCTATCATGACCCCGCTTGTGGCCGCCGTTGTTAGCTCAAACATTTTTCCCGCTTTTTGTCGAACTCTGCCCTCTATTTCAAGCATGACCAGCGAGGCGCTGACCTGGTAAGACTCCATCCCGGTTTGTTTGCCTATGTCGTCAATGTGCATTTCGCCTGCTTCCAGGAGTTCCAGGATCTTATCCTCTTTGCTGACCTCGCGCTCTGGCTCCTTTGCCGTCGCAGAGGGTTTTCCGGGGATCTTCGCCATCATATCTTCGTATATCGGTATCATTCCCTCGTAGTCCGCGATTTTCTTTGTCTGCTGCATGGCCTTGTCAAAGTATTCGGTCTTATCTTCCAGGTTCTTCTGCGCGTTCGTGTGCGCGGCGTCCATCGCGCTGCGCCCCTCGCTCACTGTCTTGCCTGTGCTGGCTTCGTAAACGTAATACTTCCCCTCGTATTTGGATACATAGAATTGGTAGCCTTCAAAACCTGGGATCTGGATCGGCTTTCCCCAGATCCATTGGAACCTCGCGTCTTTGTATTCCGGGCCGGGAACCATCTTCAGAAAAGCGGCGTAACCTCTGGGCTTGCCGCCCTTTGGCTTCACGTTTATGATTCTTTCGTGCTGTGTCTCTGGCATTTCGTATTTTAGGGGCCTATCAATGATATTTTGGTAATCGTGAAATTCTGGATAGTCTTTGACGGCCGCCCAGATGACTTTTTTATTCTGCTTTATGGCCTCATCGACGAGGCTTCGGTGGAGTTCCCGGCCGCGCTTTCTATACACATGCTCAAAGCCGCGCATGTTTGACTTTCCAGCCATTTCGATCTTTGCGTATTGATTGCCAAATGATACCTTGCTGCTGTGCGCTGCTACGTCAATGTGAGTATCTATGGTAATTTTCGGCATTATTCCCTTAGTGGCGCCGCTGACATCTTTGTCCAGTCTTTTCTTTGCGGCTTGCTTCCGTTCCATGATTTTTTTATCCCGTGCCATAGCCTTATCTTTTCGATGATACGGGAATTTTGAAGGCCCTACGACTGACACTGGAGGGTAATATGCCCGATTCGCCCATGTTTCCTTATATGCGTTGTAGATTGCTTTTCTATAATTTTCCATAGACTCCAGGACATTGGGAGGCAGATCCGCAATTCCATATTTCTCCAGGTGATCCCTTTTCTCTTTCTCGATTGCTGTTACTTGCTTTGCAAATTCGTCATTCCAGTTTATATCGTAAAATGAAAACATATTAGCATAGCTGATCTCTTTTTCGGTGAACGGCGCCGCTGTCATCCACGGAGCCAGGGTCGTTCCCTTTTCAGTTTCCACCGGCTTTGGCTCTGGCTCCACCTTCGCTGGCTCCGGCTTCTTTCCCTTCTTTTCGAGGATCTCCTGGATACGCGCAAGCTGGAACGGGTAATATACATCGTCTATTTCGTAGATAGTCCCATGATCCAGCATGGACTTAAAGAGGATCTTGGCCTGACCGGGCCCCAGCCATTTTTCACTTTCCAGGAACTCCATCATGGTGGCGCCATCGGATTTCCTGAGGGCCTTCAGTGCCTTTGCCTGGATGGTGATCCCCTTGTATTCGTCTATCCTGGCCTGTGGAACGGGCTTCCCTTCGGACATTGCGTGCAGTACAACATCCCGGTGGGTGATTCGGCGGATCTCCCGGAACTCCGGATCCCAGGGCGCATCTGCACCCGCGTGTAGAAATTCAAGGCGCCTTACCCTTGCCAGGGCTTCGGACTTGTCCCGCTTCGTGGGCCTTGTCTGCACCGTCTCTGGCTTATTGGCGTCAATCGCGTTCTGCCATTCGTCCCGGGTCATCTTCCACGGCTCTTTTTCCCGCGCTGGCGCCTTTTTCTTTTTGGGCTTTGTCGGCTTTTCCTCCGGCTCTGGCGGAGGCTCCTTCAGGCGCGTGAAACCCGCTTTCAAATTTTTCGCGCTCATCCATGTCTCAAACCCGCTTGCTGGATACGTGACCATGTAATGAACGCCCTTCGCGTAACCCTTCTTGACCGTTTTTCTCCTGGACTTATCGACCTCTATGATTTGCTCTATATCCTCCGGGTGTTTGTTCTTGTAGAACTCAACGCCCGGCTTTGGCTCCGCTTTCTTGGCCTTCGGTTCCTTCGGTTTCATCCTGCCGGTACACTGGGGCACAGGCACAAAGTTCCCCTCGGCGTCACGGCACCCCTCGCCTGCCAACGCTCCCACCTGACATTGTGCGAGATCATTGGTTTCATACCGGCCCTTTTTGTGATCATAGAGATATTCTTTTACCTCCCGCCAGGGCTTACCTGTATGTAGTCCTGCGCGCGAGGCGGCCTCATGGTCGCTACTGTATATCCGCCGTGGGTAGCGTATACGTATTTCGGTCTGTCACCTACGGTTCTGATCGCGGCGTCGATGGCGGAGTTTAGGTCTGCCCTGCTGTACTTGACCCTCCTGGATCCGGAAAAGAGCGCTTCCTGTCCGCGTTTCGAACCGCGCGACTTCCGGATCCTCTCCAGGCATTTTTCGACTGCCTCCTGGTACATGACCTCGCCGCCTGTCAGTTCCTCGGTCATGGAGGTAAACATGCTCGGAGTCGCCTTCTCTGCGATGGCCTCCTGGATCTCTTTGATCCGTTTCTTTTTCCATCCCTGGCGCTCCAAACACTGAATAATTAGATCGTCGCTTTCGGCTATGTCCTTCTCCGTCAATACAAGCTGGCCGCGCGAAACCTTAAAAAGTTCCGACTGCTTAGGCTTCGCGCGGCCCAATTCAAAAGGGAACATATCGCCCGAAAGCCTTATTTTATACCTCTTCGCCGCAGTTAGAGACCAATTACAGGCATTGGTCTTGTCCGCCCTGTCTGCGAACTTGGCCGCCCTGCGTATCAGTCCATCCCTGGCAATTTTCAATTTGGATTTCTCCAGCCTGGAGCCTTCCCTGCTCAACGCCTGCCCGATGCGGGTATATGCCGCCTTCATCATTCCGCAGTGGTAGCAACAGTCATCAAGCATAACCGGGTATCCTGGAACTCCCGGACGCGCCTGTGTTCCGTTCGGCATTAGAAAAGCGCCGGAGCCGCAACGCTGCAAAAGCTCACGCCTGGCGCCCACGCTCCCAGGGAGCGCCGCGGAAACGGGACTGTCCCTGGCTGGCTGAACGTCGGCACATTCCGCGCCCTCCAGATCCCCGCAGACATCACATTCCCCAAAGTCGTCAGAATCGTCTAGTAACATACGCCTTCCCCCCTTGAGCCTTTTCGTCCTTCCCTCACGCGCCAACACGGTGAGGCTCGCAGCTATATCGTAGCGTTCCAGGCCCGTTTCCTCCGCAAGCTCGTCAACGGTCTTTGGGCCAATTTTCAGAGATTCCGCCACTATGCGTTTGTTTTGTGTTTCTTCTTTCTCTGTGATCGGCGGGACAGTTAAGGCAGTAGCAGAGCCAAGACGATCAACTCGTTTTTTTTTACCCTTGTCGCCGTCCAGAAGATACCAGAAAGCAATCGCGCCCAGGCCCAGCCATAGGGCGTTGTCTTTCGCCCAGGTGCCCATTGGAGTTTCCCAGAACGTCCCTGGCGGCCTTTCCGGTAGCTTCTGCTGAGGCACGTCCGGGTATATGGGAGTCAACGGCGGGCTTGCCGGTTTCGGGATCAGGATAGGGACTTTCCAATATGGGTAACGTTTCTCCACGTATGTTTGCACCTCTAGCACGTTAGCGATACCTCCTCAGCAAGTTTACAATGTTCTGCGTAATCCTGGGCGCGGGCGATCTCCTGGCGACCGCTGTACGTCGGCCAGTAGTCAGGCCGGTTCGCGGTCGCGCTGGAGCCGCCCTGCGCGTCGGCTGAACGGGCCTTTCGCTGGCTCTGACCTGCCTGGGAGGTTGATAGCGCCTCATCACGCGCGACCTGGTGGGACGCTGGCGCGCCACGGTCTGTCCGCGCGGTCTTTGCGGTGGTGGTGTCACAGGGCGCCGCCTTGCGGCCGCCGCCCGCTGTCTCTGTGCAGCCTGGATCTGCGCCTGGGTCGGTCTGCGAGGCTGATACTGCCTGCCGGGTATGATCCTCTGCCGTCTGGCGCGGGGATACTGGCCCAGATCCGAAAGCATCTGGACGGCTCTGATCTGCTGTTCCCTGGCCCTCTGCATGTCGCCCGCTGAGGGATACATCCTGGACATCTGAACGTCGTAAGCTGCCTCCTGCGTAGCTCCGGGAGCCGCCTGCGCTGGAGCCGCTGCCCTGATAGGGACAGGAGCGCCGCCGCCTGTTATTCGCTGGACAGGCGGTGCGACCGGCCGCGGTAGCTCGACTATGGCACGCCCTGGCAGTGGCGTCGGAAACGCGGCCGTCGCTGGCGGCGCTACTGGGCTTAACGGTCTGAAAACTGTCTCCGGCAATGGTGTGGCCGGTGTCGTGGGAGCCTCCGGTCGCGGTCTCGCTGGTGGTTTGACCGGAGTTATGGGCGGCCGTGGCCGCCTCATAGCTTCTATCTGTTCGCGCTGTCGCTGTGCGCGTATCAAACTTTCCTCAGATTCTATAGTCCGCTGCGCCTGCCTAAATAAAGATAATTCCTGTTGTGTCGCTAGTAGTTGCTCGCGCTCCCTGGCCTCCGCTTCTTTCTCCTGGAGCCTGGCTGCCATCTCTGCCATTTTCCGCTCATGTGCCTGTGTTTCCTGCGCTGCCCTGTAGCCTCGCTCAAACTGTGCCTCCTTCGCCTGTTGCTCCGCGGCCGCCTGCCAGTATATCGGCTTCCATTGTTCCTGAGCTTTCCGCGCCCGCTCATTGAACTTGAGGCGTAGTTCCTGTTCTATCCGCTGCGCACGTTCCTCAACGGGTATCTTGGTCGGGTATGGTAAAACCACCTGACCCAACGGCTCCGCCGCGTCCAGAAGGCCTCGAGGTATATCCCAGAGTTCGCCGGCAGGCCAGTGTGTAATCGGAACCTCATCGATCCCGCGGTTCACCTTTGCGGTTCCAGATTCTATGGTAATCATTGCTAACCTGCCCTCCTCCACGTGGATAGTTGCACCGATGTTAGAACGCTCATAGGGGCGTCGTGTGGTAGCCAGAAAGCCTCCTGCTTTCTGACCCCTTTCGTATACTGCAAAAACTCCAGGATTATGCCGGCGGCGTATATGCAGAACTGGGTAAAATCGGCCGGCAAGAAATACCCAGAGACGGCCTCCAGGTCAATTTTCGTTTCATCCGCTGCGTGTTTAGAAATTGCCGTCCAGACCGCGGGCTTTATTCTACCCGGAACGGTCGCCTTGTATGCCCTCAGACGCTCCTCCATGTATTTCTTCATGGATTCCACAAAGTCGTCAACCGTGGGCGGCCTTCCAGGAACGTAGAAGGCCCTCAACTGCTTCTCAACGTCCTGGCGCATCTGGCTCTGTGAGGGATTCGTGGCTCTGAACTTGGGATCGACCTCGCTCCACTTGACCCAGGCTCTTTGCGTTGCATCATCAACGGCTTTCTGGAACTTCTCTGGTGGAACTGCGATCCGCTTGCCAGTCTGTCCGGGAACCGTGAGGGAATACCTGGCGCTGGTGCTTGTCCGCGTCCGCTCCTTTGAAAAATAGAGATTGTGCATACGGTTGACGGAGGTATGTACGGCTCCACTGTGGGAGATCGGCTTCTTGCAGTAAACACCCCGCGGCAAACTCACATCGTAGAAATCAAACCAGTCGCTAGTAAGCGTGGACTTGGATCTGACAATCGATCCGGCTTTCTGCGCCAGGGATAGGGCCTGCTGCGCGGAGGCTCCTATTGGGCCCTCGTCGGTTTCCTCATAGATAAACGACGGTAGACAGTTCAGGTATGCGCGCCTGACTGCCTCACATTCCTCTACCCTGAGATAAAGCGGCTCACTTGGGCCCTGATAAAGCATGAACTCATGGGAGACGCCCCGCTCGTCCGGTATTCCAGGGCTCCACCTATACTCCGGGTGTCCGATTGAGGCCATTGCCTGAGCCATACAAGCATTATGCAATTGTCCCTCGGTCAAACCCCGCTCATAATATGGCGGCCTTACAGTCGTTTGACCAAAACACCCTCCCTCCGCCCCTGCTAAAAATTTCGCCTCCTCACTGTTGGATAGCGCATTGGCAGGTGTATTCTGCTTCCGCCGGTCACGCTGTAGGCCGGGAGGCTGCCCAGGCCTCCAGGAGCGCCGGCGTATTCTACAAACTGGACTCTTTCATCCGCCTGCTTCTCTAGTCCCTGCCATTCTTGCTCTATCACGTACCATTGCCTATCGTCTCCATCCTGGAGCCTGCCAGTCTGTTGCAGAAAACTCTCCATAAGCCTGTAGGCCGCTTTCAGATCCCAGTATGGAAATATGACGGCAAACCGCGCCCAGGCCGCCGCGAGGGTCGTCTGTGTGAACACCATCGCGGCCGGCAGGTTGTTTATGTCCGTCAACGCCTGCGCGTAGGCCGCTGCGCTCCTGGGGTTCCTTAAGACCGACAATATAGCCAGGTAGAAGCCGTCCCAGTCCCAGCCGATGTATAGACCGGCGGCGGGAGGTATACGCTTCGAGACCGTCTGCTCCGATGCTGATAAGACTTTCAAATTCTGCCCTCCTCCCTCCATACGCTCAGAAAGCGCCCATGCCCCAGATTAAACATTTCGTCATATTTCATGATATACGCGATCACGTCACTTTGCTTTTCCTCATCGCTGGCGTCCTTGTCATACGGTATGTCCGGGTCGGACAGAACCTCGTAGAACAGTATAGAGAATTTCAGGCATGAGATCCAATGCCTGAACCTTGTGCCCGCCTGCTGCATGTGAGTCCTGGCGCCGTATGGCATTTTCCCGCCGTTATCAATTTCCTCCTGGGTCAAAACGTGATCCGACTCCATGATCCGGGCTTCATCTGGCGCGTCCGGTTCGGTGAAGAGGAACTCTTTGAAGATTTCCTTCACGCGTTCCTCAATTAAAATCAGATCGCCTGTTTCATAGTCCGCGTCCATGTCCGGGCCGTTCCAGGTTTTCGCCTCGCCCAGACCTGCATCCCTTTCATTCATCCTGCAAACCTCCCTGGGAACTATAATGACATTTGCTACTGCCCTTTTAACTCCATGACCTTTTGAGATACCCAAGCACACCCACCTCGTTATTTGCTGTGCTAATTTCCGTTATCCGCAGGTAGTGTGTGGTGTCTATGTGAAGCTCCATCTCCGTGTTCCAGCGCAAAGATACGCCGGCGCCGGCCTCAAGAACCTGGCTCAGGTTCGCTCCTACCACCAGAGCGACCTCAATGTCCGGGTAGCCGTTGGGTGCAACGCCCGCCCACGTTTCGGCCGAGATTTCAGTCACGGCCCACTCCTGGTTCCCGGGGGGTATAATGTCCAGCACCCCGCTTCCCGCCACGTCCTGAACACTGGATATACACGCCTGCGGGATGACCCGCGCGGAGTATCCGAACACGATACCGCCTCCGCTGGTGTCCGTTACAGCCAGATACGTGTTGTTGTCGATGATAAGGTGAAGCTGCTTTTCCCATCCCCGCGCCATCGTGGAGTCCAGGATCACCGAGGCGACCAGGGTTCCGTCCGTGACCAGCACATTCACGTCCGGGAACGCCGCAGTCCAGGTGCTAGTGCCTATCTCCATTACGTCCCAGACCTCGCCGGCGGGAGGCTGGATTTCCACCGTGGCGCCTACTCCGATTGTCACCAGGTCGGCGCGTGTAAGCCCGGCCCTAACCTGCTCCCCGAAGCATGAGATATTCGCCTGTGCGCCCGTATTCGTCAACCTGCAATAGTTGTCGTGTGTGACGTAGAGCTTAAGCTGGTGATGGAGCCTCCGGTTTGGGGTAGTCGTCGGGTCGATCCAGATAATAGCGTCCGCGAGGACGGCATCCCTGAGCGAGACCTCGACGTCCGGGACGGCGCCCACAAAAGCCACGTCGCTCCCTATGTCCCTGATCAGATACTCCTCACCGTCGGCGGGTATGATGTCATAAAACGCCCCGGCTCCGACGGCGGCCGTCATGTTGGTAATTAACGTTGTTGGCATGATATAGACCTCCTAACTATAGCTTCTTCTCAGGTATCCGAGAAAACCAAATTCGTTGTTCCCGCCACTTACGTCCGTGGCGCGCAGATAGTGAGCGTTGTCTACTGGCAAAGTCAGATCGCGGCCCCACATGGCGCCCACGCTTATCGAGCCAGCCTGGAGGATCTGGGAAAGATTCGCGCCGACAACCATCGAGATCGTAAAATCTGGCGCGTCGCCCGGGACGCCCGGTCCCGCCCAGGTCTCCGCGGCGAACTCCGTTATAACCCACTCGCTGCCTGCCGGCGGCAGTATATCTACTGTTCCCAGACCGGCCACGTCCTGGACTGCTCCTATCGACACAAGCGGGACACGGCGGCCCACAAAACTGAAGTCCAGGCCCCCGCCGCTGGTATCGGTCACGCGCAGAAAAGTCGCGTTGTCGATGAACCAGTGCAGCCATTTGTCCTGCGCGTGGTTCATGGTCGGCAGGATTATACTCGACGCCACTAGCGTTCCGTCCGTGACGCCGATTGAGACGTCCGGGTTCCTGTCTCCCGCTCCTGTCCAGACCGAGGCGCCAAAGTAGCACACCTCCCAGGTCTGACCGGCGGGAGGCTGGATCTGTATCGTGGCTCCAGCGCCGATGGTTCGGATCTCCGTAACCGTAAGCCCGGCCCTAACCCTTTCCCCAAACCAGCTTATATTGGCCCCCGCTCCGCCCGTATTGGTGATCCGGAGGAATGTGGTATTGGTAATATAGAACCGGAACGGCCTATATCTCCTGGACGCATCGATGGCCGGATCCATGATCATGATCGTGTCGTTATGTACGCCATCGGCAAGCGCGATCTGAACGTCCGGGATGGCCGCCACAAAGGGAACGCTGTTACCGACATCGCGGATAAGCCATTCTTCACCGGCTGGAGGCTGCACGTCGATCGTAGCACCGGCTCCCACGCCGGCCGTCATGTTTGAAACTAGCATACTTGGCACGTTACATCCTCCTCCCCTGGTTACTGGACGATGCTTACGACCTCCAGATCCTTGACACGACCGCGCTTATTCCCACCACTACGGCGGCGGCCGCGGCCAACCTGAGATAGTTGGTCTGATCGATCAGGATCTCGATAGGGTCTAGCCATCCCTTGTTGTCCGTGGGGATAATGACGTTGCTGGCAATCACACCGTCAAAGATCTGCGCGGTCACGTTCGGCAGGGCGGCCGGCGCCACTCCTACCCAGGTATCAGCCGCTATGTCAGTAACTCGCCACTCCTCACCCTGCGCCGGTATGAAATCCACCACCGCTGCCACTGGTACGACCTGGACGTCAGACCTGACCATCGTAGGAGCGGCACCGTGTATCCTGCTAATCACGCCGGAGATCGCCAGGACGTTCGCGGCCGCGTTCGTGTTCGTGAGGCGCAGGTAGTTAGCCGGGTTAAAGTATAGCTCCAGCGGCTTTCCCCATCCCCTAGCATCCGCTCCCTGCATGAACTGGGCTGCGTTCACGCCGTCGAAAATGCTCACAGTGCAGTCCGGGAGGTTCGCTGGTGCGCCGCCGATCCAGATCGATGCTCCCACGTCGCAAACCATGTACTCGTTACCCGCGGGCGGTAAAACGTCCATGTTGGCCCCGGCCCCGATAGTCTGGAGATCAGATATGACCCTGGTAGCTCCGGCTCCGTATGCGCGGATCACATGGCCCGCGTAGCTGATATTTGCGCCGGCTCCGCCCGGGTTGTTAAGGCGGAGGTAGTTCGTGTTGTCTATGTGTAAACTCTGCCGCCGGTTCCATCCCCTTATGTCTGTGCTTTGCAGGAACCATGAGGGCCCCAGAACTCCATCAAAAAGCCCGACGTTTACCTGCGGAACGGCATTAGGCGGCACACCCACCCACACGCTCGATCCGATCTCAGTGATTTCGTAGTTAAAGCCGACGGGGGGTAGAATGTCCAGGTTCCCGGCTGCGCCGACTAATTGAACGTCAGAACGCGTCATTGTTGGCATTGTTTCAGCCTCCTTCTTTTTTCGGCTCCGTGTAGTCCGTCAAGGGCACTACAGCGGCCGAAAGTCCGTTATGTTTGAGCAACGCAGTGATCATGGCCTCGAGTCGGTTAGCGGATTTCTCGAACCTGGAGCAAAGTACGTCAATCTGCTTTTGCAGGTTAAATGTCCGCTCACCCAGAACGTCAACGCTGGACTTTCTCTGCTCCAGCGCCCAGACCCGGCCCTCCAGAGAATCCAGTCTCTTAAAATGGTACGAGTACATAGCGACTAAAGCGGCGGAAAGTAAACAGAGCAAGATCTGAATCGCGTTTTTCATCATGTAATCCCTTAACTTTTTGGTCTTGGGATCATCCACGTCGTACCTCCATCAATCCGTTTGCGGAATTATCTTAAAAACATAAACTGGTAACGTGAGGGGAACCCCACATACGCGCTCCGGATCCTGAAACCCCTGATTGCCTCTAAACGAATAAAACCATAATGGAACTCCCTCATGTCATTTTCCGTTTCGCCATCATTGCTGAAAATAATCTGCGCTGGCGCTTCTCTAATATGCGCCAGAACTGCCCGCGATGAATAATCGCCGTCAAATCCCACAGGAATAAGACTGTCCTGAAAGTCATTTCCAGTCGTCCCACTGAAGATCCTCCAATCGAAAGGCAAAGGCCCCAGTATTTCCCAGTGAAACCACTTCAAACGGATGGGCGGATCCACCGGCGACGGGTGATACCCGCGCCTGGCTCCACCCGGAGGCTTTCTGACTTCCCTGTAACCCCAGTATGGGCCCTCGTAGAGCATCAGGGCAGCCTCCCCCATTTGTCCTTCCGGGTATGGCTCCCACGTGCATGGGCGTTGTATTCCGGGTCTGTGGCTCCGTGGCTGTGGCTGGACATCGGGTGCATGGTACGCGGCCCGCCGTCCAGGGATTCGCTCTTTCTCCCGGAGTCCTCTGGTAAGGCTCTGCTCACGGAGGCAGTCCTGGAGAAAGCTGTCATCTGGTTGCGGTTCCGGGTGTCAACGCCGTCATACCGGATCCGGCCGGGTGTAAGTTGGGTATTGTGAAACATTGGTAGACTATAGCGGCCCAGATAATTGGCCGCTGAAAAAAGGCTGTCATGATATTTATACATCCCGTATGGATACTGGAATAACTCATAAAATTCACCAAACGGGCCGCCGTCAAGTTTCCTGTCCCAGAGCCTCGCGGTCGCAAACCTGCCCTGAAACCATCGCGGAGCTGCTGTCAAGTTTGAACCCAGTGTAATGTCAGTATTTATCACGCTTATGGCGGCTGCGAAGGCTGCGATCCCGTCCTGGCGCCCGTTTATAAAGCAAGTAATGTTCTTTCTGTCATAAGTAAATCCGACGTGGCTCCACTGATTGACACGGATGGCCGCGGCCGAGGTTGCGGCGTTTATATCGGCGTTTATTTTGGCCTCGAGCTGATTGTTGGGATTCGCCGTTATGCACAATTCCCAGGCATAATTCCCGGCATCCCTTTTCGCCGCGATCACAACGTCGTCAATGTCGGTCGGGTAGATCCACGCATCGAAGCTGATCCTGTCCTGGAGATCGTAAACTCTGTTCCCGGCGTTGTCCGGGAACCTCACCCGGTCGTTGACTCCATCCAGTTCCAGCGCCCAGGCTCCGTTGTATCCATCGACCCAACATGCAGGGATAGAAAAACTTTCTAAAGCTCCGTGTTTGCTGAGGATCTGTCCGTTCGGAGTCGCGCAGTTTATCCAGGAGTTCCCGCGTCCGATAGGAGGCAGGCCGATTATGAGCTTACGCCATAGGTTCTCGAATTGCGGCGTCGTCCAGGCACGTTCGACCGGCCACCAGGTGAACCCATAAGCAAGATCCTGTTGTCGCATCCGGTTGATCATTCTTATCCCGCCTGCATTAAGGTTGTTTTGATGAAAGAGTTAAACGTCAAGTTGTCCACCGGGTTATTGTTATCGATCTGGAGCCTCGCGTATCTGTCTTTCACCGGAATGTCGATGGTCTGACTCTTGGCTACACCCGCGCCCACCACGGCTGAAGTCCAGTTCCCCAGAGGGTGCCCAAGTCCAGCGTCGGGCCAGGTCGCGTTATCGCGGCTCCACTGTACCCTGATGTCAATGTCGTAGCCGTCAACCGGGCCGCCGGCTGGATTGACAAGCGTGAGGTAGAACCGAAGCACAGGGGCCTGAGGGTTCGCGTTGTCCCCCACGTCGAAGCTGGCGCCGGCGGTATTAGGGGTCGCCGCTGGCAGGTTCAGTGCTGCGTCAGTATTTGTGTATGTGTCGGTAATGTTTTGCCCGTAGTCTACGGCCATGATCTACCTCCCTCCGAAGATATTAAAGATGCTGGGCCTCTTGCCCTCTGCTTTCCGCCTCATCGATACCCCGCCAGCACGAGGCCCGTTTTTTCTCTTTTTCTGCTGTCTGTGTCGCTTCTTTGTGCGATTGTATCTTACCCTGTCCATCAAGCGATCCTCATAGCGAAGTCATCACCAAACGACATAAAGTTTTGCGCTCCGATGGCCGCTGTGTCTCTAGTCGATAGGTGCGTCGATGATAAGCGATATAGGTATTTTGGAGATCCCACCGGCGCGCTCGCATGTGCGAAAAATACAGGCCAAAGTACAAAGGTCGTTCCATCTCCCTGGTTGGGTGAACTGTTCAGGTAGTTGTCATTGATCGCTGTGATCACCTGACTCCAGACCCCGTTTGGGGCCCGAAGTACGTATCTTGTCGCGGCCCCATTCCCGTAAAGTATCATCTTGTACGGTGTAGAAACGCTGTCCGGATCCACGTATAGAGTATGAGCCATCCCTGCAAACTGCCAAAGCAATACACCCAGAAGCTCCACACACAAGAGCGCACAGTCGAGATCCGCGGAAAAATAATAATAAACAGGCCAATCGGTCGCTGCGATAGTTATAAACGTGGCGGGTGTCTGATGTGTCCCTGCCAGGTCGTCCCGTAGATAAAACCAAAGCCTTGTTGTGGGTGTATCCCAGGCGACCCGTAGAAAGATAGCGTCAACGCCGGATTCCCCCACTGACGACCATATCCTGTCTATCGTATATGCCGGGACAGGGGTATTCTGGCAAGTCCACCCAAGGCCTGTCATCACCGTTTCCAGCGCAGTCATAAGCGCTGCTCCATCCGCGGCCGTCCCAGTGGCATGTTGGAACGTTCCATCACCGACCCCTAATGGTAACGGAGTCGAGGTAGACATCGCCCACCGATTCGCCCCCGTTCCCATCACGATCCATTCGCTTGTAGCTGCCGGGTACCCGCTTGTTATGGTGTCCTCCGGGTTCACACCCGCTCCTGCTGAGATCTTGCCGCTCACGAATTTGGGCTGTCCGTATATCTCAGCGTGATCGGCATTGTTCAAAAGATGGCTCCCGAAGAGGGTATATGCGTTGTCCACCGGGTTTATGGGGTAGCCGGTCGCCAGGTAGTCCCAGGTTACAATATAACTCCACGTCACACCGTCCAGCCGCAACAGAACCCTCGCATACGTACCATGCACAGCGAGGCAGGCGATATGCGATTCCTCATTCGTGACGGCGAGGCTGAACGGCAGGAGCCAGCCAAACCAGCATCCCGAATAGGTTGCTCCGCTTTTGAAAGCGAAGGTTATGCAGTCCTTGTCACCGGATAACCAATACGAGAACGGGATGGCCCCCAGTCCAGGAGCGACCGGGTATTGAGTCGGGTTCCCCGTATTATGCGTCCCTGCCGCGTCGTCCTGGACGCGGTAATAGACGCGGTCGGGGTTCCCTCCGTCCCTCCAGATCCTCGCGTAGAGCTTGCTCAGCGTTCCGGCCTCCCCTGTGCTTCGGTAAACTATGTCAGTAGTCCCTCCGCCTGCTACCAAGATCCACCCGGCCTGCGCCAGTAGTAGCTCCAGGATGGCGAAAAAGTCTGGAATATCCGCTGCTATGCCTGCTGAAGTCCTAAAAGCCATTATGCCGCTCTGTGCCCCCT
>Ga0114922_10001132_pt1 | contig 25409 bp, 19 predicted proteins | sample AartaG_FD_100975 | JGI IMG/M metagenome (GOLD analysis project Ga0114922, IMG submission 100975) | Deep subsurface microbial communities from Aarhus Bay to uncover new lineages of life (NeLLi) - Aarhus_00045 metaG | ecosystem: Environmental > Aquatic > Marine > Oceanic > Sediment | place... | reverse complement strand
TGAAGTCCAACAAATCCTGATATATCGCCGACCATATTCGGACCGAATAACCTTAATTAGTGTGCAAATAATGAAACATCATGGTAATATAGCACCCGGCTAATAACCGTTAATGTATATAGGTTGAGCTTCTGGAGGATGGGTTTGCAAGTAACAAACCAGAGCAAGCCGAATGGCCAATTTTTTCAGTATGATATTTTGAAAAATTGCCCTAATAACTGGAAAAAAAGCCGATTCTATTGTATACTTCCGCTTTTACTAAACTCAAGTAGGTTAGTGTATAGTACGATATAAAAGTGATTTTGATGGTTTTTAGGTTACTTTTAGAGGAACCTGTAAGATTACGGGGCTGTTTTACATCCTATATCAGGAGCAGCTCTGCAGCTAAATGGCCGATTTGACCGAACATAAGGCCATTTTAGCGCATCTTACTAAAAATGGGTCGTTCCTTATATTTTAGGTCATCATTAATAATATGGGCAAAGATATACTCGACGTAGGAGGTTATAGCATAATAAAACGCATCGGAACCGGTGCGCGCAGCACAATCTACTTGGCAACCGACGAAGAAGACGGCACTAAGGTGGCCCTCAAACGAGTCATATTCGAAAGACCGGAAGACTCAAGAGTCTTCGAGCAGGTCGATACCGAATATAAGGTAGCTAATCGAATAGACCATCCCTATGTCCGAAAGTGTTTCGAACTAAGAAAAATGCGCAGTATGTTTAAAGTAAAACAGATTCTCCTTGCTATGGAATACTTTGACGGTAAGAACCTCGAAGATTGTGCCACCTTGAGCTTAGTCGATGTTCTGCTGGTTTTCAGGATGGTAGCAAGCGGCCTCAATGCCATGCATCAGCACGGTTTTGTTCACTGCGATATAAAACCCAACAACATTCTTATAAACAAGGCCGGCTCTATCAAAATCATAGACCTCGGTCAGAGTTGTAAAATCGGAACAGTAAAGCCGAGAATCCAGGGCACACCGGACTATATTGCGCCTGAGCAGGTAAAGCGCAAACCACTCGGACCGAAAACAGACATTTTTAATCTTGGGGCAACAATGTACTGGGCGCTCACCGGAAAGCACGCCCCGACCATGATACCCAAAAAGAACAAATTCGGCTTACCCATTATTGAGCCGCGAAGAGCACCGCACGAGCTAAAAAAGCAGTTACCTGTCGGAATTTCAAAACTTGTAATGGATTGTATCGAAGACGACCCCGTACAGCGTCCACGTAATATGATGACGGTTATGTCAAGACTGGACTTGATGGTACACAGCATATTCGGCGGCAAGATAAAAACTAACAAAAACGCCTCAAATAATAATGCCTCAAACAATAATTGACTTACTGAACAAGGGTATTGAAATCCTCAATGCAGATAAATTTCGACGCGGCAATGTGATTCATTTGCCCGCTGAAGGCAGCTTGATTATAACCGGCGATATCCACGGACATCGGCGAAATTTCGAAAGAATAGTTGCATTTGCCGATTTGTCCAACAATCCAGAAAGACATATAATTCTACAGGAGATTATACATGGAGGTCCTGAAGATTCACAGGGTGGTTGTTTATCATATAAATTATTGTTTGATGCCATTCGCTATAAATTAACCTTTCCGCACCAGATTCATATTATTATGGGAAATCACGACACTGCTTTTATAAACAACAGCGAAGTGATGAAAGACGGCAAAGAAATGAACCGAGCCATGCGTCAGGCCATAGAGCGGGAATTCCAACAGGCCGGTGATGATATCGCATTAGCGATTAGACAATTTCTGTTCTCACAACCTTTAGCCGTCAGATGCGACAACAGAATATGGGTATCGCACTCGCTCCCAAACGACCGTTCCGTCAATAAATTCAACCCGAAAATTCTGGAAAGACAATTAAAAATTAACGATGTGGTCAGACCAGGCTCAGCTTACCTTTTAACTTGGGGAAGAAAACACAGTCAGGACATGCTTGATAAAATGGCCGGGCTGCTTGACGTTGATATTTTCATTCTCGGCCATCAGCCTCAAGAGCAGGGATGGAACCAGGCCGGCGACAACTTGTTAATCATCGCCTCGAACCATAATCACGGCTGCCTGCTTTCAATCGACCTGGCAAAATCATACACTATTAAGCAGCTAATCGATTCCTTAGTACCGCTGGCTTCAATTTCGTAAGGCCCAGATCGATAATTATACATGTTGTAAGAGACGAGAATGGATTGGTACTACTATATAGCATTTGTGGCAATTCTTTCACAATTACTCTTTTTACTTCAGACGTATAATAATTATCGCTATGCACAGGCAAAGTATCAAAAAAAGCGTTTATGGCAGGAATTGAGAGTTGTACTGATTATACCTTGTAAAGGTCTGGACGTAGATTTTCAAAAAAACATAACATCATTCTTCAACCAGGACTATAAAAAATATTTGCTCTGGTTTGTCGTTGGAGATGAATCAGACCCCGCATACGGCGAGTTAAATAAACTGAAAAACCGACTCAGCCAGACCTCGAAAGCACAGGACGTGCAGATATTCATTGCGGGTAAGACCCGGTCCTGCAGTCAAAAAATTCATAATTTGTTGTACTGTTATGAAAGAATAGATGATGATACCAAGGTCCTCGCCTTTGCCGATTCCGATGCCTGTGTCCGCAGTGACTGGCTAAGTCATCTGGTTTATCCCCTGCGACAACCCAAGAACGGCGTAGCTACCGGCTACCGCTGGTTCATACCTACAAAGAACAATCTGGCCACTCTGGCCCTGTCGGCGGTGAACGCCAAGGTCGTCCAACTGCTTGGCAATACACGTTTCAATCAAGCCTGGGGCGGATCTATGGCTATTTGCGTAGATGTTTTTCGCCGCCTGGGTATCGACAAAATCTGGTCAAAGGCGCTCAGTGATGATTTATCACTCAGTACGGCCGTTAAAAAAGCCGGGCTGAAAGTGGCTTTCGTTCCCGCCTGTCTTGTGGCTTCGCACGAATCAACCACATGGGGCAAACTCTTTGAGTTCAGCCGCAGACAATTTCTGATAACACGTATATACGCCCCGAAAACATGGTGGTTCGGATTGTGCAGCAGCGTATATTCGGTTTTGGGAATATGGGGGGCGGCCGCCCTGGCAATCTACGCGGCAAAGATTCAACATCCGAATCTGGACCTTTTTATCTCGGTCCCTGTTGTCTTTTTCGTTAATCAACTGGGCCGCGCGATACTCCGACAAAGGACCGCTGAAAAATTACTCGAACATGAACGTCAAGCACTGAAGGCCGCCAGCCTTGCCGACTTCCTTGCCTGCTGGCTGTGGTCATTACTGTTGCTGTTTTATATTATTTCTTCAGCCTTCGGCAGAACTATTGTTTGGCGAAATATACGTTATAAACTGCTCGGCCCTACCGAAATAATTGTAAAGGACCAAACATAACACCGTATTCTTGCGTCTTTTATTTGCTACAGATGATACGGGTGACGCTGGGGGCGGTACATCATTCGCTGCGCCTGGCGGTCACCAACTATTTCCTGCTTTGCCTGGTCCCATTCGAGCTTTCGACCGAGAATATAGGAAAGATTACCTAAAACACACAGGTTGGCAACGCCAACCGCTGCTTCAATGTTCATAATGGTTTTAGCGCCGGTTTTGATTCCATTGAACCAGTCTTCTTTGTGTCCAGGACTTTTATAGACGTCCTTTGCCCCGGCCGGCGGCTGCCACTGGCGGGCCTTTTTCTCGACCCAGGTCCCACCGTCACCACCCCAGTGCACAAATTTGCCTTTACTGCCATGATAGACGGCCCCGTAATCCGGCCGGCTGATTTTTCCACCCGGCTCATTGCCGGTCCTTTTTTCAGCCGGTACTGCATTACCAGTATGCTGATTCCAGGTCAGGACCCAGTCAGGATTCTTGAAGGTATATGTAACGTCCATTGTAACGGCGCTGTCCCACAGGCCTTTGGTCGGTGATGTACCGGTCGCCTCGATGGTAACAGGCCCGGTACCGTCGGCACCCATCCACCACATAGCACAACTCATAACGTGGGCACCACGGTCACGAATCTGGCCTCCACCGGATTCCATTATCCAGCGGAAGACGCCGTGGCAGTACTTCTGATTGTAAGGACGCCAGCGCAGCGGGCCCAACCATAAGTCCCAGTCTAATTCAGGCGGTGGGTCACTGTCAGGCACAGGATTTTTGTCCTCTGGACTATTATAGTGAAAGCAGGTCACCTTATCTATATGGCCGATATTTCCATTGACCAGATATCTATGTGCCATATAGGCTTCCGGCTGCGAGCGGCCCTGCGAACCGACCTGAACCGACACTTTATTGTTTTTTGCAGCGGCGACCATCGCCTTGCCTTCCTCTATAGTACAGCAGGCGGGCTTTTCGACATAAACGTGCTTGCCACATTGGGCCGCATGTACCATTTGAACAGCATGCCAGTGGTCCGGAGTGGCAATAACAACCGCATCGATGTCATTGCGATGGAGAATATAGCGGTAATCGCGGTATGGTTCGACACCCTTACCGGCTGTTTTTACCGCGCCGGCAAGCCGCTTTTCATCGGCGTCACAAACTGCCGCGATGTTCACCTCGCCTCTGTTGCGTCTGGCAACCATATCTCGCAGGTGGTATCCACCCATTCCGCCGACTCCGATATGGGCCATCGTCAACCGCTCGTTCGCCCCGGTCCGGCCCGAGGCCGCAAGCACCCCTGAAGGAACCAGATACGGAACGCTCACAGCCGCTCCCGCAGCAGCCAGGAATTCACGCCTGTTGATTTTATTTGTTCGTTTCATCGTTCTATTACCTTTCTGCATTATTTCAGCTATGAAATAAAACGCTAAAAAATCGTTGTTGTCTTACAACGGCTTAACGTTTGTCTTTTTCGTTGGTATCAGCTTTACACAGTCAAGTCCGCGAACCTTCACGCCGCGCTGTCGCAAAGACTGTGCAATGTTAAGCTTGAAGTCATCAGGCGCAGCTTTTAAGCCCGCTCTTAGTGCCGCAAGCGCCGCTTTGTTCGGTATCCGCTGCAGCACCATTCGAGCATCCTCACGCAGCTCTCTGTCCGACAATAAAGCGGCTATCGGTTTGACGGCATTTCTATCGCCTATCTCGGAAAGCATCCACAACACTTCTCGGCGGACAGGCACCGGCTGCTCATCACTCAGTAACTCAATCAGCCTGCCGGAAACCATCCTTTTCATATTGCCGACCCCGGGGCGGCCGGCGTGGCGAACTATCTTCCATAAACCACGCTTGGCCGCTCGTGCAACTTCAAGCTCTTTGTTAGCCATTACTCTTGCCAAAGGCTTTACCGCCGGGGCACCGACCTGGCCGGCACTCTGCCAGGCTTCTGTTCGCACTTTGGCATCATCGTCCCTTATCCCGGCCATCAGTTTACTTACTGCTTTTTTCCGGGCGGCATCAGCTACACCTGACATCATACCGGTGGCCGCTACTGCAAGGGACACTTTTTTAGAATTGCTCATAGACATGTTTCAAACCCTTTCTCGTTATTTCGTTTATGACAGATGACTTCTGTGTCACACCGGATTCTATCAGACCCCAACGGCAAGGTCAAATATAATTTGTACTTTCTGCTGTCCATGAGCAGACACCCCCGTTTGAAATTGGCCCCCCGACAACGACATTCGAGGACAAGCTTGATTGGGTTTGAATTGGGTTTGCTTTGGGTTTGTTTTTTTCCGCCTGAAGGCGGTTATATTGTTATATTCCTTTGTATAATAGATATTTACGTTCATTTTTTGCTTTTCGACAATTGGCTTTGTTTTGGGTTTGAATTGGGTTTGTTTGGGTTTGTTTTTAACTCCCGTCAGACTGGTAAAAATCGTATAATTCATTGTTATAAATAAGCTTGCGTTCATTTGGACAATTGGTGAATTGGGTTTGTTTTCACTAAAAGTTATGTAACTTTTAGTGATTTTTCCTTTGATTTTACTGCCTTTTTTATTATTTACCTGCTTTTTTAACGATTGAGGTTTCATTTTTAATGATTCAAGTTTCATATATTTGCCTTGTTTTGTCGGAGGGGAAAAAACAGTCCCTCTATAATTAGACGTACCTGCACGTTTGATACGAAAATTCGGGGATTTTATGATGAGTGAATGAGTCTAAGTGCTTATGAGGAAAAGGATTAAAATTTTTTTAGAAATTTTGAAATTTGTTGAAAATTACCAGCGTTTTTTGTCGAAAATTGCTCGATTTTCAATGCCTAATTACAGGAATTTGTGTTGCCGGAGGCTGGCATGAGCTGCCTTATAGGCAGGTAGATAAGAGCAGACATACTGTTAGGGACGCAGTAAATAAAACAAATGCCGAACCGCAGGCAGCATTTTGAGGGGAAATTTTTTTGCAATTCTTCGTAAATTTATATCAACATGAGAGTATTGAGGTTCGCCCTATATGTAGTGAGGAGATTATTGTTGATGTGAGCGCGGGCTTAAGATAAGCGGAGTGTCCGGGTGCAGAGAGAAGTGATATTTAGACGTTTTAGAGGCATATTCAAAATTAGAAGTTAGCCGAGATAATACAATTATTGGTTTTCTAACAGATAAGGAGAAAACCAATGGCGGCGGATAAGAAATCCAAGAAAAAACAAAAAGAAAAACCACCTATCAAAATAGCAACACCACCCGATAAAGTATATCAATGTGTTGTTTCAGCTCCTAAGCCACTTACCACATCCGAGATTGCTCAAAAGACCGGTCTGGACTCTAAAAAAGTGTACCGGATTTGCACACCCCTCGAAAAGAAAGGTCTTTTGGAAAAAGTTAAAAAACCACGTGAAAAGCCCCTCTTTTTTTCACTTATCATCAGACAAATCATGCACGCGGGAAATCATGACCTGATTACAACACTTAATACAGAACTTCGGATAATCATCAGGAAAAACGAACTTAGAGATCCACGGATGGAAAGGGCTTTGCGCAAATTCTTTGCGAATATGCTTCGGACATATCCACAATACAGAAATGCCATTAATTCCGGTATGGAAAGACTCATCGGAACAATTAATCGCACAAACACAAAGGACGAGGTACTCGAACTTCTGGGGCTTAGACCATCTTATCCAGAAGTCTGCATATGGAAGCCAGGCCCAGGCCACTAGAATAGGAAATTTGAGGAATGGCAAGATTCAAAAGTATTGATGATCCCTTTAAAGAGGTAAATGAGTATTATAAAGTTTGGACGGGAATGCTGACTAATCGGAGTATTGAGTTATCATTTGCAATTATTGCAGCAAACTGGGCTGTCCATGGCAATGCAAACGCTATTTTAAGTAACGGTTGGTCGAAATCGTCAATTATAATCATACTATTGTTTTTTGGAGTGAATTTGATTGTATCATACATAATAGGAGAACTTCTTCGCATTCGCTGCTCTGATGCAGCGAGTAATCGAGCTAAATGGGAGAAAGAGTATCAAGATGAGATGATTAGACCGCCTTACTGGCCATTCACAAAAAGCATCACATATCTGGGTCTATTCCTGCGCGTACTCAAACTTTTAGCCCCGAGCATAGCATCTATTTGCTTTCTTTTGAGTCTCTTTTTAAATTAATTGTATTGAGATTATAGAGCATTTTGTGAGTCACGGTTTTGGGCTATCTGAGTATTATATCACTTGGGTCTGTAATCTAAGTTGACAGAATTTGGTACACAAGGATTAGGTCATGGAGATAATAGCAGCATTTGTCGGAGCAATAATAGGTGCGTCAGTATCCTTTACCCTTTCGGAATACTCTAAGCATCGAGGCGAAAAGAAAAAGGTGCTCACAGCCATACGGTCTGAAATCAAACTTAATCTGGACGTGGCAGAAGAGGTTCTTGAAGCTAATTCGGATGTAAATTTCAAAGCAGCAGATAAAAGGCAACAGAAATGGTGTGTCATTGTTCCAATGTCGGAAGTTGCTTGGATGACGGTTCTGAGTACGGGTAGATTATATAGCCTAAACCAAAAAACTATTGAGTCATTATCGCGTGCATTCGCAATGGTGAAGAGAGCGAATTTCGCTGCCGGAAAGATACAAGTTGGAAGATTCGAACCGAAGAAGGGTAAAGAATACAACTCATGTGTGCGAAGGACTAAGGAAAGTTTGATAAAAGCGCTGAAAGTGTTAGAAGAAAATGCTTTCTAATGTCCACGAGAAAATGTGATTAAAATTTAAGATGATTTAAGGCTCATGTGGTTTAATGGCGTTTTCGAGGGGGGATTCATGTGGTTGTGGTTGAGGAGTAAATTTCAAATTCCAGATTTCAGATTTGGGATACCCGCTGGACAATCTGATTCGAGGACAGGTTTCGCGGGAATGACGATGTTGAGACGCTAAGTTTTATTTCAAGCTCTTAATCTATGTCTGCGATATCGCTTTGGGGTTTGCCGACGAGATAGATTCTGTTTTTTCCGCTTCGTTTTGCCTCCATCAGGGCGCTATCGGCCTGCTGGAAAAGCTCCTGTATTGTCGAGCCATCGCGTGGAAAGGTTGCAAGCCCGCCGCTTATGGTGAGAACACCCTTGCCGGCCGGGCCTAAACCGGCAAGCGGAGTCAACTCGGAATTTTCCAGCTCTTTTACGAAGCGCTTTGCAATAGAGATTGCTTGGGTAGGATGGTCTGCCCGGCGCCAGCGTCTCTCATCAGGCACATCGACCGATTTGGCCTGCCCCTGGTCCCAGAAAACAGCTGCAAACTCGTCGCCGCCGATTCTTCCGACAACATCATGGCTGCGGCAACAACGCTGCATTAAAACAGCAGCCTGTTTTAAGACCTCGTCACCTACAGAGTGGCCGTAAGTATCATTGTAATGCTTGAAGTCATCGATATCAAAAACAAGCAGTGTTACTCGTCCATTTTCTTTGGAGGCACGGGCTATAATCTGCCGGGAAAATTCCCAGATATATCTCCTGTTTTTCAGGCCGGTCAAATCATCCTCGGTAGCCAATCTTTCAAGGTGTTTGATTTTCTCTTCAATTACTGCATCGACAGGCACAGACAGGCCGGCCTGCTCCGCACTGCGGGCTTTTCCGGTCATAATGGATTCGTAGAATCTGTCCGTCCGGACAGGGCAAATCAAATAATCGTCTGCCGCAGTTGTACCATACCCATGGCACGAGTTGCAGGCCGAGCCGACCAGATGAATTGCTATCGGCTCTTCATACATCTGTGCCAGAAGAACAATTTTCGCATCGCTGCTTTCTCGCAGCGCTCTTAAGGCGGAACTTAATTTGGCCGAAGTGCCGGCCATGACAACGCCGATTCCTGCAAAATCTTTCTTTGCCGCCGCATCTATCGCATCAATCATATTGACGCAGAATTCATATCGCTCTTGTCGCACGTTGCGGACGTCCAGGAAGGCCTTATTAATGTCGCCAACAAGCAGAATTTTCCGAGCATTTTGGTTACTTGATGAATTGTAGCTTTCCATCTAACTGAACCTCAGGTTATGTAAGCCCCTGATTTAATTCAAAGCAGTTTCAAGGCCATTAAAGCACAAAGAAGATACCTCCTGCCATACTTTATATTAACAAAAACTACAGAAAAGTCAACCCAAATCGCCTGAAACAGCAGTTTATTGAGTTCGATGGTAAATAATAAAAAAGCCGCAGAAAAAACATCAATTACTCGGCAGGCCATCCAGATTCTTTTTGACTTGTTCGGCACAGAAACTGGCCGGATACATATTGATAAAGCTCTCCAAAGTTGCCCTGGCATCCGCTAAATACTTTTTCTTCTGCTGAGAATTTGACTCACCCTGATACCAACCAATCTTCAAAAGTCCTAATTCGTACAATGCCAACATCCCCCCATCAGTTTTACCAAATTCTTTATGCAGCCGGCTTAATTTTTCCGCCCGAAGCTGCTCGTCCGGGAGTAGTTTTGCCTGAGCCAACAGGATATTGTCACGAAGCCGGTCTTTGTCCTCCATTTGCTCCAGTAATCTGTCGAGGCGCTGCGAGTAGTCGGGAGCGTATGAATTTAACATGACAAACTCCGCCAGCCGTCCGATCGCCCCCTGGTCATCCGTTCGATTCTCAGGGCCGATAAGCAGCCGTAACTGGTCTATTCTTCTTTGCAATTCATCAAACTTCGGCAGTGTCATCACAGAGTCAGCCGGAAGGCGAAACAGGCCGAATATGGCCCCCTCCGATGGTTGTTCTTTTCCGAGCAGCTTCGACCTTTCGGCCGTCAGCATTGTCTCGGCCTGGAGAAGAAGCTTGTCGGCCTGCTCAAATTTGCCCTGACCGGCCCAATGTTTTGCAATCCGCCATCTGGCCTCTATTGATTCGGGACTGTTTCCGAACTCACTGTACAATCGATACCATAATTCACGTGACCTTTCGTACGGATAATCGCTGTAAAAATGCAAAACTTCCTTTTGCCCAAGCACATTGATATCAGGACCGTACTCGCTTAGAAGCGCTTTGCAGTAAAGCGCTATCGGCATCCGATTGCTGTTGGAACGTTTATTTATAAACAAATCATACTGGGCAAAGAGCCATTGTCTTTTCGCCTGGTACTCCAGCTCCTGCGGCACTGTAAGCCAGCCTGGCCAACTATCGTAGCTTAATTTAATCTGGATTTCCCTTTTAAGCTCCGCGCGGAGCGCTATCGGGTCGGCAGGATAGAAAAAACCTTCCAGGTATTTTTTGATAAGAGGATCTTTCGTCGTCCTGTCGAGTGTTTCGGTGATACTTCGGTCGTGAAATTCACTGACTTGCTCCGGGTTGTTTTCGGCCACATAAAGCTGATAGTCTAATTCGTCGAAGCCGATTGTTACTTCGAACACAACAACAGCCAACACGAGTGTAATGGTAGTGAATATCCAGACCAGGCCCGGCCGATAACGCGTAAAGTGGCCTATTCCGAGAACAAATCCCGCTATGGTTAGGGCATCGATCCAGGCAAAAATCCAGGGTGCAAAAGAAAATCCCCATTTAACAGGTTCTACTCCCCTGACACCGCCGAAGTAACCCCAGTAAAGAAGCTGTGGTGCGGTGCATAAAGCAATCGCAACAAAACGGGAGCGAAAACGAAGAGGCCTGCACGCAACTGCAATACAACTAATCAATAAGCATATTGCAAAACCCGGCAAATTAGCCAGGAAAAACACAGCCAATATCAAAATAAAGCTAAAGCCAAAGCTCATAAGCTGGGATATCAAGACGGGAACAATTGACATAATCCCCATAAGCAGCCCTAAAACAACAATCTGCCAGGGGTATTCGAATATACTCACTCCGCTTATGACCGTCTGGCCCAAATGCCAGAATGCCGGTCTCGTAACCGTTTGAATATCGAAGGACCAAAACGAGCCTGTTGCAATCTTCGAGAAGAAAAAACAAGTCATACCGAAGGCAACAACGGCAAGAAGCCAGCATCTTTGAACATTCTTATGACTGTAATGCAGGGTGGGGCCAACAGCCATAAAAGACTTCGAGACCGCTATCGGTGTCTTCTCTGTCTCTTTACTATCCATAAACCTCACTTCGTCCTAACTCGTTAGTATGGCCAAAAACCCGAACCACAAACAACGAGAGACGGGGCACGAGTTTACGTCCCTTCACCGCTGCTGGCAAGGTAAGCAATCTGCTCGGCTGTAAGTTTGTCAATATCAATAAACATTGACTTTAGTTTGAGCTTGCTAACCTGCTGCTCTATCTCTATCGGAACATCGTGCACGGCAACGGAAAGTTTGCCTCGTTTTTTTGTCACATATTCAGACTGCAACGCCTGCGTAGCAAAGCTCATATCCATCACGCTTGCCGGATGTCCCTCTGCGGCGGCAAGGTTAATTAATCGCCCTTCAGCCAGAAGATAAATTCGCTTGTTATTCTTTAAGATATATTCATCAACGCAATGGCGCACATTACGGATTACCTTCCTGCTGAGCTTTTTTAAGGCCGGTATATCTATCTCTACATTGAAATGTCCGCTGTTGGCGACAACTGCCCTGTCCTTCATGGCACGGAAATGCTCAGTCCGTAAAACATGTTTATTACCTGTAAGCGTTACAAACAGCTCACCGACTTTTGCCGCCTTTGCCATTGGCATAACTTCAAAACCGTCCATAGCCGCTTCAAGGGCCTTGACCGCGTCAACTTCCGTAACGATAACGATTGCTCCCATACCTCTTGCGCGCATAGCGAAGCCGCGTCCGCACCAGCCGTATCCCGCCACGATAATCTTTTTGCCGGCCATCAGAAAATCGGTAGCGCGAATGATACCGTCAACGGTCGATTGCCCCGTGCCGTAGCGATTGTCGAACAAATGTTTGGTCGCAGCGTCATTTACCGCAATAACCGGAAATTTCAGCTTCCCTTCGTTCGCCATCGCGCGCAAACGAATAACTCCGGTAGTGGTCTCTTCCATACTTGCAATAATCCTGGGAGCATCTTTTTTTCTGCGGGTATGTAACTCGTTCACCAAATCAGCACCGTCATCGAATGTAATAACGGGCTTATGGTCAATTGCAGCATTAATATGTTTGTAATACGTGGCCCGATTTTCGCCGCATATTGAAAAAGTCGCTATTTTGAAGTCCTTAACCAGCGAAGCCGCCACATCGTCCTGCGTGCTGAGCGGATTCGATGCACAAAGAGCAACATTTGCCCCGCCCACCTTGAGTGTCCTGGCCAGATTCGCTGTCTCTGCGGTCACATGCAGACATGCCGAAACATTCATACCCTTCAAAGGTTTACTTTTATCAAAGCGTTTGCGAATCGCCGCCAGCACGGGCATATCATTATCCGCCCAGAGAATACGTTTCTTGCCACCAGGCGCTAAAGACAAATCAGCTACATCATATTTCATTTATCAATCCTTTCAAAAAGTAAACGGGATTGAAAACTATAAGTCCAATCGTCGTATTTTGCAACTATTTATTTCAGCAAATACAGCAGTAAAAACCAGCGAATTTACTAAAGGCCGCTCAAGGAGCTTTTCCGAGCCGGTTTTCCGGTTATTTTCGGTCACAGTGCCGGCAGCTCGTAACCCTTACGATACTGTTTCGTAAGATATGCATTTGCCTGAGCATCGTCTATGAATCGTTCGCGGGCGGCATCGAATTTTAATCGCCGGCCAATCCGCATCGCTATATTAGCCATGTGGCAGAGCGTCGCGGAGTGATGTCCAACCTCGACATCAGCATACAAGTCGCCGGCTTTACGGCTGCGCACCGCCTCGATGAAATTTAACGTATGCGTATCGCGCCCGCGCGGGCCGCCCGGCCCTTTACTGCCGTCCCTGAATGTTACCTGCCAGCCTTTCCTGCCAATCGATACCGTTCCCTTGTCACCGTAGAAAATGTTGCCGTTGTCGTGGCCTTCGAGTGAATAGGGGCACCAGAGGCGCATTTCGTACATCAAATACACATCATCATATTCAAAGGTAGCGACCTGTGTGTCCGGCGTCTGGTGGTCGTCATCGTAGAATAACTGCCCGCCGCTGCAGGAGACAGCATCGGGGAGCTTAACCCCCAGACCCCACCTTGCGATGTCGATTTGGTGGATGCCGTCATTGCCGGTATCACCTGTTCCGTAGTCCCAGAACCAATGCCAATTATAGTGGTACCGGTTGCGATTGAAGGGGCGTTTGGGCGCAGGACCAAGCCACAGGTCATAATTAACACCGGGCGGTGTCTGGCTGTCGGGCACCCGGCCGATAGGGCCGCGCAACTGGCTGTTTATAGCCTTGGCCATTCGAATTTTACCAAGTTTGCCGGACTGTATATACTCGACAGCATCCATAAAACTCTCATAACTTCGGGACTGGGTGCCATGCTGGACAATCCTTCTATGCTTGCGTGCCAGATTGACAAGCAAACGTCCTTCGGATATCGTGTGGCTCAGCGGCTTCTCGACATATACATCTTTTCCAGCAACAACCGAGTGCGCCGCCAAAGGAACGTGCCAGTGGTCCGGCGTTGCAATGCAGACTATATCCAGCGACCTGTCTTTGAGCATCCGCCGATAATCGTTGTAGCCGTTAACTTTTTCATTGCGGCCTTTGAATTTTTTGACTTCGCGGTCTAAAACATTTCTATCCACATCGCACAGTGCCACTACTCTAACTCCCGGAGTATCATGGAAATTGCCGATGAGTCCCCCACCCCGCCCGTTAATACCAGCGGCGGCCACTCTAATATCATCGTTTGCCCCCCTTACCCGTGAAAACGGCACCGCTAATGCGGCAGAAGTCATCAACGAACTCTTAACAAAATTTCTACGTGTAATATTTTTCATAATCAATTTCCCTTCATAATCCTTATTCGAAAAGACCTTTCACTCTTATCATAGAATACCGTTACCGTTTTAATTCAGATACATTATTTTACAAATTCCCTGAACCGTTCCTCCATTTGCTCTTTTGTCCTTAACCCTTCATAAATAATTACGAGGAACCTGAAATGTGCCTTTTGGCCCTTTTTTAGCGTAAGACGAAGCGGCAGGACAGGATTCTTTTTATATTTGCTTTGTCTTTGAAAATCACCCTGTCCCAAGGGGTTCGCAGAAAATAAACCGTAGCTTCTGACATGCCAATAAGTGGGATAGTTGATACTTGCCGGATGATTAAGAACAGCTATGCCCACCACTTTTGCTTTTCTTATTCCCTGCAGAGCGACCCATCGCGCACGCTTGCCCCATACATTTTTCGCCGTTTCATCGCCGTTGGAACTGAAGTACCTGCCTGTCCCGGAAACCGATTCCTCAGGCAGCGGCCGTCCCGGTTTTAGCATCATTTTCGAATCGCCCTCTCTCAGACAGTCAGCCACTCGAACCGCAAAAACGCCCTCTTCGATATCCTCAAAAACCACCTCGGCCTGCCTGGCCGTAAGGTCGATACTAAAATCAATTGCATATTCATCTTCATTTTCACCTGCCAGAAAAAGCATACTTCTGTTTTCTTCGAGCAATACATTACCGTTCCGGTCTATCCAATGCATCACGGTTGCAAGTTTTCCCTTACCGATACTGCCGGTTACTTCTGTTGTTTTGACATGTTTGATTTGCGGAGGCGGAGCGGTGTTGTTCCAGAAGCCGGTTCCATTGACCTTATCGACCGCAAAGAAAATACCCACATGATGCCGGTGGTCGTCACTGCCCCCTTTCATTTCCACAAGCGGATTTCTTCGAGTTACCACAATTCCCGAAGGGCTTCGCAACGGAACCAGCATCGGCTTGGTAAGCTCGCCCCCATAAACATAACTTGTAAAGTGCCTTCCTCCAACCATCACGTCAATTTTGTTTTTGCCTTTTACCAACTCCACCTTCTGAACTTTGGTATTTCCTAATGCTGCTGCGCAGAACACGAGCACTACCAAAACCACAGCGGTTCTTTTCATAATACAACCTTTCTTAAACTATAGCGTTCTGCATACGACAAAATCAATTCGTGTTTTTGCCCTCTACTCGATAAAGATGAACGTCCCACGCCTCGAAGCTGTCGCTGAAAACACCATCCTTCGATAGGATTGTACGATTTTCACCGAGCACTTTTATGGCTCTGCTGCTTTCCAGAGCCGGTATGGTGAATTTCGCTTTTGTAATACCATCCCTCATACCCACAGCAAAAAGATACCTCTCGCCTTTATACTTCCTGGTCATAACCGCAACAGGAACATCTTTATTATCCGATGATACAGTCACGTCACCATCGATAGTGGGGCTGTTTAATACCGGCGCAAGCTCACTAATCTGCTTATTTATCCCGGTTACCACCGCCAGCATTTGCTTGTCGCTAAGCAGCGCCGCTTCATTGAATTTAGGCTGCCATTCGTGTACAAAATAGATTAATCCCATTGAGCCGTGAATTAGGGACATCCACACCTCGCATTTGACCTGCTTTGGAGTAGCTTTTTTTTCCTTATTACTTATTCGAGTACATTCGATACAGTTCCACACCACTTTTTTCCCATCGGTCCATTTCTTGAGGCGCTCGACCCCTCTTGCAACGTACCATAGATTACCGGCAACCTGGGGATTCGAATGAACGGCCGGATAGATATCGAACGAGGCAATATCACAACCCTTAACGTATTCGGAATAATCCTCAGGATGGTTCGAACGCACACCGCGGCCGTGCCAACCGTCCCAGGCCACAGCCTGACCCAAGTTCAGAAGCACCGGCCGAGTGGGATCAGCCCTGCGAATCTTATTGTAGCCGTCGATTATTTTTTGGGGCTTAATCGGCGGTCCGTATCCTTTGCCCTTTCCAAGCGATTGGGCATTATCCGGCTCGTCCCCGTGCATCCATCCGATAATGGTCGGCTCATCAATATATTTCAGTGCCACTTTATTTTGGTGGCAGATGACTTTCATACCGGCGGCTTTGAGCTCTTCGAGCTGTTTTTCCGTTGGACCTCTCCAGAGACCCACATACGTGTTGAAACCGGCCCGACGATACCTCGATGCCCTGGCCGGGTTTTGCAGCCAGACAGCAATTGGAAAAAAGTCTGAACTATGTAACGGGCCGTTCTGCCATTGTACATAAGGACTTGTAACGATATTTTCCCCGCAAGTTTTATCAAATACACATACAAGAACAATAAAGCAGGTCAAAAAAATGATATTTCGTCGCATAAAATTACCTCCTGAAAAAACCTGAGTACCAACCTCGGCGCAAGCTGTTATGTTAGCCGATACGATTGAGTGCTTACTTTATGCCCTCAAAATTCAAAAGATTCCCGAGGTTCCTATTACCAAATAATAAAAGAGTAATGAAAGGTCAAACTAAAAGCAAATGCAATTGCAAAAGATATGTAAATACCAATTTCAAACGGACGGATTGGCCGGACAAATTGCGTACAACTTACTTTGCAGAACCCCCCCCCTGATGAGCAAATGACATCAATTAACTGCAAGCTGTTTTTTTCAATTAAATCAGCGCTTCAACAACACCCATTTAATTTCACAGCCGCCCAGGCAAGCACTGGGAATACAAAACGACTAATAACGTCCTCCCATTCCCCCCATGTCATCATACATCATGTCATCATAATACATGTCTTCGTATCCGCCCATATCATCACCGGGTCTTCCACCGGGGCGTGCTCTGCGTCCGCTGCTGAAGGACTTGAAGGGCTCCTTAGTCACGTTTTCCAATGTGCTGATCTTACCATACCAATTCTGCAAATCTTTAGCCCAGTATGCCGTTCTGACAGGCATGTGTTCAATATCAGTCCCATCCATACTATAAAGCATATCATAATAACGCCTGGCAGTCAGATTCTTATCGCCGGACCAGTCATTCACTGCTACAGTATCAACCATAACAGCTCCTGTACTATAATCAATCGTCTCCGGTACGACAGACTTCTCCTCAGGCCGGCCAATAGAACCCATTCGCGGATCCATCATCGTTCTGTTAGAACCCATTCTCGGATCCATCATCGTTCGACCGAGTTCGGGTCTTCTTTGATTTCTTTGACGGTCGGTCTCTGTCTCGGTCTCGACAACACTTCCGATGACATCTCCCGGGCTCACCTTAAAATCTTCACTATACCAGTAGCCCAAGACATATTTGGAAACCTGAATCGTAACAACATTGGCCGGCTCACGTATGTACTTTGCGAAGAAGTACAGCCTTCCCGGAATTTCTACCGGCTCTGTAACATCGGAAAACCCGCTCCATAAAACAACTTCGTTCTTCCTCGATATGTCCTGCTCGCTTAATTGATTCGTTCCTGCCACAGGATTAAAAACACCCAACCTGATCCTGTATCGATAGTGCTTTCTCGGCTCAATAGTATCATCATGCGCCCAGAACACCAGAGGCTCCTTCATTTTATCTAAAAAAGTCCTGCCGGTAAGCCGAATCTTGTCAAATTCATCATAAACCTCATACATCGAAGGTCCCCTTCGGGTAAGCCTGTCTCCCGGCAGTCCATACATTCCGCCGTAGTCTTCCATTCCAATTCCACCCGGCTCTGTAGTCCTGCTTCCTCTGCTTCTTCTTGAGCGTCTGTCGGTCATACCGGGCGTGCCGCTGTCATATGCCGAGGATGCACCAGTTCTACTTCGACTGCTGCCTGAACGGCTACTTCCTCTTCTGCGTGATGTATCTCCGCCCATACCGCCATAAGCACCTGCTCCCATATCTGAGAATCCTCCGCCGGTTCTTCCGGTCATACCACCTACACTGGTTCTTCTGGAACGGCGAGAGCTCGTTCTATCACTACTCTTCCGCTCGTCTTCTACGGCTTTCCGCTTTTCCTCAGCGACTTCTTTTCTCTGGATATCCAGGAATTTTCTATGTATTACAGGAGGATACCATTCCTCTTTTGCCGATGCCATCGAATACGCCTCCGGCTGCAACAGGTCTATTTGCAGTTGCCAGTCATCAAACTGAAGCTTCGTTACTTTTAACCAGCCGGGCGCTAAACTGCCGGTATCTTCAACAATTTCAAACAATGGACCATAGTGATCAATCTTGCTGCGGGGAATATTCTGCCAATCACTCCAGCTTCCGTCTTGACCCAGTTCCTGTCGCTGCAACTGCACAGCAGCAAAAATCGGCTTAGCAAGGCATGGGTCTGAATACTGCTGCTCGACATCATCGACAAAACATTGTTCAAATCTCTTATATAATCCCTCAATATCAAACTTGGCCTCCACTGTTACAAGGTCGATATCGTTTGGCTCATTCGCAGCTTTATCATAAGAATTCTCCGCTGTAATAACATCCGTAGGCACATAAGCGGCCGCTCTGATGTGCTCGACTGCAACTTCGCTGACTGCACCAACAACAGGAAGATTATACTTACCCCCTTTCCCCGGTCCTTGTGCCGTCCCATCAACTACATAAGGTACCTGGGGCCATATACTAACATCAATAGTATTTATGGCAGAATCAAGCAGAGCGACAAACTCGGGAAGTTTCGACTTATAGGGCGGCAGGCCCTCGGGTGGGGTGTTAATCTTCTGGCGCAATTCCACAGCCTTTTGGTACACCTGTTCATCGATTGCAGCAGGGCTGTATTTCCCATCGCCGTACGAAACCTGGTTGGGACTGAAAATAACTCGTGTAATCATAAGCCAGATACACACAAGCCCAACAATCACCAAAACAATCTTCTCTATATTTGCCTCGAAAAAGCTTCCTATTTTAATCATATTTCAAGTCCCGCTTTACATTTTTATTAATTTTTTAGCGGCCTGTTTCTGGTTCTTCGGCCGCTATTATCGCTTTCTTGACGGTTATGGGTTGAATTTCCTCGTAACCTTTTTTGTTAAAGATATATTCACAAATTAAATCCAATTCTACAACAGGAGCGTCACCGTAATCGTAAAGACTGTAAGGTTCATTTCCGGCCGATAAAAACTTAGACTCTAAAACCGTTATCTGATTATGCTGAAAAGTTTGCCCCTGCTCATCGCCGGAGAACCCCCTGAATTTATGCTCCTTGGCACTGCAAAGCTCTTTTAGAAACGGCATAACGGATTTTACATCAATCACAACGGTCATATTAAAATGTATAACGTCAATATCACCGTCACTAGTAGTGAATCTTCCTGTGCAGGATTCCGCCAGAGCATCGTCATTAGAATGAACGTAAACAGGCTTATCAACATCGTCCCTTCTTGTTCTCATACCCCCGCGCCGCCTGCGTCCCGTAAAAACATTACCTCCTGCTCCGGGTCTTCTTAGGCCCATATTAAAACTCATCTGCTTAAGCTGCTTGACCGGCGCCGTCAGAACGCTGTCATAATCCGAATTCACAGAACTTATAGTCTCGAAAACATCCTCGACGATCCAGAAAGCCAACTGGAAATACCAACAATCCTCGATTGCCTGGTTAGGCTCGACCGCAAGCTTATAATCCGCCCAGAAATCGTACCCGCTCAAATCAGAGGGATAAGCATAAACAGATAGAGATTTCGCCCTCTCCCGGCAAATCTCGTCGATTACCATACCTTCAAGCTCACCCATCGTTATCGACCGACTCAAAGTCCCTCTCGAAGGCCTTCCAGGTGCACCTCCATAGGGTGCACCTCCATACGGGCCGCCCCCATACGGAGATCGACCCATCATCGCAGATCGTCCCCTCATCGAAGAAGACCGTCCCATCGAAGACCGTCCCATCGAACCTCCCATCGAAGACCGCCCCATCATACCTCCCATCATTCCCCGGCCCCGCCGTAAACGGGAATTTACCGCTGAGTCTTCAATACCCTGCTTTATTTCGGCCTCTGTAGGACAATCACCCGCTTTTACACGGATAAGCAAATCATCTATCGCCTTTCGATAACGCTGGCCAAATTCCCGAAAAACAACTGTAGAGGAAATGCTGTTAGGATCACGAAAAACATCATAGCTTAAGAGCTCTCTCATAGTAGTCTGCTGAGCTAATAGTGATATTTCATTGGCATCTTTGGCATGTTCTTTCTGATGCGCCTGCTCTTGTATCCATGTATCACTGGAAAGAGCATCTTCCAACTCTCTATCCACTTTTTCACCGGTATTAACACTATTTTTCTGAACATCCTCCTTGAGTTTAGCGCTCATAAGGTGCGAGGGAACAAAGAGGATTACCGCAATCAGTATTATAATAACCGACATCAGGAGCGGTATGTTATTCTTAAAAACAGTTAACTTCTGTAAAATATCTTTGAAATTCGGCATATTCATTTTTCAGCTCACAAAATTATTCCATTCCGGTCGTTATATCTTTTGTGCCAGTAGAGCCGGTCGTCGCCGGCGCTGCTGTTCTACCCATCATTGAACCTCTCATGTATACATTTAATTCAGGTTCTTTCGCCTTGACAGACTCGGGCGCATCTCTCCAGACAAACTTAACCTTTAATACGAACCAATGGTCATTAACTGTAAATACCTGCTCGCCCCTGTGGTCGAGTTGTGCTTTTCCATCTTCTTTCCACTCAGCAACTTTACTAATTGTCTCATTCGTCATAGGGTCAACCAAAATCCACTCCCAAGATTCGTTCTGCGCGGAACCGGGTGGTATCGGCTTAGACCTTATATCCCTTTCCCCAATCCCGGAAGGTATTTGTTCTTCCATGCTTACTTGTCCAATTTCAAGCGAGAATTGGTTAGGGTCGTTCTTTTTATAAACCTCAAAAGGGCTGTTGCCGTCAACAAAATCGTCGAGGTGCATTAAGCGGGTAACTAAACCCCATTTATCATGATTATCATGAACCACGCGTTCGTCCGGATCCAATAGTTCAGTCATCTTTTCATACGGGCTGTAACCGGATACGGTCAATATAAAACCGGGGAACTTTTCCTCGCCGACTTGTGGACCGAACATTCCCCCCGGCCCGGGATAATACTCTCCATATCCCCTCATCATATCCATCTCCATCATTTGGTACTCTTCCATTCCTTCATATTCTTCCCCTCCGGCACCTCCCATACCCCGGCTTCTTCTGAACATATCCGCGCCGCCGAACTGAGCGGTCGCAATATCACTTGAAAAGAAAGCTTCCATATTGGTTACAAATATCTGTTTTCGGGCCTTTCGTGGCATCTCCTTAATCTCTTTGACGTCACCTTTGGCAAAAGCCTGATATAGCCCTGCTTGTGTCGGATTGTTCTTCTCATTCGGCAAAGCTGAGATGATGATTTCATGCAGATACGGAATCATTTCACGATAGTTGAAAGGTTCAAACTCTTTTTTTATTATCGCTGCAGAATCGTCACCTTTACGTTTTTCAGCATCGAGTTTAGCTTTGGCATCATCGAGAATTTTAAGAATGCGCCCGGTGCTGTCTCGGACCGGACTGTTTTTCGAGTGATTCATCTTGTCCCAACCGGTTCTTCCAAAGCATAAAAGTGCAGTCGCAAGCAGCATACATGCCGCAGCAATAAAGTACTTGCCCTTGCTGGCCCAGGCCATCGACCGGACAATACTCCGCGGTAGAAGGTTGCTTTCTATTCGAGCAATACCCAATCCCTGCAAAGCAAGACCATAGACAATACCAAAACCGCTGACATTCTCGTGGAATTTTGCCGGCGAGACACCCGGACCCATCCCAAGTCTCTTAAATGAATCCGGCCTTTCCACCGTTATCTGCAGAGTCTGCTGCAGATATTTGAGCAAACCTCTCAGCTTCGTTCCGCCACCCAAAGCGATAATTCTCGTAATCTTGGTATCGGGGTTCGAATTATTGTAAAAGCCCAGTGATCGCTGCACTTCAGAGCCTAAATCCGTGAAGACCGGCCGCATCGCCTGGAATATCTGCCGGGCATATTTGCTCACAGGAGCCGTTCGTTTGAGCTTCTCGGCTTTTTCAAAGTTAAGCCTGAACGCATCTGATATCGCTCTCGTAAAGGAATTACCGCCAATAAGAATACATCTTTGCCAAACCGACGACTTTGTGCATACAACCAAATCCGTATTGTCCGCACCTATGTTAAGAACAACAGTTGCCTGCCTGTCTGAAGTAACCAAATCAGGACGGTCATGCAGCAAATAATTATACAATGCCATCGGCGCCATCTGTACGTAGCCAACCTGAACATCTTCTCTGCTAAAATGTTCCAAAGCTGCGTTGACCACTTCATTTTTAATCGCAAAAATACCCACCTTGATTTCAGGGCTGTCAGGTTCAGTCATTAACTGCCAGTCCCACTGCACGTCGTTAATTCCAAAGGGAATCTGCTGGACAGCCTCGAATTGAACCATTTCAGGGATGCGCTTTGCCTCGACAGGGGGAAGGTTAACAAAGCGTGCAAAACTATTCTGACTCGGCACAGAAATAATAATCTCGTCCATGCTCAAATCATACTTATTCACAAATTTGCGTAAACTAAGCGCGACAAGCTCCTCTCTCTCGGCATCCGTCACACCGTCACCGCTGAGAATCTTGCCGTGCCTGATATTGTCGAAGCCGATTACTTCGACAACACCTCGCTCAGTGCTCAAGTACAATGCTTTGAGAGAATTGTTGCCTATGTCTATCGCCCAAACCGTACCGGTTTCTTCCGCCATAACAAACCTCCTGCTCGGTTTTCAATTGGTCTTGTAAATACGTCAAAACAAATATACATTATATCATAATATTTAAGACGCCAAAAGTACTGATTCGTTACAGTAATTTTTAAATTATGAAGACTTTTTCCATACATACTCTCGGCTGCAAGGTCAATCAATACGAAACCCGGCAGATTCAGGAGCTGCTCGAACAACTCGGACTCCATAAAATCAAACCACCCAAAAAACCCGACCTGGTTGTCATAAATACCTGCTGTGTAACTCACACCGCCTCAGCCAAGAGCCGACAATACATTCGAAAGGCCCAAAGGCTAAGTCCCGATGCCGTTGTAGTTGTCTGCGGCTGCCTGCCAACCGTACAAATCAGCGAATTAAACAATATCAGTACAAATGTTCATCTTATCGAAGATCGAGAAAGCCTTGCTGAAAGGCTAAACCAAATAGCAGGCGATAGCTCTGCTGCTTCATGCTTTCAAAGCCCTCGATCCTGTCCGAACGTTAATACTATTATTAAAGCAGAAAACGGCTCTAAAATCAAGTTTAAAAAAGAATTGAACAATCATTTGGCACTTCCGCCATTAACTTCCTTCAAGGGCCAAACCAGAGCTTTCTTAAAAGTCCAGGATGGCTGCGATGGATACTGCAGCTATTGTATAGTACCCAAAACGCGTCCTTTTGTTCACTCTAAACCGGCCAAAGCGGCACTTCAGGAGGCAAAATCTCTTGTAAATGCAGGACATAGGGAAATCGTTGTAACAGGAGTATTCCTCGGTGCTTACGGCCGGAAAAGCGTTAGAAGAAAAAACTGGTCAGACCCGCAAAACGATAGTTTGGCTGATTTACTCGACAAAATGGCGAAAATACCCCGTCTTGCAAGGATAAGATTAAGCTCACTGGAACCTGCGGATGTAACGCCGCAATTACTCGATACTTTCTGCAAACACCCTAATATTATGCCACATCTGCACTTGTCGTTGCAGTCCGGCTCGGACGCTGTCCTCAAAAAGATGTGCAGACAATACAATTCCGATATATTCAGAGAAAAAATTGAATTAGCCAAACTATACCTCGACAGGCCGGCGATAACGACCGATATTATCGTTGGTTTTCCGGGCGAAACCAATGATGATTTTGAACAAACTGTTTTTTTGGCTAAAGATGCTGGCTTCGCGAAAATGCATGTTTTCAGCTTCTCGCCACGGAAAGGTACAGCCGCAGCAAATATGCCAGGTAGAGTGAATATAAAAACTGTAAAGGAACGTTCAAAAATACTACGCAGTTTAAATATTGAGCTGGGCCAAAAATTCCAGCGGCAGTTTATCGGCCAAACCGCTGAAATCCTGCTGGAAAACGATGATGGGCAAATTTACGGCCGAAGCGAAAGATATTTTATGGTGTATCTGGAAAAAACACAGAAAAAGCTGAAAAAAAACGATCTTATAAAAATAAAACTGGTCAGAAACAGCAAACAAGGGATGTATGGACATTTGTTATAGAAATAAACGGAAGTTCGTATGACCCTAATTTATATACTTAATAAACAGGACATAGATATTCACTAATATTTCTTTGTGCTTTTTTTACACTTTCTACCTACTTTTTTGCAAAATTTTTAAGAAAATATTTGTTATATCATCTAAAGTTTATACTTGACGAAAAGGTAGCTAATTTGGTATATGTTAATATGGTGAAATTTGCAGATTTCGGACTACTTATAAGGATGGAAACCCGGGCTTTTTAGTTCAACAATTTCCCGGGCGGGCTGATGAGAAAGAGGCATAAATATAGGGCTTTTCCCCAGGAGGCGGTTTTATTTTCAAATGACTGCTCATATCAGGCTTTTTGAAGAAAGGAGGTAGTGATAATTTCAGCAAATTTTATCCTGGGCAAATATTGATTAGCTAATATCAAATACAAAATGAATTATCTATAGCTTTGGTGTGTGGCCAAAGGACAAATAATGCTTTATTTCTATTTTAGAAGGAGGATTATTATGTGTAAGAAATTGATTTATTTGTTTTCGTTTATTTTGGTTCTGGGCCTGGCCGGCCCGGTGGCAGCGCAAGATATGGAAATCGGCCTTATCGCGCAGCCCCCTGTGATTGACGGGGAGGTCGATGAAATCTGGGCTGAGGCATCAATTCAGAATTTCGTCCCTCTGGAAGATCCGGCCAACGCCTCCGGCATCTGGCAGGTGTTGTATGATGCCGAGAATCTCTATGTTCTCGTGGACATGACCGACGACAGTCTGCAAAATGATTCGGCCGGTTCCTGGCAGGACGACAGCGTGGAGATATATTTCGATGGTGGTAACACCAAGGTAAACACCCCGCTGTCCGGAGACGACCACCAGTATACGTTTGGGTGGACAACGGACGACATACAGGGAACCAACATTGATGGATATACCGAAGGTATTGAACACGCT
>Ga0114922_10001131_pt1 | contig 25410 bp, 23 predicted proteins | sample AartaG_FD_100975 | JGI IMG/M metagenome (GOLD analysis project Ga0114922, IMG submission 100975) | Deep subsurface microbial communities from Aarhus Bay to uncover new lineages of life (NeLLi) - Aarhus_00045 metaG | ecosystem: Environmental > Aquatic > Marine > Oceanic > Sediment | place... | reverse complement strand
AACTGCCAGGTGATCCGCCCCCTGGTCTTGCTTGTGAAGGGCTTCAATATAGCATCTCTGGCCCGCCTTCAGGAATATTGGTAATGACTGCTGTGAGGGCGATTCATCCCACGAGCACGGATCGGTCCCGCCGGATACTGAAGCAATCATCGATATTGTAGCCGGTCCGGCGTTCGGGTCGGTGCTCAACCATAATTCGGAATCATCGTCGCCGGCGATCCAGAAGGTATAATCTCCCGTAGCCGGAGGATAGAGATAACCTCGAATCCTTGCGCCATAGGTATCAGCCCAGTTGGCTGGCGCCTGGAAGCTGGTCAATTCCCCGGTGCCGTTGGGAATACCGGGATAGGCGGGACTCAAGATAAGATCGGATACAGAAGTGCCGCTGATGCCGGTCCACCATTCGCGCAAAAGGCTGCCGCTACCAAGATTCCTGATTATAATATCCTTCATGGCTTCACCCATAGCCAGGCCGATTTTCAGATATGTTTCGGCATTCCTGTTCCAATGATAGAATTGGTCGGAAGGTGATTCGTCGGCACTGCGCCAGAACGGACGGGTGTCAACGGTGAACACGTTACCTTGAAACTCAGGATACTCTGCTACTGCGGCTTGGGCGGGTTGAAGATACGTTTGGCAGTTCCGTAATGCGGTATCAGTAACCGTGTTGAATCCCCCGAAACCACTGTTGGCGATGACGAAGGGGAGATTCTCTACACCCAGGTCAATCCGTATATCCCTGATGAAGTTGGCCAGGTTTTCTTCATAGGGTAATGCTGTTGTCTGACTGACGGCATCATTCCAGCCCTGGTGCCAACAGAAGCCGACGATTTCATAGCCCTGACCATCATAGTCAGGAAAATAGGTCTTGAGATTCGTCACGGCGTCGTCGACGAGTCTCAGTACTTCATTGTAGTAGAAGCCGACGGGGCCGTATAAGCTTGGCGCCCGGAAATCGCCGGCGAGACTCTTGCCTCCCCATGCCGCCTTGACGATCAATACCTGGTTGTCAAAATAATCCCCCATGACGTAGCCGAATCCCAGCTCGGGTCCTATTGTCGTGTTTGATGCGCCGTAACCGGCAGTCAACGAGTCGGTAACCAACTGCGTTTCGCTTCGCTCATAGTGCACCCACACATCGTCCCACACGGTCCAGTTACCACCCTCGTCAACAAGAAACTGATAGTCTCCGTTGGGATCGTTCTCCACGGTGTACCGCAGAGTAGCCTTGGTCGAGGCAGGGGAAATTTCCCCCTGGCCCTGCATATTGGATTGCCCGGCCAGGACAAAAATCTTTATCGGACTTGTTCCTGCCTGCTGAGCAAGGATACCGGCGGCAGATGCCAGCAAGGTTATTACAGCTATGGGAAGGCACGACGACAAGCGATTGTTATAATTCGGGACATGTCTCATTTTTGCCTCCTCACTGAAGTTTGTTTATTTTCAGAAAAATATATCTGATAGTAACACTTCACGGGTATTTTGATATTATTGGGCAGCGCACCCAACATTAAAATACCCAAGTTTCCTTTTTATTGTACAATATATCAGCCTGTCAGTAAATTCAAATTATTTTAATTTCTTTTTCAAGCGCCGGGCCGCATTCGCCCGATAATCTTTTGGTACGAACCAAAATCGCCCATATCCCCCAATTTAACAAAATGTTAATTTTGAAAAAGTGCTATTTTTACTCATATTTATACCCAAAAAGCGCTTCATTTTTCATTGTTTATACCTAATTTAGGCCAATCCATTTTCATTTTTTCGCGGTTTTTTACATATTCATCTTATCTATCTTTCCTAATCCCTGCATGTTGACATACCAACACCCATTTTTAATCCAAACATAAGGATTTGCTTTTAAAATCAGAAAAACCTGAAAAATTCCCAATTTCCGCCAAATTTTGTGAATTTTATTGATATCGGCTGCTGATTTTATTGCAGAGCTGAATCCTTTTCTGTCACCCTGTTTTCCTTTGCCTTTTTGAACTCAGCTAATCTTTTCGCGAAGGTTACTATCAGCCAATGCCAAGATTTGCACAGCCAATATAGCTGCATTTTTCGCCCCTGCCTTGACGATGGCCACAGTTGCCACCGGCACCCCTGACGGCTTGAGGTTTAGTGAGAAAAAGATTGACACCCGGCATTAAGCGGGGTAAATACCATTTAGCTGCCGGGATTTTACGTTACTGACCGCCCCAATTTTGCTCCGCTGTTTAGAGAAAAAACTATATCAACAAAAGGACGAAATCTATGTGGCTGTTAATCCTTCTTATACTGGCTGTCGTTTTCATCATTATCGCAACAACAAGGCTTAAACTGCACCCGTTTCTTGCTCTGCTAATCGCCGCTTATCGTCTTGATGGAATTGAGTTTTATGAAAGTCATCGTTGCAACCGACTCGTTCAAAGGCACTCTCACAGCTTACGAAGCCTGTGAAATAATTTCAAAGGCCATCTCTGAATCTGCCCCCGATGTTCAGCTTGTCATAAAACCGATGGCGGATGGTGGTGAGGGTACCGCGCAGGCGATGATTAAAGCAGCCAACGGACGATGGATTCGGCAAACAGTAATGGGTCCCCTGCCGGAAATGCAGGTCGAAGCGGGCTTTGCCTGGTTCGACGATGACAGAACAGCTCTTGTTGAGATGGCCTCGGCCAGCGGGCTTGAACTGCTTTCGGCCGAGCAGATGAACCCGCTCAACACGACCACCTACGGGACGGGGCAGCTTATACAAGCTGCGCTGAAATATGGTGCACGTAAAATCCTTTTGGCCGTAGGCGGCAGTGCAACCGTAGATGGCGGCCTCGGCGCTGCAATGGCTTTAGGCTGGAAGTTCCTCGACCACCAGGACAATCCTGTCCCGCTCGGTGGGGCGGGCCTTGAGAAAATCACAAAAATAATCAAACCCGATCCGGCATTGCCGCTTCGCTGCAATGACGGACAGCTTGTTCCGGTAGAGGTCCTCTGTGATGTTGACAATCCACTGTGTGGCGAGCACGGCGCAGCTATGGTTTACGCCCCCCAAAAGGGCGCAACGGCTCAAATGGTAGAGCAACTGGAAAAAGGTCTTGCGCACTTAGCTGACCTCGTACGCAGAAAACTCCAGCGTGATATCAACAATGTTCCCGGCGCAGGCGCAGCCGGCGGACTGGCTGCCGGTGCCATAGCCTTTATGAACGCAACTATCGTATCCGGCATAGAAACGGTAATGGCCCGCAGTAACCTCCGCGCTGAGTTCGAATCCGCCGACTGGGTCATTACCGGCGAAGGCTCTTTCGACCGGCAATCGCTCTATGGAAAAGTCGTATCCGGAATCTTAACAATGGCCTGTCAATCACGTACTCGCGTGGCTGTCCTCGCAGGTCAGGTCAATATGCCGCAGCAGGAGTATCAAAAAATCGGAATCGCCGCCGCTATATCCAGCAGAGAAGACAATATGTCCCTCGAATACGCGCTTAAAAACAGACGTGCGCTGCTCTACTCGGCAGCACAACGTTTCGCAAAGCAATACTTATCTCAATAAGTCCACATCTTGTTTTCTTTTTTTAGCTGTCTGTAAAAAATGCAGGAATCAAGGGCCTTGAGGCTTCTAAAGAAGACAATCATAAATATTCGATAATTACAAGTTTTTATGAACAATACTTCTAAGGAAATGGTATAATACAGGACGATATGATATTAGGGTTTCTCTTTAAGAATGTAACGAGGATTTGAAAAATCGAAATGTCAACTTTTGGAGGAAATTGTCAATGAGCCTTAAAAACCCCAGGAATCTGCTGATTATCGGAGCTGTTGTAATTGCTCTGCTGGCAGGGACTGTTCTGCTTGCCAGCTATGCGAACATTTTGCCTACCAGGTCCGGCACGCAAGCCAAAACCTGTCCGGCGGCAGGCGGCACGATGTGCCCTATGGCCAAGGCCGTCTTTGCTGAAAACGCTGAAGTAACGTGTGCACAAAAGGCCGCCGCTGGCTTCGATGCAAAGGCCTGCCCGATGGGCCGCACCGAACCATGTTGCGCAGGAGACGTCACAGAAAGTCTCTGTGGAAAGACCTGTCCGCTTGACTGCACCAAGCCGTGCTGTGCCGGAGAAGCTGCACCGAGCGGTTGTCCAATGGCCGGTATGTCTGCGGCCGCTAACACTGGTTGTTGCCCAAAAACAAGTAATGTAACCGAATAGGGATCTGTTACTGCACAGGATATCAGGTTATCCATAAAAAAAGAAATTTTAGCCCCTTGTAGGGCAAAAAGTTTATTTTAACCAAGGCCGGCTCATTGTGGCCGGCTTTTTTTCTGCGCTTACCACACTCAAAAGGGGGTATAATCAAAAAATCCGCAAAATGTAAATTTCGGCGCCCATTTTGAGGGCAGCGTTAAGTCTTTATTAATGGAAGCTGATTCAGCAAAAATAAAATAATGTCCGGGGCTCTGGAGAAAGAAAAGTCAGTGGCTCAAAAGCCGGATACAGTATTAGTCAAGGCAGCTATCGACGGGGACGCAGAGGGCTTTACCGAATTATGTCAGCGCTACTATCCGGCTATGGTCGCAATCGCGCATTCGATACTTGGCGACAGGCACTTAGCTGAAGACGCAACTCAGCAGGCATTTGCGAAGGCCGCTGTCAAGCTGCCGCAGTTAAAGAAACGGAGTAGATTTGCCCACTGGCTTGCTGTGATTTGCAGGAACGTCGCAAAAGATATGGCCCGAAGGACAGAGAACCTTCACACCACTGATGACTTTTCGATGATAGCGGCCGAATCGCGCGAAGATGACACTACCGATGCTGTCAGGGAAGCTATAAGCAAACTTTCGGTCTCCACGAGAGAGCTGATTTTTCTGCGATACTATGACGGTATGTCTTACGAGCAGATATCTGCGGTATTAGGCATTTCCGAACAGGCAATAAATGGGAGACTGCGAAGGGCAAAGAAGAAAATGGCTGATTATTTACGGCGTAACGGTTTTGGCGAGGTTTGACTATGAATGAGCAAGGAAATGAAAAATGGCTGGACGAACTAATCTCCCGCAGCATAAATACAGAGAAACCACAATTTGATTCCGAGAAGTGGAAGCAGGAATACCCCGATGAATATCAAACACTTATTTCACGCAAAGCTACAACTTCGCCACGAGCGATTCAATGGGCCAATATCTTAAAAAGCTCAATTACAAAATTCGCAGCAGCAGCGGTGATAATTGTAGCAATCAGCTTCTTTGTTTTTCATAAGGAACCTCTTGAACAGCAACGTTCACAAAAGGTAATTGTTACAAAATCCCCGGCTGAGATGTTGACTTTAAGGTCGCTAAAAATCGCTTATCGCAACGGTGGTATAGAAGCGGTAGAAACACAGTGTGAGAAAGCTATTGAAAAGCTTGGCTTAAAGCCGGAAAGAATATCTGTCCAGGAATTACTTGAAGATATTATAGGAACCTAAAACGAAAGAGTATAATAATGGCAAAGAATAATCATAAAGTATACATTTGTATAACCTGTTTTTTTCTGATAGTGATACTATCGGCTTCTTTTGGCCAAAACTTCCCTCCTGAAAATGCGGCGGTTCTTTATCTACGCGCTTTCATCATTTATGAGGAACCAGATAGTGATTTAAGTAAAATGTTGGACGATTTACGCGATGGGAAAATTAAACCTAACGACCAGATAAGACAGTATTTTCAGAAAAATCGGCCGGTAATAGAGCTTGTTACTACAGCTTCGCAAATTCCAGATTGTGACTGGGGGCGGGACCATTCGAAAGGTTTCGATTTAATGATGCCGGAGCTTGCCACGGTAAGGAAGCTGGCTTTTATGTTAGTCGCCGACTCAAAAGTATTCTTATATGATGGAGACTACAAGACGTCATTGGAAAGATGTTTAACCATTCACAGGATGGCCCGGCATATCGGCGATGATCTGATAATATCCAATTTGGTTGGTATCGCGATGAACGGCCTGGCTAATAAGCATATTAAGATTATTCTTTCGGAAATGCCTGCCGATGTAGAGACCCTTCAATGGCTGAAAAACCAGATGCTGGAAATATCCGCTCAAACTCCTTCGCTAATATCTGCTATACTTAACGAAGCGGAGATCCTTGTAAGGGAAATTCGAAAAGAAAGAATTGATGAAATGCTCAAAGATCAAAGCCAACAGGAAATAGTGCAACAGATTCCCAAGGAAATAATTGAAAAAATCCGAAATGGCGACGAAGCGTATTTTACCCAAAGCAGAAAATACTATATGGATTTTATCTCTTCGCTTCAGGCCGCATTTGCATTGCCCTACGAAGATGCTTACAGAGAGCTTGATAAACTCAATGAGAAAATTACACAAGAGGCCGGGTCAAATCCTGTGGCGTTTGCAACCTCTACTATGTCGTCATCTGTTGCCAAGCTTTGCACAAAAGAGATAGTCTTTAAAACAAATTTTAACGCCGTCAATGCGGCGATAGATATTTATATCTTAAAGGCCAAAATCGGGCATTTGCCGGATGAACTGCCGAAAGATTTGCCGAAGGATTTGTTCAGCGGCAAGGATTTTATATATGAGAAGACCGGCGACGGTTTTATCCTGCGCTGCCGGGGTAAGGATTTGAGTAAAGATAAAATCTACGAATACGAATTCAAGGTCAAAAAGTGATTAGTATATATCATCAGCAAAAACAGGCCGGGCTTGAAAACTCGGCCTTTTTTATGCGCACCGATGGCAGCAGAAAAATTTATTCATAAAAGAGGTTGCGCAGGGGGTGCATTTTCCGTCTATAATAGTGAAGTCTTGAAGCATAAACCTCAGGAGGTTTTTTGCGAGACCGGCAGAAAGAACTTTTAGAGCTGTTGGACAAGTCCGGAGCGAATCTGTATGCGCTTTTGACCAGGCTGACACTGCGCGAAGATGTTGCCGAGGAGCTAATGCAGGAATTATTTATAAAGCTGAGTAATTCGAGGCGTTTCGATAAAGCCGGGAACCGGCAGGCTTATGCCCGCAGAGCAGTAATAAATCTGGCTTTTGACTGGCGCCGCAGCCGGAAGCGGAACCCTTTGCGGTTAGAGCAGGTACGCGAACCAGCTTCTAATGACAGCTCGCCGTTAAGTAAACTCGTTCGGACAGAAGAGCTGGATGAAATACTCAACGCAATCAGCCGGTTAAAAGGAGCCTGTCGCGAGGCCTTTGTAATGCGATACATCCAAGAGGAACCTTACGATTATATTGCCGAACAATTAGGCAAGAGTACTCATCAGGTCCGGGCCATGTGCTCGAAGGCCTTGAATCATCTTCGGAATATGCTTGGCCATAACCGGCAAAAATCTTCCGGAAAGGAGACGCACAATGTCAAAAAATGACGAAAACCAAATCGAACGCAGGCTGAAAGTCCTATCGCAGATTGAGCCGAGTCCTAGGGCTACTGAGCGTGCCATGCAACGAGTTCGGGACACCCTGATAGGCGAAAGAAGCCGACAAAGCGCAGGCGCGAGAATATGGCGAACAGTTTTCAAAAGCCCTATAGCAAAACTGGCTGCGGCGGCGGTATTGCTGATTGCTGTGGGATACGCCACCGGCCGACTCTCCGCCCCTGAGCCGCTTGACGTGGAAGAGCTTAAAGCCTCTCTGGAAAGCTCGCTGAAATCGTCTCTGGAACCGGCTATTCGCCAGGACCTGCTTGAGCAGATGGACGACCGCTGGCAGTCGGCCTTTGCAGACGGTATCGCTCAGATTAAAGAAGAGCTTCAACGGCAGGTTCGCCGTGACCTGACCGAGTTCGCCGCCCAGACTTTAGCTGCATCCGGTAGCCTGACGAATCAACGTTTAATGGAGCTCATTCAGTTAATCGAGGCCGCACGAATAAAGGACCGTGAAAGGATCGAAACTGCCTTCAAGCAAATAGAAATCAATCAAACCCAGCTTGGAAAAAGTTTACTGGCCATGGCTTCCCGAACGAACGAACTGCTGGACATTAAAGAGAATTAACCAAATCGTTACTCTCAACGGAACCGAAGGCTCGGTTCCGAGTGTATTAGAAAAATTTAACCATAAAATGAAAGGACCAGGAAATGAAATCTTTAACCAAAACAATTATTGTGCTCATCGTTTTTAATCTGACGATGGGAAATCTCGCCTTAGCTGAAAAGGAATCCGAAGGAAAATTATTGACTTATACTATTTCTGGTACAGTGGGCCTAAGCGGCGTGGTAATGAAGGGCCTGCCGGGCAAGGGCCTGCCGGGCATTGTTGTTACCGATGAGAACGGCTATTACAGCGCCACCGTGGAGCACGGCTGGAGCGGAAGGATTATGCCGGTACAAGAAGGTTACAAGTTCGAACCGGCCAGCAAGACATACAGGAGAGTTGTCTCCGATAGGGATAATCAGGACTATGCGGCGACACCGATTACCTTTACTATTTCCGGCAGAACCGGCCTGAACGGCGTAGAAATGCAAGGTCTGCCGGGTAATCCTGTTACCGGCAGGGATGGCACATATCAAGCCACCGTTAACTATGGCTGGAGCGGCACCGTTACACCGGTAAAAGAAGGGTACACATTCAAACCGGCTCAGAGGCCATACAGTAAAGTTACCCACGACCAGTCTAATCAGAACTATAGCCCGATAAGAGTTGGCCCTGGGCATATGCTCGGGCGCATCGGTGGGCGGAAAGTCCTTGTGATACCGGATTCGGATGTCAAACCGGAAGAACTTGACGCTATAACGGAGGATTTGCAAATCATGTCACACATCTTTGACGAAAGATTTAAGGAACCTCGTCTGGTTCGAGGAAAGTTAGTCGGAAAAATCTTCACCGATTTTGGTGATTTCTTTGGGCGGGACAGCCGCGAGACAGAAGCTATCTATATGCAGGGCTACGGAGTGCTCTTTTTGATGGAAGTGAATTTTTCATTCTCACCTCCAGCCAAAGCACCGGAGCAGGAGCTTGAGGAAACTGTCGAATATATTGACCCGGACTGGCAGCGTGCAAAACAGACATTACTCTCTCCGAGAGGCGGCGTGCCGGGCATGGGAGACCTCGCAGAGCAAGAGTCAGGTTTATTGAAAGTTGAGGAGCTAAAAACAGAGCTTATCAAAACGCTAAAACACGCGGCGAACATTCGAAATTTGAAAGCGGACGAGTGGGTAATCCTCACAGTCATTGGACAAGGCCGGCAACCCGGTGGGGTTTATGTAGACTACTATCGAAGCGCCACTCCAAGTTCCGGAACCTCCACATCGAGGCGATCCAGACGATCCTCATCAAGATCCTCATCAAGCGGAGGGGGCGGTTTCGGTGGCGGTTACAGTGTTTCCGGAGGTTCCGCAGTTTACGGCGGCGGTATGATGGGCGGCGGCATGTCCGGCGGCATGGTCGGTGGTATGGGTGGTGGTATGGGTGGAATGGCCGCATACCCCGATGATGGCTTTGCCTCGGCCACAATCTTGACTATACGCGCGAAAAAGTCTGACGTCGATGCTTTCGCAAAAGGCGAAATCGATTTTGAAAAATTTCGGCAAAAAGTACAGCATTTTGTTATGTACTAATTGTTAAAGGAAGGAGTTTATTATGGCAAAGCGAAGAATTATTATTGGATTGATTCTATGTTTCTCGATAGTGGTGTTTGTAGGCCAATCACTATCCCAAACACGAAGACCCGGCAGAACAAGAAAAACAACTAACAGAGACAGTTTGAATGAGCAGAGGCTAAGAGAATGGCAAAGGATGGCTGAGCAACGCAGGCGGCAACAGCGGCTAATGCAGCGCAAAAAGGAGCGCGAACAAAATCGAGAACAGAGACAAAGAGATTCACAGAAACGTCAAGAACGAGCAATCAAGGAGGCACTCGGCGCAACCGAGGAGCAATGGAAGGTTATCAAGCCGAGACTCGAAAAAGTGCAGAACCTTGCACGCCAGGCGAACATCTCCATATCGCTTCTCTCTTATAGCACCGGCAGCGGCTCAAGCCGAAAGAGTATCTCGGATAGAAGAGTAACCGGATATGGCGGCGGAAGCAGTGGCGTAAATGTAAGGACAGCACCATCAAAACCAGGCAATGAGGAAACATACAGTTCGAGTCAATCCGGCTGGAGATGGTATAAACCGTCAGAACGCAAGACTCCCAGCGAGTTGACCGAAGGTGAAAGAATATGCGAAGAGCTTCTTAAGCTTATAGAAGATAACAATTCAAGACCAGAAGAAATCGAACAGAAAATGGAGGCCTTACAGAAAATTAGACAAGAGGCTAAAAAGCAATTGGCTAAGGCACAACAGGAGCTTGGTGAGGTGCTGACTTTCCACCAGGAAGCGGCGTTAATTATGATGCGACTACTTTAATGAATTTGCATTACAACTTAGTAAAGGAGCTTACGATGTCAACGCGAAAAAAGATTATTGGGTCTTTTATATGTCTCTCGATAGCTGTGTTTGCAGGTCAAACGCTGTCCCAGGCTCGAGGACTCGATGGCACAAGAGAAGCGACTAACTCAGGCAGTCGGGAGCAACAAAGGCTAAGAGAGCGGCAAAGGATGGATGAGCAGCACAGGCAGCAATTGAAGATACACCAAGACAAACTCGAACAAATGAAAAAACGGATGCGGAGTGAATCTGCCAAGAGAGCAGCCGAATCAATGAGGCAGGCGCTCAGTGCAACTGAACAGCAATGGAAGGTTATCAAGCCGAGGCTGGAAAAAGTTAAGTACCTTACCAGCCAGGCGCGCCTAAGCATAGTACCACACTCTTACAGAAGGTCCCGCCGCTATGGCGGTAGCCAAAATAGCGCAGGGGCCGGCGGGTCCGCAGGCAGTGAAGCTAATATAAACGGAAGAACAGAAACATCAGAACCAAACAATCGACAGCCGTCCACCAGGATTGAAGAAGGCTGGGAATGGTCCAGACCCTGGGAAAACAAGGCTCCCGGCGAGCTGACCGAGGGTGAAAGAGTCTGTGAAGAGCTACTTGCGCTTCTGGAAGATAAAAATTCAAAATCCCAAGAGATAGAACAGAAAATAGAGGTCTTGCGAAAAGTCAGACAAGAGGCTAAAAAGAAATTGGTTAAGGCACAGCAGGAACTGCGTAAGGTACTGACTTTCCGCCAGCGAGCGAGGTTGGTACTTATGGGATTGCTTGACTGATTCTCCAGGACGGTGAGGAAAAAAGTCTCTAACGCGGTTGACGTCGGCCCGTATTTTTGATACAATTCCAGAGCGTTCACGAGGTAATGCTCCTGAATGTCTGATGCGGACGCATTCACGAGGTGCGAACTGGGTTTTGACTCATTCAAAAAAACGTAAACATATTTACGTACTGATTATTTGATGAAGGGAGCTTATTATGTCAAAGCGAAGAATAATCCTTGTATCGGTCGTATGTTTCTCGATAGCGGTCCTTACAGTTCAAACGCTGTCTCAGACGAGCAGCTCAAATCAAACGATAAAACCCCGTGATGCTGAGCGTTTGCGGAATATGACCGGGGAAGAAAGGAAAAAAGAACTTGAAAAGTTGCGCGTTCAGCGAAAATTGGAGCGCGAACGAAGGCGAAAAGAACTCGAGGAGGAGAGGCGGCGATGGGAATTGGGGAGCGAGCAGCGTCGATTGGATCGCGAACAAAAGCGAAAAGAGGCCCAGGAAAGACGCGCCAAAATAAAAAAGGAATTCTTGTATGAGAAATACGCACTTAAACCAACGGAAGAACGATGGAAGCTCATCAAACCAAAACTTGAAAAAGTGCGGCAGCTTAGCAAGCAGGCACGCTCCACGATCGGAGCGTCTCTTGCCGGCTCAAGCAGCGGTGGGGCCGGCGCAAGGCCGAACGCACCGATTTGGCAATGGAAGAGGCCCTGGAAAGACAAGGCCCCCTCTGAGTTGACCGAGGCGCAAAGAATCGCTAAGGAGCTTGTTGCACTTGTGGAAAGGAAGAATACGACCCCGGAGGCATTCAGACGCAAAATGGCTGCCCTGCGAAAGGCCAGAAGCGAAGAAGCGGAACTCAAAAGGCAGTTGACCGAGGCGCGCCGGGAGTTGCGTGAGGTACTGACGACCCGCCAGGAGGCCGCATTAGTATTGATGTATTGGCTTTGACCGGCTTACAGCAGATAGGCTACAAACTTCACGGAAATCAAAGCAGGGTCTCTGGAGTTGGCTTTTTAATAAAGGAGAGTTAAAATGGCAAAGCAAAGAATAATCCTTGTATTGGTCGTATGTTTCTCGATAGCGGTGTTCACAGGTCAAACGCTGTCCCTGGCGCGTAGTTCAAAGCGGACACGAATACCGCCGGTAGGCCCCGACCCCAAGCGTTTGCTGGATTTGACCGCGGAAGAAATGGTAGAAGAAATTAAAAAGTCTGCTGCTCAGCGCAGGCAGCAGGAAAGAGAGAGGGGAAAAGAACGTATGAGGCTCTGGGCGCGGCAAGCGTGGAAGCGGTTGCTCTGGGTGAGCGAACGGCAATGGAAGCTTATTGAGCCAAAAGAGGGAAAATTAGGGGACCTTTTTATCCAGGCGCGTGTCAGCGCAGGCTGGGGGGGAATCCGCCGAACCTTTCATTGGAATAGACCTTCGGAAAGCCGCCAGCATCCCATGGAAGGCAAAGCTCGCGACCAAATGCCCGAAGGCTATAGAATCGTCGAGGAGCTTATTGACCTTCTGGAAGATGAGAATGCAAAGGACGAAGAAATCAGACAGAAAATAGACGCCCTTCAGCAAGCCAGAGAAAAGGCCCGAAAGCAATTGCCCGAAGCCAGGAAGGAGATGGCTAAGGTACTGACGAGTCCCCGCCAGGAAGCCGTATTTCTACTGATGGGAGATATTGACTGATTCGGCGGCATAACTGATCAAATTGTGGAGATGCCGTTTCGGTAGGGCAACGGCCAAATGCGTTGTTTGGCGTCCATAGTCCTGGCAATGCGCTCAAGGTAATAAGGCAGAGCAAGGCCGGGCCTGCTGGTTCGGCCTTTTTTGTTTGCCTCAGCCATTTTTTTTGCAATAATGGACTTCAATGATAAATCTTGAAACAAAAGATGACATTGAGCCGGTCTGTCCGCATTGTTCGGCTGAATTGCACACTGTCTGGATGCGCGAGATCAGGTCTGTTCTGGGAAAACGCCATATTTACTTTTGTCCTCACTGCCGTAAGGTTTTGGGCATTTCCAATCGCAAAGGATTCTGGATGGGATGATGCATACGGATTGCGAAGACACAGGCGAGCAGAAACCAGGCCTGCCTCTGCGCCTCTCGGCGCCTGCCCCCGCGTCTTCTGACGCAAGGCTGGGCGGTGGGCAAGACGAGGCAGCAGGCCCATGGGGTTTTTGGCCAACCGTGGGATTTTCAGCTATTATTGGCATCGTTTTTTTCCTTATCCAGGTGGTCATCATCATGGCAGTTGTCGTTGTTGCTATGTTGCGCAATCCAAAGCTTGAGATAAAACAGTTTTCTGATACTTTATCAACGCACGGTTTACTCCAGACGGTAGTTATTTTTGCAGTAGCGCCATTTACTATTGGCTTAGCAATCCTCTTTGCCAAAATTCGCAAAAGAATTGCGATTAAGCAATACTTCGGCTTACACAGCCCGGGATGGAAAGAGCTCATCAAATGGTGTCTGGTTGTTGTTCTGTTTGCGGGATGTTTCGATACCCTGACTTTTTTTATAAACAGGCCTGTTGTCCCGGAGTTTATGGTCAGTGTATATACAACGGCGTACCTTACGCCGTTGCTATGGCTGGCTTTCATTATCGTGGCACCGCTGACCGAGGAGATATTTTTTCGTGGTTTCTTGTTTAAGGGCATTGAAAGCTCAAGAATGGGACCTGCCGGGGCAATAGTTATAACTTCGCTGGCCTGGGCAGCATTGCATACCCAATACGATTTTTATGGTATGGCTTCTATTTTCCTGGGTGGGCTGCTCCTGGGCCTTGCGCGAACAAAGAGCAATTCTATCTATCCGCCTATTGTTATGCACGCACTCCAGAATGTGATAGCAATGATTGAGGTCGTTATCTACTTAAGAATCGTCCCGAACGCGGGTTAACCGCTTACCATATCTGACCCCGTTAGAGACCCTCGTCCAGTTAGAGAACTTCTTACGGTGGTTTTTTCTAACGGGGCACAAATGAAACACTCTCCAGGACGGTGAGGAAAAAAGTTTCTAACTGGGTTGACGCCAGAAAGCTCGGCAGTTACAATCTCTGGGCTTTTTTGAACCCGGTTAAAATATTCAGGAGGCGATGGTTATAGATGCATAATGTGAACGAATTCTTGAAAGAAAAGCTGACAACCGAAAACTACAACAGACTCACGGCTCTGGACAATCCTAAGATGCACGAGTTTGTCGCCGATGCGATTGAGCTTACTGGCCCGTCCTCGGTTTTTGTCTGCACTGATTCTGAGGAAGATAGGGCTTATATTCGCGAATTGGCAATAAAAAATGGTGAGGAAATACCGCTGGACATCCCCGGCCATACCTGCCACTTTGACGGATACCACGACCAGGCCCGCGACAAAGCAAGAACAAAATATTTATTGCCGCCCGGCTCCGACCTCGGTGCGAGTCTTAATTCTATCGAAAAGAAGGCTGGCGTCGAAGAAGTCCGCTCTTTTCTGAAAGACTCAATGATTGGCAGGGAAATGCTGGTCTGCTTTTTCTGCCTGGGCCCAATCGATTCGGATTTCTCTATCCCCTGCATTCAAATAACGGATTCACCTTACGTTGCCCACGGCGAAACCATTCTTTACCGGCCCGGCTACGAGCAGTTTAAAAAATTCGGCTCGGGACCTGATTTCTTTAGATTCATTCATTCCGAAGGTGAGCTTGAAAATGCTGTGAGCAAAAATATTGATAAACGCCGGGTTTATATCGACCTCGAAGAAAACCTGGTCTATAGCGTCAATACACAGTACGGCGGCAATACCATAGGTCTGAAGAAACTGGCCCTGCGATTGGCCATCAACAGGGCCTCTGAAGAAGGCTGGCTCGCTGAGCATATGTTTGTCCTCGGCGCCCACGGCCCGGACGGCAGGGTGACTTACTTTGCCGGCGCATTTCCATCGGCCTGTGGAAAAACTTCAACCTCAATGCTGCCCGGAGAAACCATCATCGGTGATGACATCGCCTACTTACGCAAAAAGAACGGCCGAATGTACTGCGTGAATGTCGAAAAAGGCATCTTCGGCATCATTCGCGATGTCAATCCGAAAAACGACCCCATTATTTACGAGGCCCTCACGGGTCCCTGCGAAGTTATCTTTTCCAACGTCCTGATTGACGATGCAAAGAAGCCGCATTGGCTCAGTATGGGCACCGAATTGCCGACGGAAGGAACCAACCACTCAGGTAAATGGAACAAAGGCAAAACCGATTCCGACGGCAATGAAATTACCGCCTCGCACAAAAACGCTCGCTATTGCTTAAACATCCCTGACTTGAGCAATCGCGACCCGCTGCTCGATGACCCGAATGGCGTGCCGCTCGGCGGTGTCATTTACGGCGGACGCGACAGCGACATCCTGGTCCCGGTTGAGCAGGCCTTCAACTGGGCAGAGGGCATTATCATAAAAGGTGCCTGCCTCGAATCCGAAACCACCTCTGCAACGTTGGGCAAAGAAGGCGTCAGAACGTTCAATCTGATGTCAAATCTCGATTTCCTCTCAATACCACTCGGCCGATACATTCAGAACAATCTGGATTTCGCTAAGGATATTGAAAATCCCCCGTTGATTTTCTCGGTCAATTATTTTCTTAAGGACAAAGACGGTGAATATTTGAACGGTATGGCCGATAAACTCATCTGGATTCTGTGGGCCGAGCTTCGGGCAAACGGAGATGTTGACGGCATTGAAACACCGACCGGCCTGATACCGAAATATGAAGACCTTGAAAAGCTGTTTGAAGAGCACCTTGATGCGCAATATACCCAGGCCGACTATATCCAACAGTTCACGGTTCGCATACCGGAAAACCTTGCAAAGCTCGACCGGGTCGAGAAAATCTATAGAGAAAAAGTTTCCGATACGCCGCAAATTGTTTTCGATACATTTGACGAGGTTCGCAAACGCCTGAAAGCAGCCGGCGACAAACACGGCGATTACATCTCGCCATTTGATTTGATGGCTCAGTAGTTAAAGTCTCACTGTAAACATGTCCTTTTTGCAGAAGCCCAGGCAGAAAGGTGAAACGTAAAGCGAAATATAAGAGGTCTGTCCAGACGGAACGAAGGGCCTCTGGGTTTCCGGACACACTTCACGAGATATGAAAGGATAATTTTAAATGAAAAAGAAGACCATTCATACCGGTATTATCGGCGCCGGTTTTGCCGCTACGTTTCATTTCGAATGTCTGAAAAAAGTTCACGACACCGACGTTGAGGTCGAAGGCGTATTCGCAATAGACACCGAGCAGGCAAAATCGTATGCGAAAAAACGAGACATACGTGCTTATGACAGCTTGGAAGAACTCATCGACAAAGCCGATGTTATCCATGTCTGCACTCCGCCGGTGGCTCATGAGCCCATCGCGGTGGCAGCCCTTGAGCGGGACAAATTCGCCATTGTGGAAAAACCGCTCACCGGCTACTTCGGTGACGGTTCGGAGGATTTCAACGGTGACACCTTCCCCAAGCAGGATGCACTCGACCATTCCCTTGCGAGCATCGGGCGGATGCTCGAGGCGGAAAAGAAAAGCAAGGGGCGGATACTGTACGCCGAGAACTGGATATATGCGCCTTCGATTCAGAAGGAGCGCAAAATTATCGAAAAGACCGGCGCACAGATTCTCTGGATTCACGGCGAAGAGGCACACTCCGGCTCGCACGCAACTACTTACGCTTTCTGGAAGTTCTCCGGGGGCGGCGTTATGATTGGCAAGGGATGTCACCCGCTGACGGCGGCGCTGTATCTAAAACGAGTGGAAGGAAACGCCAGCAACGGCAAACCGATTCGTCCGAAAGCGGTGTCGGCCCGCACAGCCGCCCTGACCCGACTGAAAAACTTCGAGGACAAAGGCCATATTCGATGCGACTACCACGATATCGACGATTTTTCTTTAATGCACGTTATCTTTGAAGACGGCACTATCGCCGACATCTTCGCTTCCGACATTATTTTAGGCGGCATCCACAACTGGCTCGAAGTCGCGGCGAACAACCACCGGACTATCTGCAATATCAATCCGAACACGGCAATGAAAACTTACAACCCCGTGGATGCATATTTCGCCGATATTTATGTAGTGGAAAAGACGGGCACAAAACAAGGCTGGTCGAATCCATCGCCGGATGAGGACTGGTTCACCGGTTACCCGCAGGAAACCGAGGCCTTCTACAAGACCATCGCCTACGGTGACTCGCTGGAAAGCACCAGCGACCTGGCCGCCGATGCCATCTCGACTATTTACAGCGCATACGTCTCGGCTGAAAGAACAGGGACGGAAGTCTCCATCAAAACGTTTTAACTTAGATAATTGACACCCGGAGCTCATGCTGCTCTGGTTGTGAGCAGTATCTGGTCGTAAATAGGCAAAAAAACACAGGACTACCGAAAAGGAGGTTGACAGGGTATTGGAACTGGCCAACAATAGGGAGAGACTTTGTATTGGGACGGGATGTCTGCCGTTTGAAACAGACCCGGAAGCAGTCTTAAAAATAAGAGAGTATATTCTGTCTAAGAACGTTGATAGAAAGATTTAATACGGGAGTTCAAAAACATGTCGCCAAACGAAACAGGAGAAGGCCCCCAAAGTCCTCCACAAGGTCAGCGGCAGCAAGTGATGCACATGAACCCGCGCATCGAAAAGGACCGTCAACTTATATTGGATGCGCAGAAGAAAAGCAAGGGAGCTGTTTTTAAGGCGTATATCAGGTTATCGGGTCCCGGCTGGCTCCAGAGCGGCATAACACTGGGCGGTGGCTCGCTGTCGTCGAGCTTGTATCTGGGTGTGCTGGTTGGCTTTAGTTTTATGTGGCTTCAGCCGCTGGCGATGATTTTAGGTATTATTATGATGAGTGCCATCGCGTACGTGACACTCTCGGCCGGAGAGCGCCCACTGCACGCAATCAACAGACATGTTAATCCGGTGCTCGGCTGGGGCTGGCTCATTGCCTCGATGATGGCAAATCTCGTATGGTCGCTTCCTCAGTTTGCGCTGGGAACCGTGGCATTGCGACAGAACATCCTGCCCGGAATTCTCGGACTGGAAGCCATGGCGGAAGTACCCAGCAAAATAATCGCCGGTGCAATCTTTCTGGCAATCTGTCTCACCTTCACTATGACCTACGGTGCCGGCGGCAAAGGCGTCAAAATATTCGAGATTCTGATTAAAACAATCGTCAGTATGATAGTACTTTGCTTCATCGGTGTTGTCGTCAAGCTCAGCATCGAAGGAAAGATTATCTGGGGTGAAATTCTCAGCGGTCTTATCCCCGATTTGAGCCTGTTCATGAAACCGACCGACATAATAATACCTCATATACAAAAAGTGGCGGATAAGTTCCAGCCTTTCTGGACCAACATGATTGTGGGTAAGCAGCGTGACGTTATGATAAGCGCCGCGGCAACGGCGGTAGGTATAAATATGACCTTTCTGCTGCCGTACTCGATGCTCCGAAAAGGCTGGGACAAATACTTCCGAGGCCTGGCTATCTTTGATCTGTCGACGGGATTATTCATTCCCTTTATCCTGGCGACCGGCTGCGTCGTCATTGCTTCGAGCAGCCAGTTTCATGGTCAGCCGGCAGAGGGTTTAGTCGCTGCCGAGCCGGGCGGTGAAATAAAAGCTGAGCCGGCCAAAAACCTCGTCGGTTTCTACAAGGGCATTCTTGCCAACAGACTCAAATTCCAAATTGGCGCCGACGAATTCGCCAAACTCACCCCCGAACAGGTTCAGGAACGTTCGGAAACCCTGCCCTGGGCAGACAAGAGGATGGCGGCTATCCTGGTCAATCGAGATGCCTTCAACCTGGCCGACACACTCGCACCGCTGACCGGTCCGGTAATTGCTCAATATGTTTTTGGCCTGGGTGTCATGGGTATGGCGATGAGCGCCGCCACAATGCTGATGACAATTAACGGGCTTTGTTTCTGCGAGCTATTGGGCAGACCGCCAAGGGGCTGGACACAGAGATTCGGCAGCCTGATGGTCTCGGTAGGGGCGCTTGGACCGTTCTTCTGGAAAGACGCCGCTCCGTATATTGCGGTGCCGACGTCCGTCTTTGCAATGGTCCTGCTGCCCATCGCATACTTCGCGTTCTTCCTGCTGATGAACCAGAAGAGCTTCCTTGGCGAGAATATGCCTATCGGGGTTAAACGTATCCTCTGGAATATTCTTATGGCTCTGGCAGCCGGTGCTGCGACGTTCGGAAGCGTCTGGAGCCTCTGGTCGAAATTGCAGTGGAAAGGGATCGGACTTTTTGTCGGTTTTATTGTTCTTTGTATTGTCGTTCATTTCGTCCGTCAAAAGCCCAAGACAGCATGACATCCAAGCAATGGGAAAAACTTTTGGCTGTGCTGAACGGCGAGGTGTTTGAGCCGGTGCCGGTGGGGTTCGTCATCGACAGCCCCTGGCTTCCGGGCTGGGCCGGGATTTCATCAATCGACTATTTTTCCAGCGAACAGATGTGGTTCGAGGCCAACCTCAAGGCCGTCAGACAGTTCCCGGACATTATGTTTTTGCCTGGATTCTGGGCCGAGTTTGGTATGTGCACCGAGCCGTCCGCTTTTGGCTCGAAATGCAACTGGCAGGAAAACGGGCTGCCCTATGCGGATAAAATTATCACTGATATTCAGGATATCCATTCGCTCAGTAAGCCGAACCCCCAAACAGACGGCCTGCTGCCGTTCGTCCTCAATCGCCTCAAACATTACCAGGGCCAAATTGAACAAACGGGACACGCCATCAGATTCGCAGTTTCGCGCGGGCCGTTGAATGTGGCCTCGTTCCTGGCCGGCAGCACCGAATTCCTTATGGCCATCCGAACCAACCCCGACGAAACACGCAAGCTGCTCGGAATTGTAACGGATTTCATTATCGACTGGCTTGAACTTCAAGCCCGGACCTTTCCTTCCATCGATGGTATATTCATCCTCGATGACATTGTAGGCTTCTTGGGTGAGGAAGATTTCAAAGAAGCGGCGCTGCCATATCTGGAACGCATTTTCCAATCGCTTGATGTTACGGTGAAATTCTTCCACAACGACGCCCCCGGGCTGATATGCGCACCGTATCTTCCTCAAATCGGCGTGAATCTTTTCAACTTCAGTTTCCAGCACACCCTCGCCCAGATGAAGGAGCTTACGAATCCCGATAAATCGGGACTTACTTTGCTCGGAAACATCCCCACAGTCGATGTCCTTGCAGATGGTACACCCGAAGATGTGCGCAGCAGCGTCAAAGCTGCACTCGAATCAGTAAGCGACAAGAGTCGGATTATCCTGTCCTGTGGTGGCGGCATGCCTCCTGACGTCTCGACAGAAAACATCGAGGCTTTTCTATCGGCAACTGGGTGAAAAAAATAAAGTTTTTGTGTATTATAATGCCGCTGGTTCACGTCTTTGCCTTGCAACAGCCGATCATAATGAGTTGGTTGATTTTCGTTCTTGTATGTCTTGTGATGATACAGATTAGGGCATAAAAAAATGACGCATTCCAAGGGTTTAGATTTTATAAAAGCGAACAACGAATGTGCTGTTATCGTAGCACATCCCGATGATGAAACCTTATGGGCCGGTGGTTTGATGCTGATGCATCCCGAGATTGGATGAGTTCTTGATTATTCATGTCAATCGCTTTACCCTATATTGGTAAAGATAGAGTTTAAGAAGCCATTATTTTGTACAAAGGGTTTTGCTGTATGCCTTACAACATACGCATAGTAAGTACATATCCTCCACGGAGATGTGGAATAGGTACTTTCTCACGGGATCTGGCCAATGCCTTAGAACATTTCACAGGTGAGGTTGGTAGCATCAGGGTCTCCACAATCGATAAAGATAATTTGCCTTATAATATTCCCGTTGATCTTGTAATAGACCAGTATAATCCTCAATCCTGGAAGGAAGGTATAAAACACATAATTGCCCGCGCTCACGAAAGCACTAACCCCACCGTTGTATTGCTGCAACATGAATACGGCTTAGATCCGGATGAGAACGGCAATGATGGTGATGGGACCAATTTTATCGAAATGGCTAATGCATTCATAGATAAAGGACTTACAGTCTTAGTCTATTTACATACAGTTCTTGAGGAGCCTGACCCTCATCAAAAGAGGGTTTTACAGGAACTGGCCAAACATAGTGAAGGTCTTATTGTTACAACTGAAAGTGCAATTAATATACTTAAATCAAAGACGTATGGCATCGAACATTTTAAGCTTAAGCACATTGATCACGGCATCAGAATGCAGCATCCTTCTCAGTATGATCGGTTGGCTATTAAAGAGCAATACGGCCTGAAAAATTGCTTTCTGATAACTACGCTTGGATTATTATCACCGGATAAGGGAATTCAATATGGGATTCGTGGGTTTGGTAAGTTTTTAGAAGAATCACTTACCGAACGGCAGAGAGAGAACATATTATATCTAATAGCTGGTCAATGTCATCCTGACTTTGTGAAAGCTGAAGGTGGTAATGAATACCGCGAATATCAAGAAACTTTAACTAAGGCACTCGAAGAGGCCAATATAAAGTGGTGCAAGGTGAAAGAGCTGGGTAGCTTTGATTTCAAAAAGTACGATGTAGTTTTCCTGGACACATTTATGGATGAAGGCACATTGCTTAAGCTATACGGGGCAACAAATGTAATGCTTCTGCCGTATCTCAACATGCAGCAAATCTCCAGTGGTATATTGGCTGATACCATTGGGGCTGGCAGAGCGGCAATAGTAACAAAGTTTAGATACGCACTTGAACTGATCAATTCAAACAAACGCTGCCAAAATGGCGTCATAATTGGTAGACACGCAAGAGGGGTTTTAATAGATCCCGGTGAGGATTCAATAGAACAAATTGCTAAAGCTATCGATTATCTTGTATTCAAACCGGGAAAACGCATCTATATGGAGAAACAGGCCCATCAGAGAGGCTATCAGATGAGATGGCAAAATACTGCCTGGGCTTTGCTACAGCATATCGAATTTGTTAGAGAAGAAAAAGGTATAATCACAGGTAGAGGTACGAAGTTTAAAAGGGAAAAGCCGTCTAAATATCAAAAGGGCTCTTAATTATGAAAATATTTCTCGTTCGATTAGGGCTTTTGGAACGGGCAAATGAAAACTCAAGCCGTAGGGAGGAACCATTATGAAACAGAACTTAAGTTATGAGCTTTTCCAACGACATCCCGGTAATCCTATCCTTTCCGTTGATGACTGGCCGTACAAAGCAAATTCTGTATTTAATGCGGCTGCAGCAGAAGTAGATGGCAAAATATTATTACTTGCCCGTGTTGAAGATTTTAGAGGTATGTCACATTTGACTCTTGCACGAAGTGATGACGGAATTAATAACTGGCAAATAGACAGGGTGCCCTGTTTAAAACCTGAACCCCAAAAATATCCTGAGGAGCTTTGGGGAATAGAAGACCCACGTATAACCCGCCTTGAGGAAATAAATAAGTGGGCTGTTTGTTATACCGCCTATTCAAAAGTCGGGCCGCTTGTATCGCTGGCTATGACCAGTGATTTCAGCTCGTTTGAGCGCTTGGGGCCCGTGATGCCTCCTGAGGACAAAGATGCCGCTCTTTTCCCCGTTAAGTTCAACGGCCTTTGGGCAATGCTGCATCGACCAGTCCCCAAGTCTGCGATTCTCGGTGCGCATATATGGCTATCCTTTTCGCCTAACCTTAAACATTGGGGCGAGCATCAGGAGATAATACAAGCCAGAGAGGGGGGATGGTGGGATGCGAATAAGATAGGTTTATGTGCACCGCCTTTGCAGACGAAAGAGGGCTGGCTTATTCTGTATCACGGCGTGAGAACAACCGCTTCCGGCTCTATCTATAGATTAGGGCTTGCACTGCTGGACCTGGAAAATCCTGCCAAGCTCATTCGACGTACCGACGAATGGATTTTCGGGCCCAAAGCTCATTATGAGCGCGAAGGTGATGTCGATGACGTTGTGTTTCCCTGCGGCTGGTTGAAGAGGGATAATAAAGTTTTTATGTATTATGGAGCCGCTGACTCACGTATTTGCCTTGCAACCGCCAATTTTAATGAGTTGGTCGATTTTGTCCTGAGTTGCCCTGTCCACAGTAATTGCTCAGATTGGTGGAAAAGCTGAGCAAGTTTAACATTAAGATACAGTAGAAAAAATCTGCCGTTATGGAAAATGAACAAAAATATAATTCTGTTGACGATAATCAGAAGAACCTTATGTATTGTGGTGAGGTTGTATATATCTACGCATTTGATATAGCATATGATATGAAGCGCCAGCCAGTTGTAGAACTTCTTGGGCAATCATTACAACATTATTCTATCGGACCAAGCAAACGCAGTCCCAGGCAGCTTTTTTTCTACCAGCCTCAAATGGCGATCTTACCTACAGAACTCCGCCACATTAACAGCGAAGTTGTCCAGATTCAACGTAGCATTAAGGTGTTCAATGTTGGGGCTATTAGTATCCAAATTCGCGTACCATTTCAAGTTGAGAAAATCGTAGATTTAGTTAGTTATCACGAGCTTAAATTTGCTCAGAGCAGTATCGAAGATGAAGTTAAGCAGTTAGCCGAACGGGCTAAACAAGAGTTAGAGCCTTATTGCGTTCAACCGGTATCCCATCTTACCCAGATAGAAAACTATACAGTTTTCTGTTTACATGATTTACCTCATAACGATGATTGTTCAAGATTTCAGGCTGAAGACTGGCTAAAAACAAACAGATTTGAAGTCGCCGGACTTTTAACTGAAGAGACCAATACCGCCTATTTGTCCGAACAGGAAGCAACAGAATCAACGGGGCAATACTTGACATATTATTCCCATGATTTGGTCGTGATAGACTGGGATGCAGCTTTGGTTGTTGGCGAAAAAGATAGCCTTGAAGACATTTTGCATATCATGGAAGTAGCCAACGTTCAGTTGGTCGAACTTTCAGCATATGACCGCCTTTTGGATGGTTCGTTAGAGAAAGCTTATCGTGACTTAACAAAGCGCAGGGTAAAAGTCAGCAGAGAGATACATCGAAGTCTTCGTGAGATTCGCGTTGATCTTGCCAGGTTTAGCGATGAATTATCGAATATAACGAAATTTTTCGGGGATTGGCATTTGGCAAGAATATACACCAGCCTATCTAATCGTTTCCATCTGGCCGACTGGTACCGGGTTATACGCGAGAAACTTAAAACCCTTGGTGATCTTTACCAGTTACTCCAACAGGATTGGATAAATTTCTGGATGGTATTACTTGAAGCAACAATCGTCCTATTATTTGTCTTGGATGTAATCCTGTTGCTTGTCGGACTTTAATCATGACTAAAACCCAATCACATAAACATATGTGGACTTACAATAACTGTGCTGTAATTGTAGCGCACCCGGACGATGAAACATTATGGGCCGGCGGTTTGATGCTGATGCATCCCAAGGTTAAATGGACCGTTGTAACACTCTGTAGAAAAAGTGACCCGGACCGTGCTCCTAAGTTTTTCAAAGCCCTTGAAAGGCTAAATGCCGTGGGTTTTATGGCTGACCTTGACGACGGCCCCGAGCAAACGCCGTTGGATAATGGCAAGATGCAAAAAACGATAGCAGAGTTATTGCCTTCGAAGAGGTTCGACCTCGTTATAACACACAGTACGTCCGGTGAATATACGAGACATCTAAGACACGAAGAGACGGCTAAGGCGGTCTTGGCATTATGGAACAGCGATAGGTTGTTTGCCGACGAACTATGGACATTTGCTTATGAAGATGGCAATCGCAAATATCTTCCCCGTGCAATTAAGAATGCTGACTTATTGGTTGGCCTAAATGATGAGATTTGGCGGGAAAAGTATGATATTATAACCGGGATTTACGGCTTTAGCCAGGAGAGCTTTGAGGCTAAGACTACGCCGAAAGAAGAGGCGTTCCGGTGCTTTAAAGCCCTATGTTAATTATGGAGAAAGGAGCTGAAAAATGAAAGTTTTACTTTTATATGATTACCCACCCTCACCTGCGGGCCTCGCAACTCAGGGGCATTTGCTTCATAGAGGACTGGAAGAGGTGGGAATTGATGTACACTCAGTAAACTTTGAGTCGGCCCAGGAAAAAGAATGGTACTATAGATGGTTTGCGCCTGATGTTGTTATAGGCATTGGCTACTGGGGGCATACAGCTCATTTAGTTCTTCACCCCCAAAGATATGGAATACCGGCTATCCCCTGGCTCGTAGCTGATGGTTATATGGCAAACTATCGTGAGATTCTCGAAGATTTGCCGTTAATACTTGTAACATCTAAATGGGTT
>Ga0114922_10001130_pt1 | contig 25411 bp, 19 predicted proteins | sample AartaG_FD_100975 | JGI IMG/M metagenome (GOLD analysis project Ga0114922, IMG submission 100975) | Deep subsurface microbial communities from Aarhus Bay to uncover new lineages of life (NeLLi) - Aarhus_00045 metaG | ecosystem: Environmental > Aquatic > Marine > Oceanic > Sediment | place... | reverse complement strand
CGTTGGAGTTGTGCAGGAGCTGGGGCTCAGGATGACCAGACTGCGGAACTATCTCGGGCAGAAAGTAGTCATTCCAAACCGTAATATTGCCACGGTTGGAAACTATACCAAGGGTGCTCAACACGTCACTATTGATGTGGCGGCAGTAAACCGAGAGGCTGCCGAACAGATAAAATCCCCCTTACTGCAAATCGTTGAAGAAATCGGTAGTCAGTTCGAGGAAGTCATCATTTCGACACAGAAGACCGCTGAAATCATTTCTCTTTCAACTGATGAGTATTTTGCGCGCGTATCTCTGGCCATTTGGCCTCAACAGCAGTGGGTCATAGAGCAGGAAGCAGTGCCGCGAATACGGTTGGTTCTCAAAAGCAAAGGCTTTGAAATACCAAATGACAGGGTAGTTGTTTTTTATCACCCAAGAGAGCAGCTTCCGGTTGGGCCTCGCAAACATAACAAGAGGGGTAGCAGCAGGACCCAGTCAAATGAAAAAAAGTAGTCTGAGTGGTCTATCGGTTAGCTGATCGATGGTTTTACGACGATTTTGTCTTGTCTTATTCCTGCTCTTTGACGATGTGAATTGGGAAAGGTTCAGTAACTGAGCCGGCGTACAGCATCCGGTGTGGGAACGGGATTTCAATACCCTCCTCATTGAATCTCTCCTTTATCTGTTGCATGATCTTTGCCTTGAGTTTGAGAAAGTCTTCCCGAACACACCAGACGGCAAAGAGAAACTCCAATGCCGAATCGCCGAAATTCTGAAAACGAACAACCGGCTCCGGTTCGTCAAGACATAGTTGCTTCTTGTCTGGGATGATAATGGGGACAGCCACGAATGGCATTCGGGACATCGACCTAATGATGGCTGTGATTTCAAAGAAAACATTGACTGTCCCTAATAAATTTCAATAATAGCTGCAATGCAGAGTATGAAAATCATGAATAAAGAAGAGGTATTAAAAAATGCAACGAAACATTGTTTTTTTATTGGTCTGAACGATAGTGGTGCAGAATTGTGTAAAGCTAATGCTGTTTATGGTATAGCAGGAATTCATTGCGTTCAGTGTCAACTTGGTATGAGCCCAAACGCCACCTTTATTTCCACCCCAGATATGACCATCACCAGAAATACGAGCCGTTGGAAAAGCGGATTCGGTTATGGAGGGAAGATAAGCTGGGGAGAAGGAAATGATGACATTATGTTCCTTAATGTGAAGCCCAATGCGTGTGGAATGCTGGTAGGAGGATTGGATCAACTGCCGGATATCGAGAGCTTAATCAATAAATTGCATAAGCTGGAAATGGATACAATAAAGATAGATGGAGTTAAAGTGGTATAGGTTGATAGAAAGAGGTATTTTGAAGTTGAGATGCAAAATGACCGAGGCAAGAAAATAATATCGGAAGTGCGCGATTTACCCTATGAATACAGGGGGCGTACGGTCGTGCTGCGTTCGTTAGAAATTGGAATAATAGATATAATTGCCAAGCTTATTCCGCAATATGTGTTGAAAATATGAAACGGTTTGAAAAGAAAGGGCATTATGTTCAGCAGGAGTTTAACGTCCGACGAAAGGGGATGGCTCGAGGGAATTGAGTTGTTTGTCAAGGAGAAACATGCCAACTTGGGCGGCCACGACTATTCGCATGTTCTTCAAGTGACTGAGTTTGCCATAGAGATAGCCAACAACATTGAGGGGGAGGTGGACCCTGTAGTAGTGATCTGCGGTGCCTTGTTGCACGACATCGGCAGGACGATATCCGATGAGATGCACGGCTTGGTGGGTGGTTCGATAGCCGAGGAGCTATTGGAATCGCTACCTATCAGCGATGAGCAAGCAAAAAGGATAACCAAAGTAATAGTCAGGCACACAGCGACCTCTCATGTAGTACCGCAAAGCGTAGAAGAGAAAATAGTCTACGATGCCGACGGATTGGACCGTTTGGGAACGATGGGACTGCTGCGTGGTTTTGTGGGCAAGAAGGGAAGCATGGTGGATGTGTTGGAAAGGTACATGGCCAAGAGGGTCAAGGCCTACGACAAACTTTTTTTCCCAATCAGCCAAAAGATAGGCAAGGTGCGGGATGAGGAGATGAGGAAATTGATCACGCTTTTCACCCAACGACTTAATGAGAGGAAAGAAACGGTGGAGGAATTAACCCTGCCATAGGTACGTCAAAACCAGGGACAGCGCCACAGCCACCCATTAATTTCTGGGGCGATTTAGAATTTAGAATTGTGAATTGAGAATTTAGAATTTTAGATTGCCGCGTCGGCCTTCGGCCTCCTCGCAATGACAATTCGTATTTCGTATTGCGTATTGTGCAGAGGGGCAAAGGCACAGAGGGCGTGGAGAAGATTTCAAATTTCAGATTTGAGATTTACGATTGAAAATAAATTTTCAATAAATTGGGGTGGCGCTGATATTTTTGTGAAGTTTATTGTTGACGTATAAAGACAAATCGGTTTTATTTGTGAGCGAGGGTGGTGGAGCCAGGATTCGTTAGGCTGTAACAGTTTGTAAATAAAGAGCTTGTGTACTTTAAGGGCGGTCAAAAGAAGGGGTCTTAATTTTCTTGGAAAGGATTGAACGATGCGAACTGTCAAACTTTCATTGATTTTTCTTTTTTGTGTTAGTTTTTTACTTTTGAATGGCTGCGGTTCGGAGCTTCAGGACCTTCGAATCCAGAACGACACACAGCGAGAACGAATGAAACAGCTTGAGAGCGATCTGCAGGCCAAGATCTTGCAACTTGATGAGTTACAGAGAAAACTTGCCTCGGCCGAGGGAAGTAGTGATATCGAGGTAGAGGCGCTGCAGCAGCAAATTGCCGCCCTTGAGGAAGACATTGCCAAAAAGAAGGAGTTGATTGCATCGATGCAGGAAAGGCTGCTTTTAGGCGGAGGGGCACTGCCGGTGGAAGTGAGCGCTATGTTAGAGGATTTTGCCGCAAAGCACGATATGGTGGAGTATGATTCGAGCCGGGGTATGATAAAGTTCAGGAGTGATTTGCTTTTTGAAAAGGGCAGTGACAAGGTGGCGTCTTCTGCGGTCCAGGCCATCCAATTGCTTTGCGGTATTTTGAGTACCGAAGAAGCCAAGGATTTCGATGTTATAATAGCCGGGCATACCGACGATATGCGCATCGCCCAGCCTGCGACGCGTGCGAAACATCCGACCAACTGGCACCTGTCTGCGCACAGGGCAATAGCCGTTCTGAACGTTATGGCCGGTAATAAAATTGACCCTAAGCGGATGAGCGTACGAGGTTTTGGTGAGTATCGGCCTTTTGCGGCAAATCAGCCCAACAAAGGAGGTAATCCGCAAAACAGACGAGTCGAAATTTACATTGTCACTAAGGGGGTATAATTTCTAAAATTCGATTGGTGTTTTAGGTTGGAGATTCATTCTTCGCTTCCTGCTGTTTCGTTTTTCCTGCACCTGTCGGTAAGGCAGTCACTGGTGCGAAGCAAACGGCAGGTGCTATGAAGAAAGAATTGGAAATCGAAAATATTTTTATATGGTAGAACGCACTTTAATTATCATCAAGCCGGACAGTGTGCAGCGACACCTGGTTGGTGAGATAATCGGACGATTCGAAAAAAAAGGCCTTAAGCTTGTTGCTGCAAAATTTTTGCAACTGTCTGAAAAGCAGGCCAGTCAACTCTATGCGGTTCATCGGGAAAAAGCGTTTTTTAAGGGTTTGGTAAAGTTTCTGTCTTCAGCCCCGGTGTTTTTAACGGTCTGGGAAGCTGAGGGCATCATAGATATGACCCGCAAAATGATGGGGGCTACTTTCGGCTTCTACGCTGAGTTAGGTACTATACGATGGGACTTTAGCTGTTCTGAAAGATGCAATCTTGTTCATGGCTCGGACAGCCCTGAATCTGCTCAGCAGGAAATCAAGCTGTTTTTCGCACCAAGTGAAATAATCAATTATAAGCTGACCGATGCCCAGTGGCTTTACGGCAGGGCGGTCAGCCCGAAAAAATAACACATTTCTGTTTCGGGGGGAATTTCAGGTACGAGTGGGCAACCGGAGGAGCGTGGTTTCCGGTTCCGGAAGGTTTATAAAGCCATAAAGAAGGACATAATATCGAAGATTTCGCAGATAATCCTTGATTAGAGTGCTTATCAGTATTACAATTGTGGTTTTGTTTTAAGACTCTTAAAACGGGTATATAAACAGCCTGGATTAAAAGGAGTACAAGGAACGATGCCAAAGTTCATATCAATGTTGATAAGCTCGATTATTCTTTTTGTATTCTTCTTCTGTGTCTTAGCACCACAATCGGTCAGCCGGGCCGAGTCTTTGGCGAAAATAACCGTCGAGGCGGGAGATTACACGCGAATCGATACGCCTGTGGCGGCATCTCTGGATGGTGTGCCCTTAGCCTCACCGGCAGATAAGCTTAGCCTGGTGGAAGTTAAAGGCTCGCGGCGGGCTGTGGTTCCGGTGCAGCTCGAGGCGGGCAGTCCGCCAAGATTGTGGTGGATACTTTCGGGTAAAACAGAAGCGGGCACTAAACGCATCTACGAACTTGAAGCCGGCAGCATTGCTGATGACGTAGTTCTCGATGTTGCACCGCTCCTGGCGGTGAAGAACGACTCGTTTTTACAGATACAAACACAGATTGAGGGAGGAAACAAGAACATTCTAAGGTATAATCACGCCATTGTGCCGGCGCCGGCTGGTCAAAGTGAACTTTATAACCGGAGCGGTTTTATTCATCCGTTATGGTCGCCGACGGGGTCGGTGCTGACGGATATTCATCCGAAAGACCATTATCATCATATTGGCATCTGGATGCCGTGGACGAAGACAAAATTCGAAGGTAAGGATGTCGATTTCTGGAATCTTGGGTTAGGGCAGGGAACGGTCCGGTTCAAGAGATTTCTTTCGACAACAAGCGGGCTGGTCTATAGCGGTTTTCAGGCTGAGCATGAGCACGTTGCGTTAAAGACCGATGAGGGGGAAAAGGTAGTGCTCAAGGAAGTCTGGGATGTGCGTGTTTATAATATTGGCGGTCGGCATGGGGGGTACTGGCTCTGGGATTTCGTATCGGCGCAGCGGTGTGTAGCGGACAGCTCGCTTTTATTAGAGAAGTATCGCTACGGTGGGTTCGGCTACAGAGCTGCGGCTGAATGGAAAGGCGATAAAGCTGCGTATCTGACCAACCAGGGCAGGACCCGCAAGGACGGTCACGCGACGCGGGCACGGTGGTGTGATACTGCCGGCGTTTCGGATGGGCAGTGGAAGGGCATAACACACTTTAGCCATCCGGATAACTTCAGGCACCCGGAGCCGATGCGTATATGGCCAGGGTTCGAGCAGGAGGTGTTTTTCAACTGGGCGCCGGTACTACTGGATGATTTTGAGCTGAAGCCCGGCAAGGACCATATCTATCGCTATCGTTTGTACGTGCACGAAGGCAAAGTCGATGTTGAGAACACCGAACGGCTCTGGAATGACTATGCTCACCCGCCGAAGGTCGAGATTGAAACTGTTGAGTCGAGCGATGCGATTATGCTGTTCGGCGGCACGGACTTTGCGCGCTGGACTGCCGAAGATGGGAAGGATATAGGGTGGAAGCTTGTTGATGGTGCGATGAAGATAATTCCCAGGAGCGGCAGTATAATGACGAAGCGGGACTTCCGGGATTTCAAGCTGCACGTTGAGTTCAAGACTCCGCAAATGCCGCCAAATGTCAGGGGGCAAGGCCGGGGCAACAGCGGCATATATCTACAGCGCCGGTATGAGGTTCAAATTCTGGATTCTTACGGTCTGGAGCCTAAGAACAATGAATGCGGGTCGCTATATAGATTCAAAGCGCCTGATGAGAATGTCTGCAGGATGCCGGGCAGGTGGCAGAGCTACGATATTATTTTCCATGCCGCGAGGTTCGACGGCAACAGGAAAACCCAAAACGCCCGTATCACCGTATGGCATAACGGTGTTTTGATTCATAATGGCGTCGAACTGGAGAATAAAACCGGTGCGGGACGACCTGAAGGACCCGAACCGGGCCCCATTCTGCTACAGGAGCACGGTAACGAGGTGTTGTTCCGCAATATCTGGATTGTTCCCCTTTAGAGCGAAAAGTAATGGATGTGATTTTGAATCTGTTAAGAACAACAGGTTCAGGTACAAAAAGCAGAATAAAATTTGAATTGCGTATCAAATTCCGCAAGTTATAATGTTAAAATGATTTCGGAGCGTTGGCAAGGACAGGCACCTTTTTGGGGTGTAAGTTCTTTTAAAAAAACGGTTATATTGTATTGGCAATCGAACGGGAGGGAATCGCAGTAGAATAATGCTCGAAGGCATTATTTTCTGATAGTTCTGATAGTAAGGATTGACTTTACGGGAAGTTTGTGGAAATTTTTATTAAGGAGAATGACAAATGGCAAGACCTGTAACACTTTTTACCGGGCAGTGGGCGGATTTACCACTGGAAAAACTGGCCAAGAAGGCGGCGAGCTGGGGTTATGATGGTTTGGAGCTGGCTTGCTGGGGCGACCACTTCGATGTGGACAAGGCTCTGAGCGATGGCGGGTACTGCAAGGCCAAGCGTGATTTGCTTAAAAAGCACGGGCTTAAAGTGTTCTCAATCTCGACACACCTGGTTGGCCAAGCCGTGTGCGACAATATTGATGAGCGTCATAAGGCAATCCTGCCGCCAGACGTCTGGGGCGACGGTGATGCCGAGGGCGTCCGCAAGCGTGCAGCCCAGAAGGTAATTGATACCGCCAAGGCCGCGAAGAAATTAGGCGTCAAGGTAGTCAATGGATTTACGGGAAGTTCCATCTGGCACATGGTTTATTCGTTCCCGCCGGCCTCTCCAGAGGCGGTAGAGGAAGGTTACAAGGATTTTGGGCGTCGCTGGCGGCGGATTCTCGATGCCTTCAAGGAAGAGGATGTGAAGTTTGCTCTGGAAGTTCACCCGACGGAGATTGCGTTTGATATTGCCTCGGCTGAGCGTGCCATTAAAGCCGTCAGAGGGCACAAGTCTTTCGGTTTCAACTACGATCCAAGCCATCTCGGTTACCAGGGTGTGGATTACGTCAAGTTTATCCGTACTTTCGGGGATCGTATCTTCCACGCTCACATGAAGGACGTCTGGTGGGGTCACGGTGACGGGACGGTTGGTGTCTTCGGTGGTCATACGGATTTTGCCGACCCTCGCCGGTACTGGGATTTCCGCTCACTCGGTCACGGTGATATCAACTTCGAGGAAATCATCGTTGCGCTCAACGATGTCGGGTATCAGGGACCGCTTTCGGTAGAGTGGGAAGACAGCCGGATGGACCGAGAACATGGGGCAAGAGAGGCGTGTGAGTTCGTCAAGAAGGTAGATTTCAAGCCTTCGCAGGTCGCCTTCGATTCGGCGTTCGAGAAATAGCAGTTACGGGAAAGGTTAGCATGACCGGCGAAAATAAAATCAGCGCTCCGTCGCCAAGGCTTCGGAGCGTCTGTGACCGGCGTCAGTTCCTGAAGGGAGCAGCCGGCACTGTTGCGGGGGCAATGGGATTTCCGTACATTGTTTCTTCGTCTGCTTTGGTTAAGGCCGGCAGCGTGGCGCCAAGCGAACGAATAACTATGGGCTGTATCGGTGTTGGCTGGCAGGGCGGCAGCAATATGAACTCCTTTCTTGGCGAAAAAGACTGTCAAATTGTCGCCGTTTGTGACGTTGACAAAAACCATCTTCAAAGCGCGGTCAATCGTGTTAATAAGCAATACAAAAACAAAGACTGTGTGGCGTACGCGGATTATCGTGAGCTGTTAGCGCGCGCTGATATCGATGCGGTCTCGCTTGGTCTGCCCGACCATTGGCATGCGATTCCAGCAGTAGAAGCTGCGAGGTCCGGCAAGGACATTTTCGGTGAAAAGCCCCTGTCTCATAATCTAAAGGAAGGCCGAGCTATATGCGATGCAGTCAAGCGTTACAGCCGGATATGGCAGACGGGTAGCTGGCAGCGTTCGCAGTCCAACTTTCGGTTTGCCTGTGAGCTGGTCCGTAACGGTTGCATCGGCAGGGTTCAGAGTGTTGAAGTGGGGCTGCCTTCGGGACATAGCGACTTTGGCAAAACCAAGGGTCAGGAAGGGATTTGTCCGCCACCCATCGAGCTCGACTATAACTTCTGGCTTGGTCCGGCACCATACGGACCGTATTGTCCGGCGCGTGTGCACAAGAACTGGCGGTGGGTTCTCGACCACGGAGGCGGACAGTTAATGGACTGGGTCGGTCACCACGTCGATATCGCCCACTGGGGTATGGATATGGACTACGGCGGCCCTTACGAGATAGAAGGCTCCGGGGAATATCCAAAAGACGGGTTATGGAACAGCCCGACCAGGTATCGGCTTACAGCGAAATATCCTAACGATATTACGATGACCATTGCCGGCGGGTACAGTGACATCCGCGGCGGGACAAAGTGGACAGGTAAAGACGGATGGGTCTGGGTTACTCGCGGCAATATAGACGCAGAGCCCAAAAAGCTGCTCGAAGAGAAGTTCGGACAGGACAAGGTACGCCTGTTTCGTTCGCCGGGCCATTGGCGTAACTTCCTCGATTGCATTAAAAGTCGTGAGACCACGCTAACGCCTTGTGAGGTTGCGCACCGCTCGGCGACGCCGGGCCACTTGGGGCAGATTGCTATGCGGTTGGGGCGAAAGATACGCTTTAATCCCAAGACGGAAGAAATACTCGATGACCCGACTGCAACCAGCCTACTCGGAGAAGCAATGCGCAGCCCATGGCACCTGTAGGAATTTACTATTTATTATTTACAAGAAAGGAGCATTTTTATTATGAAGAATAGAGAACTTAATCGACGTCAGTTTTTGAAAAGTGCGACCGGCGTTACTGCCGGTGCAATAGCATTTCCGTACGTTGTGTCGTCCTCAGCGTTGGGTCAAGCCGGCGGCGTCGCCGCGAGCAACCGGATAGTGATGGGCGCCATCGGTGTAGGCTCAATGGGTACCGGCGATATGCGTAGTTTTCTGAGGAAAAATGAGGTCCAGATGGTGGCTGTTTGTGATGTTGATAAGTCTCATCGCGACAGAGCCAAGAAATTCGTGGACGAGAAGTACGGCAATAGTGACTGCGGAACGTACCTGGATTTTCGCGAGCTGATAGGTCGTGGTGACCTGGATGCCGTCATGCTTGCTATGCCGGACCAGTGGCATTCCATTCCTGCGGTTGCCGCTGCCAGGGCCGGTCTGGATATTCACGCTCAAAAGCCGCTGGCGAGAACGATTCGTGAAGGTCGGGCGATATGCGATGCGGTGCAGCGCTATGGCAGGGTCTGGCAGACCGGCAGTCAACAGCGGTCAAGCTCGAACTTCCACCATGCCTGTGAGCTGGTTCGTAACGGACGTATTGGGAAGATATATAAGGTCGAGGTTGGCCTGCCGACCGGCGGGACACACGAACTATCAAAACCGTTGCCGGTACCGGAAGGACTGGACTGGAATATGTGGCTTGGCCCTGCACCGTGGAGGCCTTATTGCGATTTTGGTAGTGGAGGCTGTCATTACCAATGGCGGTGGATTATGGACTATTCCGGGGGCCAGTTGACCGACTGGGCGGGCCATCACATCGACATTGCTCACTGGGGTCTGGGTCTGGAGCGGACCGGGCCGGTCGAAATCGAAGGCCGAGGGGTCTATCCTCAAGATGGGCTTTATGATGCTCCGTATGAGTATAAATTTACCTGCAAATATGCCAATGGCCTGACGATGATTGTCGCAAACAACAAACAGGTTTTGCAGGGCGCAAAGTGGTATGGAGAATCGGGTAAGTGGATATATGTCAAACGCGGCAAACTTGAGGCCAATCCCTCAGCCGTTCTCAAAGAGGTCATCGGTCCGGACGAAACCAAATTATACGAAAGCCGGGACCACAAGCAAAATTTCCTGGACTGCGTCAAGAGCCGTAAAGAGACTATTGCTCCTGCGGAGGTTGGTCATCGCTCCATCAGTGTCGCATTGTTAGGTGAAATTGCAATGCTCACCGGGCGCAAACTGCAATGGGACCCTGAGAAAGAAGTCTTCCTCAACGACGATGGGGCCAACAGGAAGCTGTCACGGCCGATGCGCAGTCCGTGGCATTTATAAAAGTAAAAAACTCAAAATAGAAAGGAGCAAAAATGATTCGAAAGTTAAAAGATACCAAAATTTTACTGCCTGCTATCTTGTGTTCATTGCTTGTGGTGAGCACTTTGCAGGCGGTATCGCCAGCGAAGCTGCGGGAAGTCACGGCTGACGAAATACAAAAAATAGGAAAGGCAATGCCAAGAAGGGCGACCGTCAGAACGTCCAGTCCTCGAAAACTGCTGGTTTTCTGGCGGTGTGAGAGATTTTTCCACGGATCGATTCCCGTGGTCAACAAAGCGCTCGAGATTATGGGCAAAAAGACAGGGACATTCGATGTGGTAACCACCGACGACTATTCAGTGTTCACGGCCGAGAAGCTTAAGCAGTTTGATGCGGTGTGCCTGAATAACACAACCGGGCTGAAGTTTAATCCCAAAGAGACTCCTGAGCGGTGCAAGGCCCTGATGGATTTTGTGAAAAACGGAAAAGGCATAGTAGGAGTCCACGCTGCGACAGATAATTTTAACCAATGGCCGGAAGCGAGTGAAATGATGGGCGGGAAATTCACCGGCCATCCCTGGACAGGCGGCGGGACGTGGGCGATTAAGATTGATGAGCCTGACCATCCGCTTATGAGGGCCTTTAAGGGTAAAGGATTTAAGATAAAGGATGAGATTTATCGAACCGACCCGCCACTGTATTCACGGGATAAGCAGCTTGTTTTGATGAGTCTCGATATGAGCGATGAGAATACACAAAAGCGTTCAGAAAAACCTGCCGATGCAGATACAGGTATAAGCTGGGTCAAGAGATGGGGGGAGGGACGTATATTCTATTGCTCGTTAGGACACAATAACGAGATATTCTGGAATCCTGCGGTATTGCGGCATTATCTCGATGGTATTCAATTTGCATTTGGTGACTATAAAGTTGAAACAAAACCGAAACCTATCGTTAGCTCAGGAAAGGAAACAGAAATGGAGCCATTAGAGGAATTACTCGAAAAGATAAGGACTTATGATTGGGGTCAAAGCCGTTTAGCACTGACCAAAATGAGCGATATTATAAAACAGGCACACAGTTCACCAGCGGAACTTAAAAAGATTGAGAAAAGCCTGCTGGGTGTTCTCAGCTCGGATGCAAAGCGGGCCGGCAAGCAGTATGTCTGCAGAGAATTGAGCATTATCGGTACTGGTCAGTCTGTGCCGGTACTGGCTAAAATGCTGACCGATGAGGAGAGCTCTGATATGGCGAGGTATGCACTGGAGCGGATACCCGACACGGCAGTCAATGATGCTTTGCGAAGAGCTTTAAGGACGGCAGAGGGCAAGCCGAGGGTTGGTATTATCAACTCTTTAGGTCAGCGCCGTGACGGAAGAGCGGTTCGTTCTCTGAGCAGACTTGTTGGTAATCCCGATGAAACGGTAGCTGCCGCCGCTGCTGCCGCTCTCGGACATATAGCTGATTCCAGAGCCACCGAAGCGCTGGCAGCAGCAAAGGACAAGACAAGCGGCAAATTACAGATGCTGGTTTTGGATTCTTATCTGAGGTGCGCCGACCAGCTTGTGGCGGAGGGCAAAAGAACTCAGGCTTTAGCTATCTACAAAGAGCTCCAGAAAGAGGACATGCCCAAGCCGATACGTACCGCTGCACTGCGAGGTATGATTAGCGCGGCGAAAAGGTAAAGACAAAAAAATGAAAATCAAGTGCACAAGTCAGAAGAGAGAATTCAGAATTCAGAATTCAGAATTCAGAAGTCTTGTAGGATGGGGCTTACCCCACCAACTTCGTTTCGGTGGGCTAAAGCCCATCCTACGTTTTTTTTTAGTGTGTTTTTGTGGTGTTTGCTTTGCGGCCACCGGGCCGCAGGATGACGCAATCGGTATAGTCCTTGACATTCTCAAGAGCGGCGACGAGGAGATGCAGGCCGTGGCCATAGCAATGGTCAAAGAGATGTCGGGGACAGAAGCAACAAAAGCTTTGGCCAAAGAGCTGCCGAATCTTTCGGCCACAAGTCAGGTGCAACTGTTGTCCGCTCTGGGCGACCGCGGGGACGGCGCTGCTTTGCCGGCGGTTATCACTGCTGTTAAGGCCAAGGACGAATCCGTTCGGATTGCAGCTCTCAAAGCAGTGGGGCAATTAGGTGATGCGTCGAGCGTTGGCTTATTGTCACAAACGGCGGCGGCGACCAAAGGCGCCGAACAAAAAGCCGCCCGCGAGAGCCTGTATCGTTTACGCGGCCAAAAGCTTGAACAGGCAATTACGCAGGGAATGCAAACAGTTGATGGAACAATCTTGACGAGCATTCCAAAGGCAGAGCCAAAGACGAAAGTTGAATTGATTAAAAGCGCGGGCGAGCGCAATATCTCTGCAGGCGTGAGTGTTTTGCTAAAGACCGCAAAGGAATCGGACAGCAAAGTTAGAGTCGAGTCGTTTAAGGTCTTAAAAGTCATTGCCAGCCCGGCGCATTTGCCGGCACTGGTCGAGCTTCTGTTGAATTTGCGAAGCTCATCCGAGGCTAATGAGGCCCAGAAGACGGTAGCCGCTGTTGCTCATAAAATCGAGGATAAGAACCAGCAGGCCGAAGCGGTGTTAGCTGTTCTGCCTTCGGTTAAAGATGTCAAGAAGCGGTGCTCTCTGCTAAGCGTATTAGGCAAAATAGGCGACAGCAGCGCTTTGCCCTTTCTTCGCAAAGCGCTGAACAGCGATGACATTGAAAGCAGAGGTGCCGCTATTCGCGGGCTGGCGGAGTGGCCTACTTCTGAGCCGGCGGTTGACCTGCTGAAAGCAGCCCAGAGCTCCGAGAACAAAGTACACCGGATACTGGCGCTGCGTGGTTCCGTCCGCCTGCTTGGGCTTGGTGGTGGGCGAGGGGCAGAAGAGACGATTGAAATGTATAAGAAAGCAATGGCTCTGGCGCAGGATGCGATTGAAAAAAAGAGGGTTCTTTCAGGTCTGGCCAACATCAAATCTCTTGACGCACTGCAAATGGCTGCCGGTTATCTGCAGGACAAGACTTTATTCAGAGAGGCGGAATTTGCGGTGGTTAAAATAGCCGAGGGCATTTACGAAAGCTTTCCTAAACAAACCAGGGATGTATTAGGTAAGATTGTGCAAACCTCGAAGAATGACCCGCTACGTCAGCAGGCGCAGGAAGTAATAAATCGGATTGAAGGGCTGAAAAAGCAGGTGGAGAATTAAAGGAAAAAGAAGATCGACCGCGAATTGATGCTAATTAGAGTTATGCAGGAGAGAAAGTTATGGTTATACAGGTCAGAAGTAAGATGTCAGAAATCAGAGGTCAGAGTCCAGAAGTCAGAGTTCGGAAATCAGATGTCAGAAGTAAGCTCTGTCCTGTGTTCTCTGTCCTCTGTTCTATGTTATCTGTGCTGTTGTCCTCTTGTGCGGGTCCGATGGAAGCTGCCCAGGTCGTTGAGGCGAGAAAGGCAATCCTTAGCGCCGATGCGGCAATGGGCGACTGGCAGGGGAGCTGGAAACTTGAAGACAAAAGCGATTCGGGGCCGTTGGTTGCACAGGTGATAGCTTTAGGTAAAGGCAGGTACAGGGCTAATTTCCTTCAAGAGTTTGATACACGCGAGGAACCGGTGGCGGTGCTTGATGGCCGGCGCGAAGGTGCTGCGGTGCACTTTGCAGGACGAGCCGTACTAAGCGACGGCGGTATCCTTGAAACCCGGGCGGTTATTGAAGGCAGCAAATTCAACGGCAGTTTCAAGGGAGATAAAGTCGGCAGCTTTGTAATGGAAAGAGTAATTCGGATTTCACCTACACTTGGAGAAAAGCCGCCGAAAGGTGCGATAGTACTGTTTAACGGCAAGGACTTCAAGGAGTGGAAACACACGAGCAAGAAAGAGGGCGAGGATGAGGTGAAATGGGAGCTTGTTGACGGTGCGATGGAAGTCAAGAAAGGTACCGCTTCGATCATAACAAGAAAGCAGTTTACCGATGTCAGGCTTCACGTAGAATTTCGCACGCCATTCATGCCCGATGCTCGCGGTCAGGGGCGGGGGAACAGCGGGGTGTATCTACAGGGCCGATATGAAGTGCAAGTACTTGACAGCTACGGCCTTGAAGGTAAAAGCAACGAATGCGGCGGAATCTATGGCGTTGCGCCGTCGCTTGTTAATATGTGTGCGCCGCCGACGCAGTGGCAGACTTACGATATTACTTTCCGTGCGCCGCGGTTCGACGGTGCCGGCAATAGGATCAGTAACCCTACCTTCTTAACGGTATTCCATAACGGCGTGAAGGTGCACGATAAGACAGAAGTGCGGGGGCCGACAACCTCGTCACTGGGAGGCAAGGCTGCCGATCCCGGCGGTATATACCTGCAGAACCACGGCAATGCCGTACAATATCGTAACATTTGGTTAGTTGAGTTGTAGGTAATAGGGGCTGTTCGCGAACCGCCCCTCCTCATCCATCCCCAAGCTCGCCCCGATATTTCGGGACTTTCTTGAGGCTGCCACCGGTCAAATAAATGTTACAGGATAGTAATTGTTGTAGAATATGATTTTTGAGAATTTATGAGGGCATTTATTTATTGAGGAATAGTAATATGAAAGACCAGAAAGAAACTACCAAACAGCAGGGCAGCAAGACATCTCGGCGTGAATTTATGGGTGGTGCTGCGGCGGCAGCGATGGCCTTCACGATAGTACCCAGCCATGTGCTGGCCCAGCCGCCAAGTGGAAAGCTCAATATAGCCGCTATCGGTGCCGGGGGCATGGGCAGCGGAAACACGAGAGCATGTGCAGATGCCGGTGGGAACATTGTTGCCTTGTGTGACGTGGACTGGGACAAGGCGGCAGGCACTTTCGAGAGATACCCCAATGCCAAGAGGTACAAAGACTTCCGTAAGATGCTCGACAATGAGAAGAGCATCGAAGCGGTGATTGTCGCCACGCCCGACCATTTCCATACAGTAGCTGCTATGGCTGCTATGCGACGAGGCAAGCATGTTTACGTGCAGAAACCGCTGACCCGCCTGGTGTCGGAGGCTCGTGCTTTGACCGAAGCCGCCCGGAAGTACCAGGTGGTTACCCAGATGGGCAATCAGGGACACTCCGGAACCGGTGTTCGCGACATCTGCGAATGGATTTGGGCCGGCGTGATTGGTGAAGTCCGGGAAGTCCACGCCTGGACCAACCGTCCGGTCTGGCCACAGGGCATAGACAGGCCTGAGGGTGAAGATGAAGTACCGCCCACACTGGATTGGGATCTGTGGTTGGGCCCGGCTCCTTGGCGGCCATATAAGGGAAACAGGACGTATTGTCCGTTCAATTGGCGCGGCTGGTGGGATTTCGGCGGCGGTGCTCTGGCTGATATGGCCTGCCACGTACTGGACCCGGTCTTCTGGGCACTGAAGCTGAAGTACCCAACGAGCGTGGAAGCCTGTGCGACCAAGGTCAACGAGGAGACATTCCCCCTTGCTTCAATTGTACGGTACGAGTTCCCTGCCCGCGAAGGCATGCCTGCGGTCAAAATAAACTGGTATGACGGCGGTATGAAACCTCCGCGTCCGGAAGAACTGGAAGCGGATCGTCGGTTGGATCAGGCCCCCAGTAACGTGCTGTTTATGGGTACAAAGGGTGTGCTGAGATGCGGTGAGTATGGTGATAACCCTCGGCTTCTGCCGCGTTCGCGGATGCGGGAATTCAATAGAAATAAACCGCCGCAAACACTCAAGCGGATCAAGACCAGCCACGAGGGTAACTGGATCGAGGCCTGTAAGACCGGCGGACAAGCCACGTCTCACTTCGATTATGCCGGTCCGTTAACAGAGATGGTCGTCATGGGCAATTTGGCGATTCGTCCAGAAAACGTCGGCAAGAAGCTCGAATGGGACGGCAAGAATATGCGAGTCACCAACGACGAGGAGGCCAACGAGTATGTCCGAATGCACTACCGCGAAGGCTGGTCTCTGGAGATGTAATCAGCCCGGATTTTTTCGGGACGGAGAACGGAGCTACTATGCAGAGTATCAATGATTAATTAACCGCTCGCCAATTCTGCGAGCGCCTGTGCCTGGTTTACCGAAAGGTGCGGGCGACACAATACGAGAGGAATATTATTATGAAAGACAGGAAAAACCTGAACAAAGAACAAAACGGAAAGCTATCTCGGCGTGATTTTATGAGCGCTGCAGCGGCAGCAGCGGCGTTTACTTTTGTTCCCCGGCACGTACTGGGAGGTCCTCGCTATATATCGCCGAGCGAGAAGCTAAATGTTGCCTGCATCGGCGTCGGTGGTATGGGGGGTGGCGATGTCAGACAGGTCAGCAGGGAAAATATAGTGGCATTTTGCGATGTTGATTGGAAGCACGCAGCCGGTACTTTCAAACGTTTTCCAAACGTGAAGAAATACCGTGATTTCCGCAAGATGTTAGAGGAAGAGGGCAAAAACATCGATGCGGTTACAGTATCGACGCCGGATAATACGCACGCCGTCGCGGCTATGATGGCCATCAAGATGGGCAAGCACGTCTATTGCCAGAAGCCATTGGCACACGATGTTTTTGAAGTCCGTCAGCTTACCGAGGCGGCCCGAAAGTATAAAGTAATGACGCAGATGGGTATTCAGATTCACGCTGAAAATTCCGTCAAGCTTGTGGCGGAGATTATTAAGTCGGGTATGATAGGTAAGGTGCGAAAGGTAGATATCTTTAGTAACAAGAACTGGGGTGGTGGCACCCGGCCCAAGGAGACACAGCCCGTACCCGAAACGCTCAATTGGGATCTGTGGTTAGGCCCAGCCCCCTGGAGGCCTTACCATCGGGCTTATCTGCCCAGTAACTGGCGCTGCTGGTGGGATTTCGGCACAGGGACGTTAGGAGATATGGGCTGTCATATAATAGACCCTGTCTTTTGGGCGCTCGATTTGGTTTATCCTGTAAGCGTTGAGGCACACCCCGCCAAGTTTAATAATGAAACTTATCCGGAGGCAACAGTCGTTCGATGGGAGTTTCCTGAACGCGGCGAACTGCCGCCTGCAACAGTTACCTGGTATGACGGCGTTAACAGGCCCTTCCTGCCTAAAGAGCTTGAGCCTGGGCGGAAGCTGCCCGGTCAGGGCGGTCTTTACTACGGGGAAAAAGGTACCGTAATGGCCCCGCACATGGGCGGGCCGAGGCTGATACCGGAATCGAAGATGAAGGGCTTCAAAGCTCCTGAGCCGTTTTTGGGCAGGGGTATTAACCACTACCAGGAATGGATAAGGGCTTGTAAGGGCGGCCCGAAGCCGTCAGCCAACTTCGATTACTCCGGACCGCTGAGTGAAACTATCCTGTTGGGTAATGTAGCGGCTCGCGCGGGCCAGAAATTATTCTGGGACGGGCCGAATTTCAAATTTACAAATCTACCTGAGGCTAATAATTACTTAAAACGCGAGTATCGTGAAGGCTGGAGATTATAGTTATACTATTTGCCGGGGAATAACGTCTTATTGACAGGAAAAGAAGAAATGCACAAAGAGACAAAACTTATTGTTTTTGTGGCGGCGTTTATGTTGTGTATTTGCTGGTTAGCTAATGCAAACGCTTCTGATGCTCAGGAAAACTGGAAGCTGGGCATGCAGGCGTACAGTTTCAATCGCTTTACATTTTACGAGGCGGTGGACAAGACCAGGGCGCTTGGTTTGCGCTATATCGAGGCCTATCCGGGTCAAAGACTCAGCAAGGAAAAACCCGATGTCAAAACCGATCACAGTATGTCCTCCCAGGACAAGAAGGAAATGCTGCAAAAGCTTCGGGAAGCGGGAGTCAAACTTGTAAACTACGGCGTGGTGGGGCTTCCAAATGATGAGGCGGAGTGTAGAAAGGTCTTTAATTTTGCCAAGGAGATGGGAATTGAGACGATTGTCTCAGAGCCTCCGGAAGAGGCTTTCGACCTTATAGAGAGGTTGTGCGAAGAATTCAAGATTAACGTGGCTATCCACAATCATCCCAAGGCTTCGCATTATTGGAATCCTGATACCGTGCTCAAGGTCTGCCGTGGACGCAGTGAGCGAATCGGTGCCTGTGCGGATACGGGGCACTGGATGCGCTCTGGTATCAATCCGGTCGAAGCGATCAAGAAACTCGAAGGTCGTATTATAAGTTTGCACTTCAAGGACCTCAATGAGTTCGGCGTCCGCGAGGCACACGATGTGATATGGGGGACAGGAGCAGGCGATGTCAAGGCGATATTAACTGAGCTTGACCGTCAGAATCTCAAGGGCGTATTCTCGATTGAGTATGAGCACAACTGGGTAAACTCAATGCCTGAAATCGCCGGTTGCGTTTCTTATTTCGAGCGGACCGCCGCTGAATTAGGTCAGACCGATTGGCGATGGATATTCAACGGCAAAGACCTGAGCGGCTGGGATGGTGATATGCGCCTGTGGTCGGTCGAGGATGGTGTCATTCGCGGTCAGACCACTATTACGAAACCCACCCGCGGCAATACGTTCCTCATCTGGCGTGGCGGTAAACTGGGGGATTTCGAGTTGAGGCTGAAGTTCCGCATCCGGAACGGCAACTCCGGTGTGCAGTACCGTAGTAAGGATGTGGGCAACTGGGTCGTCAGCGGCTATCAGGCCGAGGTCGAGAACGCACGGGGTAAGGTTGGGTTCCTCTACCATGAGAGAGGCCGAGGATGGCTGGTCAACGTCGGCGATATGATGGTCATCGATGAGAAGGGCAAAAAGAATGTCATCGGCAGAGTCTGCGATAAGGACGAGCTTATCAAGGCCGGCTACTACAAGGAAAAGGACTGGAACGAATATAGAATCATCGCTTCGGGCAACCATTTGATACATTACCTTAACGGCTACCAGACGATGGAGCTGATTGACAACGACCGGGTGACCGATCCCGGCGACCCCAAGGACCTCAGGGGTGCTGCGAGAGAAGGTATCCTGGCACTTCAAATCCACGCTGGGCCACCAATGCTCGTTGAGTTCAAGGACATTCGCATCAGAAATCTAAAACCTAAATATGGCGATGCTGTCGTGCTGTTCAACGGCAAAGACCTTAACAACTGGGCGGTCAAGGGTGACAAGAAAAAAAGCGAATGGGTTGTCGGCACCGCCAAAGTGTCATCCAAGGATCCGAAGCTGTTAGCGAATAAAGGCGGCGATGGTGAAATGATAAACCTGACCGCTAAACACGGCGACAGCATCGATATATACTCCAAAGAAAAATTCGGCGACTGCCGTATCGAGCTGCAGGTGATGGTGCCGAAAGGTTCCAATTCCGGCATCTACGTTATGGGTGAATACGAGATTCAGGTGCTGGATAGCTGGGAAAGGGTAAAGGTGGGCAGAGGTGATATGGGCGCGATTTACGGAGCCGGCGCTCCCCTCGTGAACGCAAGTAAGAGACCCGGCGAATGGCAGAAGTACGTAATTGAATTTCGAGCCCCCAGGTTCGACTCCAACGGCAGAAAAATCAGTAATGCCAGGTTCGTCAAGATAGAACTCAACGGCGAGGTGCTGCACGAGAAGAACATCGAAATGTCTGGCTCGACTGGCGGCGCTCTGGCCGGCAGGGAAGCACCCACCGGTCCGCTTATGTTCCAGGGCAACCACGGTCCTGTGGCGTATCGCAATATAATAGTGAAACCTTTGATAGAGTAACTGTATATCGCTGCTGGGTAGTGCCGACAGAGAAAAATCGCCAAGTGCGTGCTTGACAGTGATATACGGCTACGCTATATTACGCGACAATAAAATTTGGCGTTTCGTTTAATTGTTAAATTTATGGAGTTGACAGAAATACGATGAGTAATGAAAAGACAAGCAAAGAAATGAACAGACGTATTTTCCTGCATTCGGCCGCGGCGGCAGGAGCAGGATTGGCCTTTTCGCCGATGGTTTTAGGGCAGGCAGGCGGCAAAAAACCGGATGATATTAACATTGGCCTGCTCGGCTGCGGTGCCCAGGGACAGATTTTGATGAATGCCTGCCTGAAGATACCCGGTATTCGCTTTAAGGCTGTTTGCGATATCTGGACGGCGTATAACCAAAGACGTGTCTCACGCCTGCTCAAGAGATATCGCCACGAGGTCAATACCTATGTTGATTACGAAGAAATGCTCGCTAAGGAGAAGGACCTTGATGCGGTGATAATTGCCACACCCGACTTCTGGCATTCTCCACATGCGGTGGCGTGTATGGAGGCAGGGCTGCACGTCTATTGCGAAAAAGAGATGTCCAACACCCTCGAAGGTGCCAAGAAGATGCTCGAAGCTTCGAAGAAAAGCGGCAAGCTGCTGCAGATAGGCCATCAGCGTCGCAGCAATCCCCGCTACATTCACTGTTACGACAAGCTCATTAACGGGGCAAAGCTTTTGGGCAAAATAACCTGTATCAACGGGCAGTGGAACCGCAGTAAGGCGGCGTGCGAGGACTTAGGTTTCCCGAAAAACGCCGTCATTGACCAGGCTACACTGAAAAAGTATGGTTTTGACTCGATGCAGCAGTTTCGAAACTGGCGTTGGTATAAGGGATTAGGAGGGGGGCCTATCGTTGACCTTGGCTCGCACCAGATAGACATCTATAGCTGGTTCCTTGGCACAAATCCCAAAGCCGTGATGGCCAGTGGTGGTATCGACTACTGGAAAGGACACGACTGGTATGACAATGTTATGGTCATTTATGAGTACCAGCTCGGTGACCGAACCATCAGGGCGTTTTATCAGACAATAACGACCAACAGCAGTAATGGATACTTTGAAACCTTTATGGGCGATGAAGGGACGCTGGTAATCTCGGAAGCTTCGGGACGCGGCACTATATACCGTGAGGCGTGGGTTCCGGCTGCGAACTGGGAAAAATGGGTCAAGATGGGCTACATCAAGGAACCGGTCGAGGAGAAAGAAGAAGAAAAGCCCGCCGGCGAGGGTGTTCTGGATGTGCGAGAGACGCCGAAGCCGCCCAGTTATGACATACCTGTAACAATGGATAACAAGCCGTACCACCAGCCGCATCTCGAAAACTTCTTTGACGCGGTTCGCGACAACGGCAAGACCAAGCTCAATTGCCCCGCTGAAATCGGATACGAAACGGCGGTTACGGTACTGAAGGTTAATGAGGCAGTGGCAGCCGGCAGGAAGTTAGATTTTAAGCCGGGAGACTTTGAAGTATAAGAAACGCTTGTTAAAAATAGGCCGTATTGTACAATGCCTTCGATGAATAAATGACAAAATGAGCTTTTCATATATTTTCTGAGAGGAAAGGATTGAGCGTACATTGAGAAAAGGATCGATATTAACGGGCTTTTTGTGTTTGCTGGTATTGTGCCTTTCTGCCCCGACCGTTTGCCTGGCAAACGAAGCAGTGGGGGTTGATACCGACCAGAAACTTCTTGGGGACGAAAGTGACGGCAGCCGGGCGCTTTCGATTCATCTTATTCCTCTGTTTTCTGAAAATGAAGACGGCGAAAAAGGGGAAAAAATCTTCCCCGACAACGACCCGCTCCTGCCGTTTTCGACTCGCTGGACCTGCGGGGGTTGCCACAGCTATGGGATAATCAGCAAAGGCTGGCATTTTAACTCGACCGCTCCCAGTGTTGTTTCAGGCCGCGTGGGGCAGCCCTGGATATTTGTGGACGCTCGTACCGGCACGCAGATTCCTCTTTCATATCGTTCCTGGCCGGGAACCTTCAAGCCTGAGCAGGTTGGCTTGACAGCTCGTGAATTCACCAGGTATTTCGGCAGACATACGCCCGGCGGCGGGGCCGGAGAGCTTGAAACTGAAGACCCCGACGAGATTATGCGTGAGTATATCTCCGGCAAGCTGGAAATCAACTGTCTGAGCTGCCATAATGCAGAGTTCGCTCACAATCAGGGCGAATGTTTCCTCCAGGTGGCCCGTGAGAATTTCCGGTGGGCCACGGCTGCCACTTGTGAATTTGCTTCTGTCAGCGGTTCGGGCAAGGATATGTCCGATACCTACGACCCGTTCATGCCTGAGCCGCCAGAAGACCCAAAGAAGGTTCCACCGACTATTACTTATCGCAAAACCGCTTTCGACAAGGATAACAACGTCTCCTTTAATATCGTAAGAGAGGTTCCCAACCATCGATGCTACTTCTGCCATTCCAATATGTACCTGGATAAAGAGGATGCCGAGAAATGGTCATCAGATGAGGATATTCACCTGACAGCCGGCTTAAAGTGCGTTGATTGCCATCGTAACGGCATCGACCATAACATCATCAGAGGATATGACGAAGAGGCAGGCATCACACAGAACCCCCTGGCTGCCACGAGTTCGTGTCAAGGTTGTCACCTGCCGGAAGGTGAAGATGAGCCCAAAGCGGGTCGGCTAGGGGCACCGATTCCGACCCATCCCGGTATTCCGACCGTTCATTTCGAGAAACTTACGTGTACGGCCTGCCACAGCGGTCCCTGGCCGAGAAAAGAAACCATTTTGACCAAGACTTCCCGCGCTCACCGCCTGGGCACCTTAGGTGTCAATAAATCGCACTTGGCGCTTCCACATATAAACTCGCCGGTATTCGCACAACAGCCGAACGGTAAAATTGCACCTCATAAGCTGCTCTGGCCTTCCTACTGGGCAACTATAGAAGACCAGAATGTCGCGCCGATTTCCTTCGACACGGTTACAGAAGTCGTCGCGCCGGTCTTTGTCGATATTCGCCTTCCAGCTTCCGGCGACTGGCCTGAGCTGACCGCTGCGCATATCGCCAAAGGCCTCGCGGCATTAGCCAAATCGGTCAAAAGTATACCAGTGTACATCAGTGCCGGGAAGCTCTATGAACTTGATGATTCGGGCAAATTGAGCGAAGAAGAGCACGCAGCGGCCAAGCCGTATTTATGGCCCATCGCTCATGATGTCAGACCGGCCGCCCAGTCACTTGGAGTCCGCTATTGCACGGATTGCCATGATACCCAGGGACCTTTCTTCTTCGGTGAGGTTGCGGTTGATTCCCCCATCGCGGCCCGGCGGGATACCGTCAAAAAAATGGTGGAATTCCTGAAGGTTCGTCCTTTTTACACGAAGGCGTTTGCTTTTTCGTTCGTGTTCCGCCCCTGGATGAAGATTATTTGTCTTGGCTCGTCCGCAGTGCTGGCCGGGGTTTTACTGTTATACGCACTAAGGATGTTGGCCTGCATTGCGAAAGCTTTGACAGAGCGGGATTAATTCTTTCTTCTTGAGAGTATATAGATAATATGTATCAAACGATTTCGATAGTAGCGTTTGCGGTTACCGTTGGATGTCTGGTTTTGAATTGTTTAATTTCTCCCTGCAAAGAATGCTGGCGGCACCCCCTGAGAAAGCTGGTACAGCTTTTCACGCTGCTTTTCATCGAACAAAAGCTAAGCCTCATGGGTGTTCTGAGGAAACTCGTATATCTGCTGGCTTTGCTTTGTTTTGTAGTATTGGCGGTTACCGGTTTTTACCCCACGATAATTTTAGGCGAGCACATTTCGGGCTATCTGGTAATGGTGCATGCCACTTTTGCGCCGATTTTCGCAATCTGTTTGGCGGTTTTAGCTGTAATGTGGGCGCGGAATGGCTGCTTCACTCAGGGCGACTGGCCATGGTTTGGCCGTATTGTTCAGCGCGTTACTTTAGTCAAAAGCACCGGTGAAGAAACCCATTATCAAAGCTCCTGCCTCGGACAAAAAATAACATTTTGGCTGATAATCTTTTTGGCTTTGCCGTTAATCCTGTCAATCATTGCGAGCATGTATCCGCTTTTCGGCACGCACTGGCAGGAACTACTTCTGGCCATACATCGTTACACGGCATTGGTGTTCGCACTGGTTGTCATTGTGCATACTTATTTAGTGATCCGTACCCAAACAAAACAATAGTTTTCAGATTGGCTGTTCTTTTATGTATTTATTATGGTTCGGGGATGCGGAATAGTGCATTTGTGACCCATTTTTAATATCCTTAAAACAGATTGTTGCCTTATCCGTAGTTACAGGTTTTGGATTAATGTTTTGCGTTTTTTTTAACGCAAAACAGAGCCCTTTTAGAGGTTTGGAAAGGAGAGAAAGCCGATGGAGAAGGTAAAGGTTGCGGTTGTAGGGCTCGGTTTCGGAGCTGAGTTCATCCCTATTTACCAAAAACACCCCGATGCAGAGTGTTTTGCTATTTGCCAGAGGAACAAAGACCACCTTAATGAAATAGGCGACCAGTTTGGAATTGAACGGCGTTTCACCAAGTTCGAGGACCTCTTAAGCATTGATGAGCTTGACGCTATTCATGTGGTTTCGCCGATAGCCGACCATGCCTGGATGACACTGGACTCTCTGAACGCAGGCAAACATACCGCCTGCACGGTCCCGATGGCCACTACCACAGAGGATTGTCTTGCAATAGCTCAGGCACGGAAAAAGTCAGGCAAGGTATATATGATGATGGAGACGGCCGTATATAGCAGGGAGTTTCTCTACGCAAAGGAGCTTGTCGATTCGGGAAAATTAGGTGAAATTCAGTTTTTGCGTGGTTCGCATCAGCAGAATATGGGCTTGCCGGGCTGGCCGGAGTACTGGTACGGTTTCCCGCCAATGCACTACGCAACCCACGCTGTCAGCCCTCTGCTGTGCCTTGCGCAAAAGCGGGCCGAATCGGTAGTCTGTCACGGCTCAGGTCGAATTCAAGAAGATTATATCAAACGCTTCAATTCGCCTTTTGCAATTGAAACCGCTATTATTAAACTCGCCGATTCAAACCTTGCCTGCGAGGTCACGCGGTCGCTGTTTGATACGATTCGACAGTATAGGGAGAGTTTCGATGTATATGGCACAAAGCTTTCATTTGAGTGGGAGCAGATTGCCGGCGAAGACCCTGTGATTTATACCGGCTATGAAGATGCCGAAAGGGTAAAAGTGCCGGATTATGGGCACTTGCTGCCGAAAGAGATAGCTCCCTTCACAGGGCACGGCGTCTATGATGAAGAGCACGAGCACACTTCCTTTATTCAAGGCAGCGGGCACGGAGGCTCTCATCCTCATCTGACCCATGAATTTATTCGCGCGATTGTCGAAAACAGAGAATCTGCAGTTGATGCAAAAACCGCTGCAAACTGGACAATGGCAGGGATATGTGCTCACGAATCGGCCATGAACGATGGCAAGAGAATCCAAATCCCACGAACAGACTAATTTTTTCAGTTGTTTCAGGCTTCGAGCGGCCATATTATAATGGGTAAATACCCGGCAAGGTGCCGGGTGGAACTTAATTAAGGTTTTAATTAGGAGAACAGATTATGAGTAATGGAATACTGCCGAGTTACTTGAGTATGGCCAAGCCGAATCCGGCTGAGAATCGGACG
>Ga0114922_10001129_pt1 | contig 25416 bp, 20 predicted proteins | sample AartaG_FD_100975 | JGI IMG/M metagenome (GOLD analysis project Ga0114922, IMG submission 100975) | Deep subsurface microbial communities from Aarhus Bay to uncover new lineages of life (NeLLi) - Aarhus_00045 metaG | ecosystem: Environmental > Aquatic > Marine > Oceanic > Sediment | place... | reverse complement strand
TTGTTAGACATAATATGGTCTCCTTACCAATAAAATTTCGTAACAAATCTTTTATCGGCAATGGGAGACCTTTTTTATTAAAAACCCTTAAGCAACCGCCATTCGTACCGGACACCTTTAATTCACCCCGTTTAATTCACCCCCTCTACTATTCTAAATTGACTTCCTCACTGTCATTGTTCTCGATTATGTGTAAATCTTTGTGTCTGTAATTTCCATACTTATATGCCCACCATAATGGCATATCTACAATACGATCAAATATTGTTATATCTCGATGTGGCGTAGTACCGTACCAGTTTCTAAATTTGGAATCAAAATGATCAAGCAAGTTATCAATCAGCTTTTGATACTCGCAAAGAACAAAACCAATATATTGTCTAATATCTTCGTATTCTTTGGCAGTATGTCCCATAGTACTAAAATGGCCAAGAGTATTTTTGCCGTCTCGACCTTGTCGAAGAGAAATTAATAGTGATTCATAGTTATGCTCTAAATCACCTCTTCTTTTCCTCATCTGACGGAACCATTCCTTTGACGGCTGTAGTAGCGCAATAAGATCTTCAGGTAATTTGCGGTTATCGACTTTTTTAAGAAGTTTGTTGAAGCTTTCCGGCACTCCAACCTTGCGTTTGTTGTAATCGTAGAAATATTTAATTACACCTGATACATCATCTAATAATATCCGAAGCAATAAGTAACACACCTTCAGGAAAGCTCTGGCCTGTGCATAAGCGAGATAATCGAATTTGTCAGGTGTAGGCGGTGTTTCCTCAAGTACCGTCAAATTATTATGCAAATATGAAAGCATTAATGATAAGTCATACATATTGTCGTTATATGAAACAACCGCTCGGGGTATTCTTATAGGAGGTTGGGTTTTCTTAATGTGGTTCATCACAGTAAGCCAATTTCCTATATAACCGCTTAAATTATTCTTATGTGTTATATTCGTTTTTCTACTATGTGCCATTTCTTCTCCTTGGTCGAACTTCTGTTTATATGGTTTCCAGATATACCCGCTTTCGGGTCTTGCTTCGAGATAACACGCCGCTGGCGCATTGTCAATTCGCTATTCAACGCTCAGCCTAAGCGGCGCGGCCATAAGCCGTCGCCTGTATCCGGCTTGTTGGGCACTGCCCGCGTTACACGACAGAACGTTCAGTTTCGCGCCTCCCGCAGTCTCGCTTGTAGTCGTCTTAGGTATTGCAGGAGGCCAAGTATTCGTGCACTTTCTGGTTATACGAGTGTCGGCAGCAAAGGACGTTCGCACACTGCTTGTGAGTATCGATGCGTTCGATATCCACCTTCCGCTGAACCTCCATCCACTGTGCCAAATCATCTGGGAACATGACCCCGAAAGCGCGGTCAAGGCGGTGGTATGAGCAGAGAGAAAGCCACGCCTTGTCTGTTTCAGAAGACGCTCTCGGGCGCGAGCCCACGGCATCTTGGGATTTTTGTTGTTCAGGGGAAATTACAACCCGGTAGAACGCCGAGTAACAGGTGCGGTACTCCTTTGACTGTGCTGCAACAGAACCCGTTGCTGCCAACTCTAAAAGCCAATCTGGTGCCGAAACGAAACCAGCCAAAGCCTTGTCCTTCTCAATTCTGTCGATCACCAGGCGTTCGCCCTCGGACAGCAACAGCGGTTGCTCACCGCCGGCTTTCGTCATGGGACGGAGTGCAAACTGACGTGCCCCCTGCTCCTTCCAGAACCTGCATGAGTCCCAGGCTTCAAAGATGTTCCCCTCGGAGCTTTCGATGTCGGAGGAGTTCGGCACCAAGCGATACGAGATGCTGACGTAAACGCCCCGCTTGATGAGCTTCAACACGGCCTTCTTGATTTTCGATAGTGTCGTGTCAGGGCTCTTCCCATGAACTCGTGCATGTGTGTCCTCTTTGTCCGCATCGATAGAGATACGCAACTGAGGACATGTTGGACTATCCACAATTGCCTGTTGAAGATCACGCATGTGCAATCTACTTCCGTTCGTCACAAGAGATATCTCAAAGCCCATCTCAGAGGCAACTCGGAGCATGCAGGGAAAGTCAGGATGGAGTGTCGGTTCCCCGCCGTAGAATCCGACCTTCCTGCAGCCACACTGTTTCAAAGAACAAAGAATACTAATGCACCGTGCGAGAGAGAGATGTAAGTTTCGACTGCGCAGGTCGTCCTCAATGCATCCGGAGCAGGCGAAGTTGCACCCCGCAACGGGATCAATATGAGCAATCTGTATAGGGATCTTCACGCGTTCTGAGTCAGACTGGAAGAGAGGCAACATGCGGGCGTCCATCACATCTGTTATTATCTCTCTATCCCGAGATAGCAGCTCCATAAAGTAAACGGGATTCAGGGACGACAAGTCCATCTGCTCCTCAGTCACGTCCAGATGGTCAGGGACTTCGTAGACGGCCTCGAAGTAGTCAGGGATTGTATGTCCGGGCAAATCCAACGACATCGTGGCAACGAACTGTTGGAGATTGATACCCTCGAATAGGCGGACTGCGGCCCAAGTTCCATTGGCGTGTATTCCACAAAGAACCCATACCTTGGCGTCGGGACTGTCCATTCCCAGAGTGATCCCTGGCAAGCGAAGCACAACGAAGTAGTCCTTGTATGGTCCAACTAGGCATTCGCGTGTGCGTGCAGACAGGTACTTGTCAGAAAGAAAGGTGGTCGTGTCATGAACAACGATCTGCTCGTATTTGAATCCACTTGTCCTATCGATTTTGCATTCAAACCTGATGTTGCCAAAAGAAACCCACTGACGGTACGTCGCAAATATGTGCTGTACAAGGGGATTGCTGCGCGGCGAGTCCAAGAGAAACACTGCGTCAGCATAGCAGCGCACGAGTGAATCGATCGCCGTCACATCCTCCTCATCCTTCCCGGTTTCCCCCAAGACAGCGATATGGACCTGGGGTGCGTAGGTGGAGAGGCCCTGCAGCAGTTCCCGGCCGGGAGCGTGAGGAAATCCAGCCTTTTTCCATTTTTTATCGTCACAGTGGGCAATCACCTGCCAGTCGCCCTTCGAATCCTGGCCAGAAATCAGCCGTCTTAGCTCCGAATCAGCCGGCTGGTAGGCGAGCTCAGAATTCTCGGCTCGTTCTTGCACGTCCTTGGCGTATTTGGGGCCTTCAAAGACTCGACACCACTGACACAGGCGGAGAGCTTCTGGCAGGTCGGACGAGGAGAGATCCTCATCAAGAATCGGTGATATGTGGCGTCCCAACGCGTGCGCACCGCCAGTTTCGAAAAGCACCCACTTGCTTTTCATGCTGTTCTTCGTCCATATAAGGCAGACTTCGTCACAGTTTCGAAGTTCGTCGCGGATCTCCTTAGCAAACTTCTCACCCGTGGGAATATTGCCTTCAAACATGAAGACCTCAATGCCGACGTTCTCGAGGGCTGTCTGAATCTGCTTAGCCTTCGGGTAATCCTTTACGACATGGCTGATGAACACACGATACTTCTTGTGTTTAGGGTGCTCCCCTGAATGAAAGGGGCGGGGTATGCCCGGTTGCTGGTGCATTCTCTGTTCTCCGTTTAGTTCAACTTCTGTTTATATGGTTTCCATATATACCCGCTTTTGGCGCTTTGGGCGGCTCGGTTGGGGACATTGGAGCAAATCATGGTGGTTGGCACGTATTTTTGGCCGAGCAATTCCTGCGCCGTATGGGAATTATAGCAAAGGCAGTGGGGATTGTCGAGTAGATTTTTTTGATGGTATCCCGGCGCGCCGGGATCCCGAGGGGTCGGGACTTCGCTGCGCTCAGTTGGGTGGAGGTTTTCTGTCGCCCTTTCAGGGCTTTTTGTTTTTGGGAATGACTCGATACCCAGGGTGGCGCTTCGCTTACCCCGGGCTACTATCTTCCGTCCCTTCGGGGCTGATGTGGAGCCGCTTCGCGGGACTGCTTTTTACTGGATGCCGGATCAAGTCCGGCATGACAGGAAGGCGGTCGGTTATTATAAACTGTAACGGTCAAGGTTGCCGCACATCGCTGCGCGATGCTTCGCATCGCTTCGGTCGTGATGACATTGGGGCGCTCGTTCGTGATGATCCCTGAACCGCGTTGGGTACAGGGCAAGGATAGGAAGCTACAAGTTTAAAGAACAAAGCGAAAAACCACAGTGTAAAATGCAAAACGTGGATTCCCGCTCCCTGCCTTCGCAGGGACATGCTTGGCGGGAATGACAAAGGAGGTGTTCAATTTAGATTGAAGTGGAACTGCTTCTCGAATATCTGCTGGAAATCGAAGACATCGTCAAAATCTTCGATTGTGTCGGTTTCCTGAGCCGTCATCCACTGATGCCGTATCATAAGGTAAACAATCTCACCCAGGTCCCTTGTGGTGTTGACGCCCCAGTAGTTCAAGACCATCCTGCTTAACCTGCCCCACCTTTCGATTGCCAACTTTGCGAGGCCTCTTGAGAACTCGGCGCCGGTAATATGATGCGGCTGGTCTTCGTCCCGGTCTTCTTTGGTTTTCTGGATAGTCGCTCCAAGGCCCTCATAAACAAATTTGAGGGCATCGGCGTTGTATCGGCCGTCTTCCGTAGCGATTTCTTCAATGGTCTTCTTCATTTCATCAGTCCAACCTTCTTAACGCACTCGCTGGCCCGGCTTTGCGCCGGCATCGACGGTAATCATGAAAATGTCTTTATCGCCTGAACCGGCTGCCAGAATCATACCTTCTGACAGGCCGAATTTCATTTTTCTGGGTTTGAGGTTTGCGACGCATACCACCTTTTTGCCGGCCAAATCCGCGGGTTTGTAGGCCTTTGCGATTCCGGCGAGTACGACTTTTTTTACGCCGCCGACATCGAGTTCCAGTCGGAGGAGCTTATCGGCTCCTTCGACCGGCTCAGCCGAGGCAACCTTGGCGATTCGCAGGTCAAGCTTCATAAAATCTTCAATTGAACACTCAGGCTCTATAGGCTCGCTCGCAGCGGTTTGTTCGGCTGCCGTTTCGTCCGGCACCTGTTCCCTGCTTTGGTCAATCATTGCTTCTACCTTTTCGGTTTCAACTCGTTCAATCAGTCGCTCGAACCGCCCTATTGTATGCTCTTCGAGGACGCTGTCAACATCTTCGTAGCCAAGCGGGGCGATTTTGAGGAATCTCTCTATCGTTTGGGCGTAGGCCGGCAGGACGGGTTTCAGATAAATTGCCAGGATTTTCACGGCATTTATGGCAGCGGTCAGGGTTGTGCGTGTTTTTTCGGAGTCGGTTTTTATTGTTTCCCACGGCTGCTCGCGGTCGAAATATCTGTTGCTCTCATCTGCGAGTGCCGAGACGGTTCTCATCGCTGCGGCGTAATTGAGTTGTTCGAAGTCGGCGATTATGCTCTCTTTTGCCGCCTGGAGTATTCGCACAAGTTTTGCTCCCTTTTGGTCCAGGCGGCCGAGGGTGGCGTCGAGATTTTTTGTCAGCATAGGCACGGAGCGGCTGGCGAGATTGGCGAGTTTTCCGACGAGGTCCGAGTTGATCTTCGTAACAAAATCGTCGAAATTCAGGTCGATATCCTCGATGCCGCTGGTCAGCTTGGTTGCATAATAATACCTCAGATACTGGGGGTCGAGATGTTTGAGGTAGGTTTCGGCCTTGATGAAGGTCCCTTTGCTCTTGCTCATTTTCTGGCCGTTGACGGTCAAGAAGCCGTGGACGAAGAGCTTGTCGGCTATTTTGAAGTTTGCACTCATAAGCATCGCGGGCCAGAACAGGGCGTGAAAATACATGATGTCCTTGCCGATGAAGTGGTAAAGCTCGTACTCTTTGCTGTTCCAGACTTTATCGAAGTCCAGACCGTTTCTGTCGCAGTAGTTTTTGCAGGAGGCCATATAGCCGATTGGTGCGTCGAGCCAGACGTAGAAGAATTTATTCTCCTCGCCGGGGATTTTGAAGCCGAAATACGGCCCGTCCCGTGATATGTCCCAGTCTCGCAGGCCCGCTTTGAACCACTCATCCAGTTTATTCAGAACGGACTTTTGCGTATGTCCGCTCTGAATCAGGTTCTTTAGCCTGTCGGTATAGTCGTCTAATTTGAAGAAATAGTGAGTACTGGTTCGCCGGACGGGCTGAGCACCACAGTTTGCACAGGCAGGGTTGACAAGCTCTGTCGGCCGATGTGTACCCCCGCAGGCGTCGCACGAATCGCCATATTGGTCAGGAGCCTTGCAGCGCGGGCATGTCCCGCGGATATAGCGGTCGGGCAGCCACATATTGCATTGGGCACAATAGGCCTGCTCTACGTCCCGCCTGGTGATGGAATTGTTGTCCACGGCTCGCTTGTAGAGCAGTTCACTGAATTGTCGGTTTTCTTCGGAATGTGTGGAATAATAGTTGTCAAACTCGATATTGAATCCTGTAAAGTCCCTGATGTGCTCGGCGTGGACACGCTTGATGAGTTCTTGGGGCTCGATTCCGTCGGCTCTGGCGCGAATCATAACGGGTGTGCCGTGTGTATCGTCGGCGCAGAAATAGAGGCACCGGTTACCGCAGGCCTTTTGGAACCTGACCCAGATGTCTGTCTGTAGATATTCCACCAGATGGCCGAGGTGTATGGGGCCGTTGGCATAAGGCAAAGCAGATGTAACAACGATTTTCCGCGTCATTTCTTCTTCCCCGGCCAAAGCTAATCCTTATTGCCGCCTTGGCTTTCTTTATTCCCCTTTCGCTTGTCGGTTCGGTTTTTCTTGTCCTTTTTTTGCCCGGGGTGCTGTACCTTGTCATTGTATTTTTTGTTATGTCCGGCAATTTCGACGCTTTCAACGTCTTGCTCTTCGCCGGTTTCATCTTCCTGTTCGCCGGTAATATCTTGTGCCGCAGCTTTTTTGCCCTGGCTCTTTTCGTCGATTATCTCGATTTCATCGACCCTAAAGGCGTTTTTTTTCCCCGTTTCATCCTGGACGACCACCAATTGTGTCAGAATCTGCATATCGACAACCTTGCCCACGCCCTGACTAGTCCTGACCGTGGCATTCTTCTTCGGCAGGCTTTTCTTCAACTCCTTGTAGGTGGCGTCTTCGTAGCGCAGACAGCACTTGAGTCTGCCGCAGTGTCCCGATATTTTTGAGGGGTCGAGAGTGGCCTTTTGGAGCTTTGCCATTCGCATGTTGACAGGCTCCAAAATTTTCAAAAATTGTCTGCAGCAGCACGGCAGTCCGCAGCTTTCGTAATCGCTTATAATCCTGGCCTCATCCCGTGCACCGATCTGACGAAGTTCGATTCGCGTTTGATATTCCCGCGCCAGGCGCTTGACCAGCTCTCTGAAATCGACCCTGCCGGTGCTGGCAAAATAAATAACAATCCGCTCGCCGCCGAACACGTGCTCGGCATCGATTATCTTCATCGGCAGTTCCATCTGGCTGACAAACCGCTCGCAGCACTGCATCTCCTCTTTTGCCGAGGCAACAAGATGTTTTTCCTCCATCAGGTCTTCGGCTGTCGCAAAACGAACGAAAGTGCCGCCCTCGGTCATAGGGTAATCCTTCTGTGTCTTGCCAAAATACTCCTGAACCTGCTCGGGCGTGCTTTTGAAATGTCCGGAGCGATAGTTGAATTGCCCGACAAGCTCTCCCAGCTCAAGCCCACGATTTGTCTTTATCACTACGCGAGTTTGCGTTTTTGGTATGTAGCTTTCCTTGTGCTCGAACCAGCCTAAATATCCCATTTTGCTGTATCGAACGAGCATCAACTTCTTATTCTTCTGCTGTTTATGTTTTGTTTGACCCTGTGTCATCCGGTCACCGATTATATTGAACGTACTGAGAACAGATAACTACGAACCCCTTATTCTACCACATCCGGCGTAGTTTAACAACAGCTCTTCGAAAATCAGCCTTTCGTTAACACTCCGCTGCACCCACTGCATATTTTCGTATGCCTTACCGATTTTTTCGGCCAGTTCCTCGGCGTCGGATTTTTTGGCCAGCTTCTCGATTTTGCTTAACTGTTCACTGTTTACAAAGGCGGCGTCATTACCGAGGTGCATCTTCATAGCGTCGCCGAGTGCCGCGATTATCATTCGGATAAGGCCTGTCTGCGTTCTTCGATTGATGTCCTTTTTGCTGACGTTAGGCAGCTTCTCGGCCCAGGCACCGCTTATCTTTTTGGCTGATTGGCCCAGCCACTCGGCAAAGTCCAACGTGTCGGGCAGCTCGTAATCTGCAAAGCGGCTGAGGAGCTCTGTCTTAATCTGATAACAGCTTTTGTCCTTCAGTTCGAGGCCGGCCCAGGCCAAGGCCGTGCCGAGGCTTCCCTCGCTAAATGCCGCCCAGTATTGCGCCTCGCTGCCGGCGACGCCCGACCGGGTCAATCGTTCTACGATTCGTTCCCGGTCCACCTGGCCGAACCGGATAATGTGACAGCGAGACTGTGTCGTCGGCAGCATTTTCTGGAGGCGACTGCAAATCAAGATGATAAAACAATGCTTCGGCGGCTCTTCGAGGACCTTCAAAAGGGCGTTCTGCGAGGATTGATTGAGCCGCTCGGCCTCTCGAATGACATAGACAGTGGCGTCGCTCATCTGCGGCCTGCCTGCGACCTTGTCGATAAGAAAATCGCGAATTACGTGTATTGACAAATCGACCGGTGTCTTGCCCTTGCCGTCTTTTGTAAACTCCAAGAGTTCCTTGTATATATGATTAAAATCCGGATGCGCGCCACCCTCAAATACCTCGCATGACCGGCATTTGCCGCAGCTATCGCTGAATGTGCCCTGTGGCGTCTGCTCCACTACCCGGTCGTTGCACAAGAGCATCTTCGCCCATTCCTGAGCTGTTTTGAACTTTCCCACCCCGTCGGGACCGACAAATATATAGGCGTGGGCCAGCTTGTCGGCGGCAAAGGCCCGCTGCAAGATGCCGATTGCTTTATCCTGACAAAAAACTTCTCGTATTGACATTTGTTAAAAGTCAGTCTCTATTAAAACTTTTTTCACTTTTTCGCTAACTGCTTTTCTATCATCCGAACTCACATCTATAGTCTTAACAATACCGGGATATATCCCTTCCAACCTTAAAAACAACTTCCTGACCTTACGGTGGTAGTCCAAAGTTCTTGAGTCAAACTGGTCAGCCGTTGGACTGTCAAAGAGATGGTTTTGTCCATAGTCATTTTTGACTTTCTTGCTTCTTGCAACCCCAGTTCTTTTTCTTCCTTCTTTGGCGGGCAAGTCAAGAATAATCGTTAGGTCGGGCCATATATTTCCTACAGCAAATTTGCCGAGTTCTAATATCTTTTCTATCGGGTATCCACCAGCTCCCTGATAAGCACACGTAGATGAAATATATCTATCGCAAATAACTGTTTTCCCCTCTTCCAAAGCAGGTTTAATAACCTGCGTTACAAGTTGGGCCCTAGAAGCCATGAACAGCATTACTTCCGTGGAAACCTCAATCCCCTGGGACCCTCGTTTAACAAGATTGCGAATCTTGTTTCCAATTTCTGTGCCACCCGGTTCTGCCGTCTGAACAATGTCCAGACCCTCCGACTCGAGGTATCTGCCTAACAACTTTGCCTGTGTAGTTTTGCCTGACCCATCAGGCCCGTCCAAAACGATGAATTTGCCCTTCAATTTCTCCTTCAAACCTTCTGCACTCAACCGTAGATCCTTTCCTAAATTATTTATAACATAGGTTCAACTTCTAAAAAATTGGTTCAAGACAACCGTCTTGCGGCTGGGATTTATCGCATTGAAGGCTCCAGCATAATTATAAATGGGCGGCACCTGAAAAGTTACCGCCCTATGCTGTATGCCGCCATAGTGGCGCTCGGGTCGCTTCCCAGCGTTGCCCTATCCTCCACTACGACATATAGATTATAGCATAACATGCTGTTGCCCATAAAGCGTTAAATCCAATTTTTTTGATGAGAGCCAAATAATACTTATTGTTCTCGAACCTTAATAATTGCCGCAACCATCCGGCCCATCCAGGACTATAAACCTACCTGAAAGTTTGTTTTTCATTTAGTCGCCTTTCGACAGCCAATTTACTAATACCATTGTACCAACTCCCGCAATATAACTGAGAATAACCCAAATCCAGTGATGCCGATATTCTGCAAACAATAGTCCGCTCCATATCCAAAACGACGAGTCATATTTTCTCCCTAAATCACACCCGTCCATACTCAAACTCACAAATACGGTCGTATCATCGTGTTGATGAGACTTCAGATTAATCAAGCCTCGGTGTCGAAGAGATTCATTAGCAATCCTAACTTTATCATTTGGTTCTCCCACATAGTACTCATCAATTTCTTTAACGACTTTGTCGTCATAAGCCCCCTCATTAGGTTGTTTTACATTTCTTTCCAATTCCTTGACATTTCCGTGTTCCAGATATTTTGCTAATTCCGGCAGTTTAAATTCCTCATCTTTGTTTGGCTGCTTTATTTTAGAGAAATAATAAGCCAACAATTTTCTTTCATCCTTTGGCAACCACATATTAAAAACTTTCCTAAAAGCATCTAACAAAATGAGCCTTTGTCTTTCTATAACCATCTGGATTCCCGCTTTCGCGGGAATGACAGAGACAGACAATTCTTTCTACTACAGGCTCTAAAAATCAGCGAAAATCCGTGTTAATCCGTGGTTAAATTATTCTCTTTTGGCTCTGTGGCTAATTTTGTTCTCTTCGCGACGAACAGGACCGCGCTCAAAGCAATCGCAATCATCAGCAAGGTTCCGACAATGTTAGTTATTACGTTCATGAAGTGGAACGTAATGCTGCTTTTTTCTAATAAAGGTCGAGTTAAAAGGCTTAGAAACTCAAATATCTGTTGCGCCGCAAAAAGTGTCAACAGTTTTTTTGCTTTAAATATTTTATATGTCATGAAAGACCTAATCGCATCAAAAGCCTGCATCTTGCGAACAATTATCATGGCCGGCACCAAAAGCAAAGGCTTCATGAGTATTACTTCAAGAGCAATGATGCATAAACCCAAAATCCAGGACTCAGAGGGGCTGACAATTCCGACTATTATCAGTGTGGGTATCATCAGTATAATTCCAAACAGACATGCAAAAATGAAAAGCTGCCAAAAGAAACGTTTTCCTGTTTGCAGTAATGTGACAATACGTTGCCTATTGTCCCCGTAGAGATATGCTGTACGCAAAAAACCCGCTCGCAATATCAACAGCAGTGCAGCTACCGCCAGCATAATGAGGCTGGAGCCGCTCTTTAATATGGAATTTTGGGTAAGTGATGCTCCCATTGGGCCAAGCCACCTTAACAGCCCCACTGCCAAAATTACGGCAACTTCCGGCTGACGTTTTTTTAAGATATCAAATGTAGTTATTCTATCTTCCAATCTATTCTGCAAATCCGTGTTAATCCGCGGTTAAATTATTTTCTGCAGGCTCTGCGGTTTCTGTGACTGACTCCGTTTTGCTTCCTACGAACAGGACGGCGGCGAGTGTAAGGGCTACAATGAGCGTACTGGAAACGACGGCGTATATTCCGACGGCTGTGTAATAGAAAGCGCCGCCCGGCTCAATCAGGCCCAGCAAAGATGAAAGGAGGTAAACGGTTGCAAAGCAACCAAAAAACGCCCGGACCAAATCCTTCGCTTCGAAAAATCTGTACTCTTTCAAAAGCCCGGCCGCCTCCAGCACCATGCGGTCTCTGACAATCATCACGGCGGGTATAAACAACATGGGCTTTGCCAGTACAACCAGCGCCGCGAAGGAACACAGGTGCGCGACCCAATCCGGGATGTTTGACACTTCCTCTGATGCGAGAACCACCGATTGTACTATCACCAGGATTACAAATGATACGCCTATGTATATAACACCCAGGATAACCTGAAACCTCAGCATCCGCCAGAAGAACAACCTGCCGATTCTGACAAGTTGAGCCGGCTGCTTCGGGCCGGCACCATCTCTGCAGGCAGTAGCCAGGAATCCAAGATAAAGCATCTGCCATATAACTGCGAAAAGCGCAGTGCCCATTCCCACAATGAAACCTGCGCGTCCCGGCAAATCCGCAGAAGGAGTTTGCTGCGCCACTGATGCCCGGCCCGCAATTTCTTCGAGCAGGACCATCAGCCCCGCCTGCAGGAGGATAACCAATGTTGCCTCCGGCCAACGCTTCCTGAGAATTTTAATCACACCCGCCAAAGCAGCTCCTTTATCGAACCACAAACTACGAACTACAAACTACGAACCACGAACTGCCTCACCTGCTCTTGAACCGCACATTCCCGGCACCAACAACTGCTTCGAGGTCCTTGCGCAGGTTCACATCGGGCCTTACGCACAGCTTCTTATCTGCAACGGCCCACACCCTGAAGCCTCCCGTCGTTTTAAGGCTCACGCCCACGGGACTTTTGCCCCTGTGCGCAGAACAGATACTTCGAATACGCGAGACTTTTTCGGGGGTAGCATTTTCGGCGCCAAGATGAATCCAAACCTTCGCGGCCAGTTTGTCGAACACCTCATCGATACTGATCAACTCCTCACAGATAATATTCGGTACCTCCCGCCTGCAGTCCACTTTTCCCCTCACAAACAAGATGTTGTCAACTTCCAGCATTTGGCCGTATTCACTCAAGGTGCGCGGGAACATCACAACCTCGCAGCCGCCCTGCAGGTCCTCTAACGTAAAGACCGCCATCTTTGAGCCTGCCTTAGGGCCCTTTTTTGTGACAATACGGCGAATCTTTGTTACCATCCCGCCGATGACGACCTCGCGTCCTTCCTTAATATCAGCCAATTGCCTCGTATTGGCGGTCGAATACGCCGCCAGGGTATCGGCGTGCCGGCTCAAAGGATTCTTTGTTACGTAAAAGCCGAGTACGTCCTTTTCGTAAGTGAGCATCTGCATCTCGGGCCACGGGGGCACGTTCGGCAGCGTCTCGTAGTCTTTACTGAAGTCCGCCTCGGCGCCAAAGCCGGCCAGTTCGAAGAAATTCATCTGCCCGGCCCGTGCATCCGATTGCATGTCCGAGCCTATCTGCATCGCTTTTTCCAGCGCCGCGGTCATCTGCGCCCGGCTACCCCCCATCCTGTCGAATGCACCGGCCTTGATTAGCGCCTCAAGCACCTGCTTGTTGGCCGCCCGCAATTCCACGTTTTCACAGAAGTGGTACAGACTACGGAAGCCACCTACTTTCTCGCGAGCGGCGATTATCTGTTCTACCGCCTTTTCACCCACACCTTTGACCGCAGCCAGTCCGAACCTGACCAGGCCGGAGTCCTTTTTGTGGCCGTGCTCTTCGCTGTAAACAACCGTGAAATCGGAGAAGCTCTCATTGATGTCAGGGCCCAACACCTCAATACCCATCTCCTTGCACTCGTTGATGTATTCCACGACCTTGTCGGTATTGCTCATCTCATACGTCAATAGTGCCGCCATGAATTCGACCGGCCAGTACGCTTTCAGGTACGCAGTCTGAAAGGCAATAAAAGAATACCGGGTTGCGTGGCTCTTATTAAAGCCGTAGCCGGCAAACTTCTTAATCAGCTCGAATATCTCCGAAGCCTCCCTTTGGCCGATGCCCTTGGTCGTGCAGCCTGCAATGAACCGCTCCTTTTCCTTGGCGATAGTCTTGAGCTTTTTCTTACCTATCGCTTTAATCAGGGTATATGCCTCCCGCAACGGAATGTCACCGAGACGGTTACATATTCGCATTACCTGCTCCTGATAGACCATAATTCCAAAGGTCTCAGCGAGCACCTCCTTCATAATCTGATGTTGCACTTGCCATTTTGCACCATGCTTGCGTTCTACAAAATCATTAATCAGCGCCATGGGGCCCGGCCGGTAGAGGGCATTTGCCGCTATCAGGTCCTCGAATCTGTCCGGCCTGAGCTTCATCAGCAAATCCGCCATCCCGCCGGATTCAAACTGGAAGATGCCTTTTGTCTTGCCGCTGCTGAACAATTGCAGCACCTTCGAATCGGCCAAATCGATATTCTCAATATCAATCCTGACGCCGTGCAATTGCTCCACGAGCTGCACGGCCCGCTCAATCACGCTCAGGGTTCTGAGCCCGAGAAAGTCCATTTTCAAAAGGCCCACCTTTTCGACCAGCGGGCCCTCGTACTGGGTGATGAGTTCGTCCGAATCGCTCGCTTTATAAAGCGGCAAAAAGTTCGTCAGGGGTTCATCGCTGATAACCACCCCCGCTGCGTGTACGCTGGCATGACGCGTTAATCCTTCCAGTTTCTTTGCTATCTCGATTACCTTTGCTGTTCGCTCGTCTTGGGCGCAGGCCTTTTTAAGCTCCGGCTCGATCCTCAGCGCATCATCGAGTGTTATGCCCAGAGTTGCGGGGACCAGCTTTGCCAGCCTGTCGGCCTCGGCAAGCGGGACGTCAAGCACCCTGCACACATCCCGTATCACCGCTCGTGCCTTCATCGTTCCGAAAGTAATAATCTGGGCGACCTGGCCGTACCTGGCGCGGACATAATCAATGACCTTGCCCCTGCCATCCTGGCACATATCGATATCAATATCAGGCATCTCGTCCCGCTCAGGGTCCATAAATCGCTCAAACAGCAAATCGTACCGAATCGGGTCAACACTGCAAATCCCGAGACAGTACCCCACCACCGTCCCGACACCGCTGCCCCTTGCCCCGACGGGGATATTGTTTTTCACGGCGTAGCTGCAAAAGTCCCACACGATCAGAAAGTAGCTCGAAAAGCCCTTGCTCTCAATCACTTCCAACTCTCTATCCAGACGCTCTTTTATCCGGGGTGTAACCTTACCGTATCTTTCCTTAGCCCCCTCGTAACAGAGCCTTGTCAGGCATTCTTCGGGGCTGCTGCCGTCTTCGGGTACGAAGTTCGGTGCGTGCCGGGTCTTAAGGTCCAGCTTTACATTACATCGCTCGGCAACAGCTAATGTATTGTCGCAGGCCCGGGGCAGATCGCTGAAAAGCTCGCGCATTTCGTCGCTGCTCTTTAGATACACGTCCGGCGGATACCGCATTTTGTCTTCGTCGGTGACCCTTTTGCCGGTACTTATGCAGCAAAGCACATTGTGGGCCTCGTGGTCGTCGGCATTAAGGAAATGAACGTCGTTTGTTGCGACCAGCCCAACCCCCATTTTACGGGCCAGGTCTATCAGCTCACCCCGGACATGGGGCGCATCGGTGTCTTGGTGTTCCTGGACTTCGATAAAGAACCGCTCCGTTCCAAATATCTTTAAGTAGCTTTGGACTGCTTGCTCGGCGGCGGCCTTGTTTCCGGCCGCAATTGCCGAGGCAACCTCGCCGTTTATGCACGCACTCGTGCAGATAAGCCCCTCGTTAAGCTCGGCGAGAATCTCTTTGTCGATACGCGGCCGATAGTAGAAACCTTCGGTGTAGCCTGCCGTCGCCAATTTGAGGAGATTATGATAGCCGGTGTTGTTTTCAGCTAAGAGTATAAGGTGGAATGCGGCATCGGTAATACGTAACTTTTGCCGGTCGAACCGTGAGGCGGGAGCAACGTAAGCCTCTATGCCTATAATCGGCTTGATTTTGGCGCTGCGGGCCTTGGTGTAGAACTCGACGGCACCGAACATATTGCCGTGGTCGGTCATAGCAACCGAATCCATGTTCAATTCTTTACATCGGGCAAACAGCTTATCGAGCGCGATAGCCCCGTCTAAGAGCGAGTATTGAGTATGTAAGTGAAGGTGTGTAAATCCCTTATCCGCCATAACAGCCCTCTGCTCTCAAAAAGAGTCTTCCTTGTTTCTCGTGTCGCTTCTGGACAATCCCTTTTTCCAACATTTGCCCAATAGTAAATAACCAGAGCACTACAGTCAACAGCAAATGCTTCACTTTTTGTATTGTAAATGATTCAGATAAATATATGATGGTCACTCATTATGCAATTGGTCATAATCCTGATAATTACCGGAGCAGTAGCCGGCACACTCGGAGGTTTGCTCGGGATAGGGGGTGGTATCATCCTGATGCCCGTCCTTCGGTTCGTTGTAGGTTTATCGCCTGCTGAAGCCGCAGGGACCTGTATTTTAGCCGTGTTTTTCACGACCTTAGGTGGGTCTTTTCGCCATTACAGGCTCCGGCACATAAACGTAAAGTCTATTCTACCTGTTATTGTCGCAGGAATAGCATCAACTGTAGTTTTTTCCGTTTTTTTCACATCTCTTGCGAATAAGCCGATCTGGCTTGACCTCGGCACCGGTCTGGTATTCCTAATCGTTTCGGTACGGATGGTTATTGAGGGCCTGGCGGAAATCCCCGTAAGCAAGCCTGCCGACCGGCTGGATGATGAAATACATGGTTCAATGCCTGCGAAGCTGGCGGTCGGAGGATTTGCCGGAATCCTGCCGGGATTGCTGGGGATAGGCACCGGTGCCATATTGGTCCCTGCGTTCACTTTCATTTTAAGAGCACCTGTAAAAATTGCCATAGGTTCATCATTGGCGTGCTTTTGTGTCAACGCCCTTTTAAGCTCAGGTTTCAAAATCTTGCAGGGTTATGCCGTCATATCGGTGGCGCTGCCCTTGTGTATAGGAACGCTTATCGGCTCGAATGTCGGGGCAAGCATCAACAAACGCTTCCCGGCGCCAATGCTTAAGGTAATGTTCGGTATGACTTTTTTATACGTTTCATTCAAATACATTTCCCTTTTCTTTGGAGTGAAGTTATGAACAACAAGCACAAGCTTTCTGGTCTTTTAGAAGATTCAAAGCCTGAATTGGGCAAAATTGTTACGCAAAGGAAAATGCAGGATACCGATGTATCTATACTTGTAAGACCTTTGACTCCCGAAGAGGCCATCGGAGAGCCGGGCAGGAGAGATTTTCCCATCATTGTTGGAAAGGAAAGGGTCATTGAGGCGCAAGTCCTCAGTGCCAAGGGGCACTCTTTTACGGATTCACCAGCCGATTTTACAGGAACGCTGGCCCAAATCCTGGCTTTGGCTCTCGAAACGAACACAAATCGTGCCCTTTACATTGCTGCCATGAATGCGACACTTAGATATTTGAACCTTTGCGAGAAAACAGTGCATTGCAAGGATGAAGAACCCGCCAGATGTGCTAAAGAAATAGCCGCTCATATGCTTAAGCAATGGGGAAAGGTCAGAGTTGGTCTGATTGGATTAAATCCGGCGATTGCCGAGGCCTTAGTAGAAACCTTTGGACAGGCCAACGTCAAAATTACCGACCTTAATTTACAAAACATTAATTCTTCAAAATTCGGCCTCAATATTTGGGACGGCAGGAAAAAGACAGACGATCTGATCGAACAATCAGATGTGCTCCTTATCACAGGAACCACGTTTGTAAACGGCACTTTTGATTCCATTATGGAGGGCGTCCGTAAATATAAGAAGGATTATCTGATATATGGTGTAACCGGAGCAGGGATTTGCACGTTAATGGGCCTAAACAGAATTTGTCCCTACGGCAGAAATCAATAAAACGAAGAAGATTAGAGGCGTCCCCGTCGCTACGATTTACTTCACTCCTCCCCAGTGGCCTGAGCAGCTTGCTTGACAAGTTTCTTTTCGAACCGTGGCAGTAATTGCGCCAAGAGTATCAACAGGATGCCCAATGGCAAATTGCCGAACATACCAAAAGCGAAACCTGAGATCACAAGAATTCCCCATACAACAAGTTGGATTTTACCAAGAAAGATTGACTCCTTACTGATCCTCTTTCTCCATCGCCTGATTCCGAGAACCGTTGCCAGCACAAAAAGACTACCTACTCCTAAATAGAAAATCAGCGCCAAATAAACACAATAAGGCATTCAAGGATAATATAAAGGATTGTCGTCTGTGATATTCCTTCAATCAGCAGGCTGATATACCTTTCTTAAGAACCTCAACAAAACCGGCCCAAAAGTATCGATTTGATCCAAGTGATGACGGTGGTCACCGTCGGGAGCTATATAGACATCCGCATCTTCAATTAGCTCCCACATGTAGATAATGTCTTCCAGCTTGACAAAATCCTCATCTTCACCATGGCTGATAAGTACGGGACATTTAATATTTCGCAAATCATCCTCATCCAAACCCGAATCGCTTATCCAAAGTTCGTTTAAAAATCTCGTTATAAAGTAGTCCCAATCAGGTTCTGGATTCAACGCTAAATACATCTGTTTCGCTGTTCCGGGCGCCCCTCTTCCCCATTTGGCAACTTCCTCTGGCGTGAGGTTTTCGATCCATTCGATAGCTTCGGGTGTAAGGCCGCCTCGCCCTGATTTCCGGAAATTAGCACCGGTGGGTATTAGGGCTTTAACCTTGCCCGGATATTTTGCCGCCAGAACATAACCAATGAGGCCTCCATCACTATGCCCAATGACGGTTACCGGCCCAACATTCAACCGGTCTATGAGTTTTGCCATGTCATCTGCTAAAAGCGGATACGTCAATTTGGTTTCATTAAACGTGGATCGGCCATGCCCCCTACTATCCACGGCAATCACTTTGTAGTGCTTAGCAAGGAAATCAATCAATACCGACTGATGTGCAATGTAACAGGACCCCCCGTGTAGGAGAAGTATGGGCTCTCCTTGGCCGTATATTTCATAGTATATCTTTACGCCGTTAATCTCTTTATAATTTCCCGCGCGGGGATTCGAGCCGTACTTAATTTGGTCCGACATTGTTGCACAGCCGGAACTAATCAGTAAGACTACAAAAAGAATCCATTTTTTCATGCTAAGCTCCTTTTTGTGAATAAATCTTTTGCGGAAATTATATTCCAGCAATTGAATAATGTAAACCCGGATCGACGAAAATTTAGTAAAAGACTTATTCTCTTGTAGTCATACTTCCAGTTGAAGACGGCCAAAAACGGTCAGGCCCGTCCATGTGTTTGCGTCAGTCTCTTTAGTTTTGTAGTTACTGATGGCGTGACTTGGCCCGGGACGAACCGCCAAGTCCAGTTATTCTCATCAAAAGTGCCCGGTCGGTTCATACGCGCCTCTGCACCAAGGCCCAATACATCCTGCATAGGAATTATCGCCAGCTTTGCAACGGAACCGGCTGCAAGCTCAATCAATGCCCAGTGCAGTTGGCCGGCGCTTACTTGGCCACCGAGATAATCGAACAGTCGCTTCTTTTGCCGGCGGTCGGCTTCTTGTTCAAACCAGCCTTTGATGGTGTTTGTGTCGTGATTACCGGTATAGACGACACAGTTTTTGACGTGATTTTCGGGAATATGAACCTTGCTGTCGGCATCAGCGCCGAAGCCGAAGAGAAGAATTTTCATACCTGCCAATCCCAGTCTATCGACAAATGCCTTCACTGCGGGTGTAATAAAGCCTAAGTCCTCAACTATAATTGACCCGGCGGGGCAACGCTCAAGGATTTTTTCGAAGAGGTCTTCTTTCGGTACCCTTATCCACCTTCCGCGGACGGCGGTTTTATGGCCGGCCGGTATCTGCCAGTAGGCGATAAAGCCCCTGAAGTGGTCAATGCGTACAACATCGAATAGTGACAGGTTATGCCACATTCTCTTTAGCCACCAGGAGAAACCCGCCTTTTTCAGAGCCTGCCAGTCGTAAATCGGATGGCCCCACAATTGGCCTTTTTTATTGAAGATGTCCGGGGGGCAACCTGATACAAAGCGTGGTCTTTTATTTTTGTTCAACTTGAAAAAATGAGGATTCGCCCAGACGTCGGCGCTGTCGAATGAAACGTAAATCGGTATATCGCCAATTATTCCGATACCACGGTCATCGCAGTATTGCTTCAGAGCGAACCACTGCCTGAAAAATGTGTACTGAACAAACTTTTGGGCTTCTATCGCGTCTTGCAACTGTGCGTTCAAGAATCCCGCTTCAAACTTGTCTTTGTCTCTGAACCGCCCCGGCCAGTCGCACCACCAACCGGACCCGAAATGGCGGCGCAAAACGGCGTAAACAGCAAAATCTTCGAGCCAACTCGAGTTGTCTTGGCAAAAACACCTGTATCGCTCGTCCGCCGGCTTTGACTTAAAGCGCTCATAAGCGGCCCTTAGCAACTTGCTTTTGTGACCAATCACCTGTCTGTAATTTACCTTACCCGGATTAAAAGCAGGTATGTCCCGAATTTGGCTACGCGTTAAAAGACCCTGCCGGTACAATAGTTCCGGGCTGATGAGCAAGCCGCTGCCGGCAAAGACCGACAGACAACTGTACGGGCTGTGAGGGCTTTCCATGGCCGGCGGATTCAATGGCAGGACCTGCCAGTAGCTTTGACCGGCCGAGGCAAGAAAATCGGCAAATTTATAGGCCGACGGACCAAGGTCGCCGACACCGTACCTTGAAGGAAGAGAGGTAATGTGGCAAAGTATCCCGCTTGACCGACCCTTCATAAGTTCAATCCTTTCAAAAACCACGCATTATTAGATTTTAAACAATACCCTGAGCTTTGTCCTATATCAACATTGACGATGATCTCGGGGTCGTTTTAAGAAACGCTCTTCGCTTAGCCTCAAATTCAGTTCTTCTGCTTCCAAGTTTTATTTTGGCTCAACGGCCCGGATTTTTTGGGCAAGTTCACCCGAGAACTTTTCGGCGGCCTCACGATGTAAGTGGCTGCCATCGTAAGTATGATAACCGGTCTGGTCAAAGGCCAGCCATGTTCCGCCGGCGATTTCAAATTTGCCGACAAATGTACCTTCGTCAAACTTGGCAAGTTCGGCCTCCAGTTCGAGCATCAAAGAGCAGGTCGGCAATCGAAAGCCATAGACTTCTATTCCTTTGCCGCGCCATTGGGCCACTGTTTTGATAAGCTCGTTAACGATGTCGTCGGAGACCGGTCCGCTTTTGCCGGGGTCAAAGATCATAGAATATGGCTTAAGGGCCTCGTTCGCGTTTTCGGGTAGTTTGTAGGCCGCTACCCAACCGTCACGACAATACTCCTGAAAGTAGTGGGTGGAAAAACGTCCGAAGGTGAGCATGCCCAGCGCCTCTTTGCTTTCAACCGGCCTGAGAAAGTGCAGGACAGGCTCATAAAGGCTCAACATTTGCTTTTCTAAAGGACTTTTTTTTATATGCGTGAGAAAACCGTTTCTTCTTGCGGCGCCTTCGGTTAGTGAATGCGGCGTGATTCCGAGAACAATTATCTTGCGGCCGCTGTCAAAGGCCAAAACATCTTCAAGCCCCCTCAGATAGGCGCCCGAGAATCCGGCGCCGCTGAAACCATAATTCAGAATCCTCATATCGGGTAAATATTTTTTCATCGCGGCCGGACTTATCCCCCGATAGGCGCGGGAATCACCGGCTAAGACCACATCGGCGCATTGGCGCCAGTTGCTTTTCATCACCCAAAAAGTCCCCGGAGACATACCGCAGATGTCATCATGGCGCCACGAGCCAAAGGCAACGCCAACGATTACCGCCAGACAGAAGGCGACAAGAGTCCTTTCCCGGCAGGCTGACGAGAGCCTTTGCAAATATCCACTGCGATTATCAATTGAATTTTTCGTGTTCACTTCTTGAACAGACCTCAAAACTGAAAGTAAATAAACGCCGCACCCGGCCCGCGTAAGAAAACGCAGGCGACTATGAGCAGGCCCACCAAGACCGGTCGTGCGGCGACTGCCAATCCGGACCTGTTCCAGCTTGACTTGTTGAAACCAAGATGTATGTAAACCTGTCTTGCCATCATCAGCACCGTCAGCAACAGGGCCTTAATCGTAAGAACGCTTCTGACATCCGAGAAACTCAGGCGAACGTTCGCAAAATCGAACAGCCTCGCCAGGACCGCGCCCCCCTGGCTGAACGACTCGGCCCGGAAGAAAACCCAGGAAATCAAGACCATCACAAAAATCAGCACCGCACAGGCGCCCCTCCCCCCCCGAAGCGAGCAGAGCTTCTTGGGCCAGTTAGTCAGGCGCTCCACCGATAAATAAAATGCGTGAATTACTCCCCAGCATATGAAAGTCCATGCCGCCCCATGCCATAAGCCGGCGATTAGCATAACAATCCACATGTTCCGATGCCCAAGGGACGTGCCCCGGCGTGAGCCACCCAACGGGATGTAAAGGTAATCGCGAAACCAACTGGACAAGGATATATGCCACCGCCCCCAGAAATCCCGCATACTTACAGCGCCGTACGGATGGTCGAAGTTTAGGCCGAAATCGTAGCCCATCCACCTTGCCAGGCCACGTGCGATATCGCTGTAGCCGCTGAAGTCGCAATAAATCTGAAATGCGAACATAATCATTATCACCCACCAGAAACTGCTGCTCGCCATGGGCGTATCCATCGCAAAAGCCGAGTCAACAATGGGTCCTATGGTATCGGCTACAACCACCTTCTTGAAGAAACCGTACACCACCAGTTCCGTTCCCTCCCAGCGTTTTTGCTCTGTTGACGGCATCGCGTGCTCGAGTTGCGGGAGGAGATGTGCCGCGCGGATAATAGGACCGGCCACCAACTGCGGGAACATTGCAAGATATGCAAAGAAATGAAAGACATTCCGTGTAGGCTCAAGACGCCCGCGGTAGACGTCGATGGTATAGCTCATGGATTGGAAAGTGTAGAAACTGATACCCACCGGCAGGATAAGATTCGGGGCGGGGATAGAAGTCTCCGTGCCCCAAAAACCCATCGCCCAGTTGAGATTGCCCACGAAAAAATCAAGATACTTGAACACAGCGAGCGAGCCAACGTTGCCGAGGATTGAGGCGACAAGGAACATCTTTCTCCGGCCCGGCCAGTGAACCATCGCAAGGGCGGCAAAATAGTCAATAAAGCCGCTAAAGAGAATCAACAGCAGGAACCGCCAATCCCACCACCCATAGAAGAAGAACGATGCGGCCACGAGGTATATCCAGCGTGTGGTATTTCTTCTATTAAGCAGCGGCCATCCTGCAAAGAAAACGGCGGCAAAAATGATAAATGCAAGAGAATTAAACAGCATAAGCAATCAAAGCTATAAAATGTTTTCTCCTATACCTGACTCGTCGCCGTTTGAGGACCACTTCCCGTACCGTGATCGGCGGCGCGATAGAGCACCAGCAGGGCTTGCACCGTTTTCTTCCAGTTGTATCGGTCCTCGACGGCTCGTCCTGCATTTTCACCTAATCGCCGTCTCATATCGTCGTCGGCAAGTTGTATAATTGTCTCGGCCAGAGATTGTGCATCTCGCTCTTTGAAGATGAGGCCGCATTCGGCGTCGTTGACAATCCGCATCATCGGGCGCGTATTGCTGACAACGACGGGCTTGCCGAGCATCATGAACTGGAAAATCTTGTTGGGCATCGTTGTTTCGATGTGCGGCGTCGAGATATGCGGAATCAGACAAACACTGCTCAGGTGAATATATGTTGGAATCATTCTAAAAAGCTGGTGGCCGGTAAAAGTCACCCGCCCGGTAAGACCCAGGTCCCGAACCAACTGTTCCAATTCCCGCCGTATAACACCGTCGCCGACCAATAGTAGTCTTGCATTCGGAATCTGTTCCAACACCTCCGGCATGGCCCCGATAGCCGTTTCGAGGCCGCGGTGAGGACTAAAACCGCCCACGTACAGAATGACAAAATCTTCGTCCCACTTATGCACGAGCGATTCATCAATCGCAAAAGCCCGAAAGTAATCAACGTCTTCGGTATTTGTAACGACAACAATGTTATCGCGCCCAACACCCAGGCTTTCTATCCGCGCGATATGCTCATCGGCTACCACGATGACCTTCCTTGCCCACCGGCAGGCTATTCTTTCCTCGATGCGCAAAAGCGAGAGCAGGATAAAGGCAAAGGGCTTGAACTTGCGGTACACCTTCGCTTCGAAGCTCATTCTCAGCATGGCCGTATAGTGCTCGTGCATATCGAAAACAACCGGCAGTCGCAAAATCTTACCGGCAAGAGTCGTCGCCGGGGCATAACACAAATCATGCACGTGCAAGGCGTCTATCCGATGTTTTCGACATGCCCAAAGGATGTGGAAAAGGATGAAGTACCTTTGAAGGAAAAAATAGATGAAATCTGCGATTGCTTTTTTCCGCTGGAACGGCAGGGGCACACGAATAACATGTACGCCGTCAATAATCTCCTCGGCCGGCTGGCCCGGCCCGCGTCTTGCCATCAGAAACACGTTGTGCCCGTCGCCAATCAGAGACCTTGCTTCACGCTCGACGCGCCCGTCGGGCGGGAATATCTTGGTGGACAGTACCATCAGGATATTCATACTTGCTCCTTCAAGGATCGTGAATTCCTGCCCCTGGCGGCCATCCCGGCCCGTTCAACGGTTTCCACAATGTATTCGGTAACATCTATTTTGTCAGCTAAGAATTTCTCGCGCCCCGCCCGGCACTTTTCTTTTGCATTTTCATCCTTAAGCCAGGCAAGGCTCAGTTTTAGTGCACGGTCCGTATCTGTAGTTTGTCTCAACAGACCATATTTTTCAAACATGTCAAGACAACCGGCCTTGAGCGTATTGATATATATCGACGGCGTGCCCAGAACGGCTGATTCCGACGCCACCGTCGCACCCTCGGCCACACACAACGACGCAAACGCCAGTATGTGGTGAAACTGATGATGCGGAATCTTCAGTTGATACTCGGCAAACTCGGCTGGCAAAGGCCCTTCCGAAGTTATGTAAGGCCTGGCATATTCGGCAATACTCTTGACAAATTGCAGTTTCTTATCCTCGGCGAAACCATGCTGGCCGACATCGTGGTGTGCGCCCCAACTAACGAACCGAATTATGCAAAATTTCTCATCCGGATTTATGCCCACCTGTCTGACGACGTCGGCGCCGGGTGTAAATCGCTTAGGGTGCAGATACGCCAGGTCGTGGCAACCCCGATAGAAATGCCGCTTCCTGCCGGGCGGCAGAGAATAGCTATCGGGGTTATGAATCGCCGTAGCGAACGGCCAGGTTATCATGTGGGCGAGCCTTTGATGCTCGGTATCATCCCAGACTATCGAGGGCCTTCTCAAAAGGGCGCCCACGTGCGCGACGAACACGCCGCTGATGCCGGTCAACACGTCCGGGCGAAAACGGCGACAAAACCTCCACAGTTTGATATCGCGCGTGATAAGTTCCCACAAAAGCCCCCCCCTGCCGGCCCCTACTTTGCTCAGGACTGTAAATGGTATGTCGAGACCGGCTAACAGTTCAATCGTAACATCTTTTTGGCGCGCGGTAACAGCAACTTTGTGGCCGCGTTTTTCGAACTCACTTATCGCGTGGCGAAAGAAGTGGACATGTGCCGGGTGTATAATGTCAATAAGAATGTTCATCAGTTCTTCCTACTTCCGTCTTCTGACTCCTGTTCCCTGACCAGCCTTAACCCCGCGTAAAACGCGGGGCTAAATATGCATCGAGAATCAAGGTCCCCCGGCTCGCGCCGGGGGCTTCTGTTTTTCTGTATTCCGACTTCCGACTTCTTTTTCTGTTAACTTTCCAGATGCTTCGCGATTTTCTCAGCATTTGGGCCGTCTATAACACCTTTATCGGTAATTATGGCCGTTATGTTTTGTGCATCCGTAACAT
>Ga0114922_10001128_pt1 | contig 25434 bp, 23 predicted proteins | sample AartaG_FD_100975 | JGI IMG/M metagenome (GOLD analysis project Ga0114922, IMG submission 100975) | Deep subsurface microbial communities from Aarhus Bay to uncover new lineages of life (NeLLi) - Aarhus_00045 metaG | ecosystem: Environmental > Aquatic > Marine > Oceanic > Sediment | place... | reverse complement strand
TTGGGCGGGAAAGTCAAGAACAGAAGCGCGGGCTCGCGCTATGTAATGAGAAGGCGTGTGGACAATCCACGGGACGAGGTGTATCATCTTCATGCAGTTGCCTAATGCGGAGAATGTCGTGCTTCAGAGGGAGAATCAAGAAATGCGATCGATGTTCGGGGCTTTGGTATTGGCCGGAGCAGTGGGCGTTTTGTCTGCTTCCGGCTGTACTAACCTCGCGGACACGCAATCGACATCGACCGGCAGCTTCGAGGCGACTGTGCGAGTCACAGACCAGGTTTTGAACACCGTCAACCCGCTCATCTTTGGCGACAACATTGAGTGGACAAATAACGGTATGGGAATGTGGCTGCCTGAACAGAACAAGTTCGACGAGAGGCTGCTCGACGAGATCCGTCAAGCGGGCGTCACGCATCTCAGGTATCCGGGCGGCACGCTTTCGGACTACTTCGACTGGCACAAGGCGGTCGGAGAAAAGCGTGTACCGGTTCCCAACTGCTGGTCCGACCCCACGCCGGGGGAACCTCAGTACCCCCACTTCGGACCTGACGAGTTCATGGATCTATGCCGCAAGCTCGGTATTTCAGGCACCATCACGCTCAACTCCGGCACCGGAACGCCGGAAGATGCCGTCGCCTGGATCAAGTACTGCCGGGACAGAGACTTCAACGTGACGGCTTACGCTGTCGGCAATGAGCTTTACCTGGAAGAGCACAAGCAGACGGTGCCGGGCATGCCTATAGCCAAAACCGCCGACGAGTACGCTGATTTCTGCCTCAGAATTGCGGAGGCCGTTAACGAGTTCGCTCCTGAGATCAATCTCGGCGTGATCGGCACCACGGACTTCCCGGAGTGGACCAAAACCGTCCTGCAGAAGGCCGGCGACAAGATCGATTTCCTCACAATCCATAACGGGTACGCTCCCATGCTTCGCACCTCCGGGTTCACGCCGGATTCGCGGATCTACCCGGAAGAACTGTTCGTGAAGAGTTTCGCCGGCGCTTCGCAAAGCGTGGCAGGTCATATCAGTCAAGCGAAGCGGTGGATTGAGGAATACACCCCCAATAAGGGCAAGGATGTGGATCTCCACATGACCGAATACGGCCCGCTCGTGTATCCCTTCGGCGACGAGTCGCGGCTTCTCGAGGACTTGATGTGGAACCGTACCCTGCTGGCGGCCCTGTTCCAGGCAACCGAGTTCAACGTCTTCCTGAAGGAACCGAAACTGACCAGCGCGAACCATCTTCCGCTGTGCCAGGGCGGTTTCGGCGCGCTGTTCGCATTCAGTGGGGAGTATCCAAACCGCATCGTCTGGCGAAACGTAGTCTATTACGTTTTTCAGATGTACTCAGCTTTGGCAGGCAGAGAAGTCCTGGAGACCGAAATCGAGGCCCCGACCTATTCCGCACGCGCTACCGGAAATGTGGAGAGACTCAGGGGTGTTCCCTACATTGACGCGGGAGCCTATCAGGGGGACAACGGAACGAGCCTGAACGTCTTTCTGATCAACCGCGATATGAAGCGAACCGCGTCGGTGAACGTGAACCTTGGGTTCTCTCCGTTCGAGATCCAGTCCATCACGCGTCTCACGGCCGACTCGTACAAAGCCGAGAACACACCGAAGGAACCCGACCATGTGGTCCCGGTAACGGAAACCATCAATGAGACGCGTGAAGGTACATCCTTCACCATCCAGCTCCCGAAACATTCCCTGGCAAAGGTGGATATAAAGAGATAGCGCAGCTCTAATCACGAATGAGGCTGCGGGCGGGTCTGAGCCCCCCCTACCATATCCCCTCCCTCTGTTTGCTGGCACGTCTGAGATTGTCAAAGGGCGGCCATCTGTGGTAAGATCAGCGTCCAAAATCGGTCTCATGCAGGATCAAGGAGTAGCTGTCGGGAGCGAGGTATGGGTATGAGCAAGACAGAGAAAAAGAGCACCGAGGAAGTGCGGCGAAAGAAGGGTAGGCCGGTCCATAAGAGGTTGACGGTGGTGCCGGAACGCTGTTCGGGGTGCCGGTTGTGCGAGGTGGCTTGTTCGCTCGTGCGGTTCGGCGTCAACAACCCGAAGAAGAGCTGTCTGCGCGTGATGGTGGCGTACCCTCACCCGGTGATCAGGATGCCGATAATATGTCACCAGTGCCGTGACCCGAAGTGTGCGGAAAACTGTCCGACGGACGCGATAGAGGTGCACGACGGCGTGGTGGCGCTCGACGGGGAGAAGTGCATATCGTGTAACCAGTGCGTTATCTCATGTCCGTTCGGTGCGGTTTTCACGCATGAGGATATGGACACGCCGTTCAAGTGCGACCTGTGCGGCGGCGACCCGGAGTGCGTCAAGATATGTCCGAAACGGGCGCTGCTGTATGTGCCGGAGCATATGGTTGGCGAGGAACACCGGGTGACGAGCTTGCTCAAGTACGCCCATATGAGAGAGATCGAATACGTCGAGAAAGGCGAAAGAAAGATACTCAAATACGCCGATATTGAAAGGCTGAAGGATGAAGATAAAAGGGGGATACTTCAAAAAGATACTGGAGATTGATCTCAGTTCGCGAAAGTCACGCGTCCTGGATCTGAGCGACAGGTTTGTCTTGAAATATATAGGCGGCCGGGGGTTTGGCGCGAAGCTGGTCTGGGACAACATGCGTCCCGGGCTCGATCCGCTCGGTCCGGACAACATTATCGTGATTGCTCCGGGGCCTCTGACCGGCGTTTTTCTGCCATCATCCGGTAAGACGTCTTTTGTATCGATCTCGCCCGCAACGGGTATATACGCGGACAGCAACGTCGGCGGTATGTTCGGCGTGGAGCTGCGTCAGGCGGGGTACGACGCGCTGGTGATAAAGGGTCGCGCCGACAAGCTTTGCTACATCTGGATCGACGAAGGGCAGGTGGAGATCGTCGAGAACGAGGATCTGAAGGGCAGGGGGTCCCTCGAGACGGAAGGAATGGTAAGGCACGAGATCGGCGACGAGATGGTCAAAGTCGCCACCATCGGGCCGGCCGGTGAGAACCTCGTGGGATTCGCGTGCGTGACGGCGGATTGGGGACGTAACGCCGGCAGAACCGGCATGGGCGCCATTATGGGTTCGAAAAACCTTAAAGCCATCGCTATCAGGGGCTCCCAGGATCTGCCTGTACATGACATAAAGCTGTTGAGAGAGCTTTCTAATGACAGTTTCGCGCATCTGAAGAAGAACCCATACTTCGAGTTCTGGCAGCGGCAGGGGCTGATGTCGGTCGTGGACTACCTGAACCATGCCGGGCTGCTTCCGACGCACAATTTCAGCGGCGGCGTTTTTGACCGCGCCGAGAGCATCAACGGATTCGAGATGGAGGAGCGGTACAAGATCGGCGATACGGCCTGTTTCGGCTGTCCGATGGCATGCGGCAACATCAACCTCGTCAAGGAGGGCGAGTACGCCGGTACCGTGGTGGAAGGGCCCGAGTACGAGACGGCATGCATGTTCGGGTCGAATATCGGTGTGGATAACTTCGCGTTCATACTCAAGGCTAACGCGCTCTGTGACGAGCTCGGTATTGACACGATATCCGCCGGCAACCTGATCGGCGTGCTTATGGAGGGCTGCAAGAGAGGCGACCTTAAGCCCGATGATATAGACGGTCTGGCGCTCGATTGGGGCGACGAAGAGGGCGCCGTGGCTCTCATAAAGAAGATGGCGCGGCGGGAAGGTGTCGGCGACGTGCTGGCTGACGGGGCGAAACGTGTCATTGAGAAATGGCCCGCGCTGAAACCTATAATCTCGGAAGTCAAGGGCCTTGAACAGTCTGCCTACGACGGCAGAGCGACCATCTCGATGGCGTTGGCGTACGCGACGTCAGACATAGGCGCGCATCACGCGAGAGCGTGGACGGTCGGCAAGGAGCTGGAGATGGGCGCCGAGTGGGGCATCGAGGAAAAGGTCGATCTCGTCATCTATCACCAGGAGACCAGACCCGTGTTTGACATGCTCGGCGTGTGCCGGTTGCCGTGGATCGAGCTGGGGTTCAGCGAGCTGCATTACCCGGAGTTTTACCGGGCTGTGACCGGCGTATCGATGAGCATCGAGGAGATGTTCAGCCGCTCGGACGACCTGTACAATCTGACCAGGTTGATAAACATCGACCGGGGCGTGACCCGCAAGGATGACTACCCGCCCGACAGATGTTTCGATCTGCCTATACCGAGCGGTCCGCAGGCGGGCAAGGTGGTCAATCGAGACGAGTACGAGCGGATGCTCAAACTGTACTACGAGAAGCGCGGTTGGGATGAGAACGGCGTCCCAAAGGAAAGCGTGAGAGAACAGTTCAGCGACAAACTGAACGAATAGACCCCGCCTGTTCCACAGGCGGCCTGCCACACGAGTTCGACCCTCGCAAACTAATCGTAGAGACGCCACGGTGGGGCGTCTCGCCCGCCGTTCTCGGGGGAAACCTTTCCAGGCAGAAAGGTTGTCCCCCGCACCCCCTTCCAAAGACTTTTGGAGAGCGCTGCCCGCCTCGACGGCGGCCAGCGCCGCTTGGTCCCTGTAGGTTTTGCACTTGCGAATACGCAGGGGATAGGTATGTGCCACCACTACCGCTTCAGCTAACGTTTGGCCTGGGATGCCCGTACGATCCTGAACCTTCGAGCCCGCCTGTGGGCTGAATCCCTTCTGAGACGCGACAGAGCGGCTAGCGTGACGGCTTGTCGCAGGTTGTTGATTCTGTTATAATTCAGGTAGGATAAGGGGCCTGATTTGTCTGAATCGCCTGCATGGAGCCTTCAGTATGTTCGGTTTTTTACTAAAAAAGATACTTGGCACGAAGAGCGAGCGTGACCGCAAGAGGTTGCTCCCTCTTGTGGCTCAAGTCAACGAGATATGCGAGTCGTACGCCTCGCTCAGCGACTCGGAGTTGCGTGCCAAGACCGACGAGTTCAAGCAGCGGCTCGGTGACGGGGAAGCTCTTGACGATATCCTTCCGGAGGCGTTCGCCACCGTAAAGGAGACGTGCCGTCGTCTGCTGGGCAAGACGTGGGCCGTGTGCGAGCTGGACGTTGCCTGGAATATGGTACCGTTCGACGTGCAGATTGTTGGCGGGATAGTGCTGCACGAAGGCAAGATCGCCGAGATGGCTACCGGCGAAGGGAAAACGCTGGCGGCAACCATGCCGTTGTACCTCAACGCTTTGACGGGCCGCGGATGTCACCTCATCACGGTGAACGACTACCTTGCACGCCGCGACCGGGAGTGGATGGGTCCCATCTATGAGTCGCTCGGGTTGAGCATCGGGTGTATTCAGCACGACATGTCGCCCGAGCAGCGGAAAGAGGAGTATCTCAAGGACATCACCTACGGCACGAACAACGAGTTCGGGTTTGATTACCTGCGCGATAACATGGCGCTCTCGGCTGAAGGGATGGTGCAGCGCGGGCATAAGTACTCTATCGTCGACGAGGTGGACAGCATTCTCATAGACGAGGCGCGGACGCCGCTCATCATATCGGGGCCCGTCGAGCATGTTCCGCAGAAATATGGCGAGTTGAAACCGACGGTTGAGCGGCTCGTGCGCAAGCAGAACGCACTCGCGGCCAGGCTCGCGAAAGAGACCAGCGAGCTGCTTGCCGGGGAGGACGGCGAGGAGCAAGCAGGGGTGAACCTTCTTCTGCTGCGCATGGCCGCGCCGAAATACAAGGGTTTCCTCAGACTGATGGAGGATGGAAACAACGTGCGGATATTGCGCCGCACCGAAAGCGCGTTCATGGCGGATAAGGAGAGCATTCCCAAGTTGCAGGAGGAGCTTTTCTACGCGATGGACGAGGCTACGCACAGCGTTATCCTGACCGAGAAAGGCAGACACAGCATGTCCGCGTCCGATCGCGACATGCTCATCGTGCCGGACAGAGATGGGAAGTTCGAGGAGATTGACGCTAGAGATGATCTGAGTGAGGAGGAGAAGCGGACCGCTAAAGCAGAGGTTGATGAGGAGTTTCAAGAGAGGAGCGAGAACATCGACACGGTCCAGCAATTGCTGAAAGGGTATGCGCTGTTCGAGCGGGACGTTGACTACGTGGTAACCGACAGCAAGGTGGTCATCGTCGACCAGTTCACCGGGCGACTGATGCCCGGACGGCGATACAGCGACGGTCTTCACCAGGCGCTCGAGGCGAAAGAGGACGTGGAGGTAGGCGAGGTCAACCAGACACTCGCGACTATCACGTTACAGAACTACTTCCGGCTCTATGAGAAGCTCGCCGGGATGACCGGTACTGCTGAGACTGAAGCGCAGGAGTTCCACGATATTTACAAGCTCGACGTGGTGGTGATACCGACAAACGAGCCGGTGATTCGTGATGATTACTCAGATGTCATATATAAGACCGAGCGCGAGAAGTTCAAGGCGATCGCGGACGAGATCTGCGATCTCAACGAGCAGGGACGCCCGATACTCGTGGGGACGGTGAGCGTCGAGAAGTCGGAGAGGCTCAGCCAGATGCTGAAACGGAGGCGAGTGCCTCACAAGGTGCTCAACGCGAAGTTTCATCAGATGGAGGCGGAAATTGTCGTGCGCGCCGGTGATAAAGGTGCGGTTACCATAGCGACAAACATGGCCGGCCGGGGCACGGATATCAAGCTCGGCGAGGGCGTGACGGATGTGGGCGGTCTACACGTTATCGGTACCGAGCGTCACGAGGCTCGTCGAATAGACAACCAGCTTCGGGGACGTTCGGGACGACAGGGTGATGCTGGCTCCAGCAGGTTCTACCTCTCCCTCGAGGACAATCTCATGCGGATTTTCGGCGGGGACCGGTTGAGAGGAGTTATGGAAAAGTTGGGGGTGCCGGAGGACGAGCCGATCGAGCACCATTACGTTACAAAATCGATCGAGATGGCTCAGCGACGCGTCGAACAGAATAATCTCGCCGCCCGCAAGCACTTGCTCGAGTTCGATAACGTGATGAACCGGCAGCGGACCGCCGTTTATGAGTGGCGGGAGGAGATACTCGGAAGCGACGACCCGAAAGCCCTGCTGTTGGAGATGGTGGAGGACGTCGTGGAGGAAATTATCCCGGAATACGTCGCCGGAAGCCACCACCCTGAAGACTGGGATACCGAGGGATTGCGCAGCTGGGCGCAGGAGATATTCGGGTTCGCGCCGAGGAAACTGGAGGTGTCCGAGACCACGACCATGACGGACCTCGGCGATGAGCTCAAGAAGCGGATAACGGAGGCTTACGAGGAGCGTGAGCTGCTCAACGGTCCTGAGCTGATGAGCTTTGTAGTGCGCGCAGAGATGTTGCGCGTCCTCGACGATAAGTGGAAGGATCATCTTTACGCGATGGACTACCTGAGAGAATCGGTTCGTCTCAGGTCATACGGTCAAGTTGACCCGCTTATCGAGTACAAGAAAGAAGCCGTTGCGATGTTCGACGACATGGTGGCGAGCGTGAGGGCTGATACGCTGGGGTCGGCGTTCAGAGTGCGGTTCGTGAGGCCTGAGAGGAGACGCAGACGTGCTGCCGTGCGAGACAGACAGAGCCTGTCGGCGCCGGAGGCAAATGAGGCGGCTTTCTCTATGTTTGACAGGCCAAAGGCGTCGGACCCGGCGCCTCAACCGGTTGGTCCCCGTCGCGTCGGGAAGAAAGTCGGACGCAACGAACCGTGTCCCTGCGGCAGCGGTAAGAAATACAAGAAGTGTTGTGGTACATGAGGTGATTGTGGCGAAGGTCGCGGGGACGAGGTGTACCTAGCCCCTGCGTTGAGTTCGGCAGCGCGCGTCCCCATTCGGCATGGGGCGAGCGCGGGAAGAGACTGATGCGGACTGTTAGCGGCAGGAATTTGTTCATCACTATGCTGATCGTTCTGTTCTGGGCGGTCATGGCCGGTGTGTTGCTGAAACGCGAGGTTCTTGTCGCGCGCTTGCCGCTGGTGGAATCGCAGCTGGGTGCGCAGGGGATCGGTCCCGCGGACAGCTGGATGGGCGTCTATTTCAGCGACGGCACCAAGATCGGGTTCACCCATTCGACGGTGAGGCGGCGTCCGGCAAGCAGCGGTGGGGGATTCAGAGCAAGAAATGTCACGCGTATCAGAATGTCCATGCTCGGGCATCCGATAGCGATACTGGCGAACGTCAACTGGACTCTCGACGACAACGGGAAGATGGAGGACTTGAAGTTCGAGATGGACTCAACCGATTCGCTCTTCACTGCAGAGGGTAAGGTTGTGAACGGCACGTTGCGACTGAAAGTGAGTACCGGCGAGACGGAGTTCATCAAAGAGCTGCCAATAGGCGAGAACATTGTCGTGTCCGACGCATTCAGCCCTTTGACAACGCTGCCGGATATGGAGGAGGGAGTCGAGTACGCGGTCGAGATGCTCGACCCGGTCGCCCTCGTGACGCGTCAAGCCAGATTAAGAGCGGGGCCGATCGAGAAGCTCGATCTGGGCGGCGAAAGCGTTGAAGCAAGACGGGTTGAGGTGGATTTTGCGGGTATCACGGCACACGTGTGGGGTACTAGTGCCGGTGAGATAGTCAAAGTGGACACGCCGGTCGGGCTCGTCATGATAAAGGAACCGCCTGAAGTGGCGATGAGCGGAGAAGCGGCGGGCGCCGTGCCGCCGGACCTGGCTTCGGCAGCGGCTATTCCGGCGGGCAGGATAATTGACAGATCTGAGGATGTCCAGCGAATGGTTGTGCAATTCTCGGGAGTTGATCTCGAGAACTTCGACATTTGGGATGATGCTCAGACGGTTGTGCGAGTTGTCGGCAAAAACGTGGTAGTGGTCGAGATAAATAAGGCTGTCCCGGAGATCGGCTCGGCACCGCAGTTGCCGATTTCCGACGGCGACCTGGCGGAGTTTGTCGGAGCGAGCCCGTTCATTCAATCGGACGATCCGCGTATACTCACGGCGGCGCGCGAGGTTGTCGGGGACGAAACGAACAGTTGGAAAGCCGCACTCAAGCTCGCTGACTGGGTGGACGAGACCGTGGAGAACGAAGCTGTTGCGAGCGTGCCGTCGGCGGTGGACGTGCTTCATGCGCGCAAAGGCGACTGCAACGAGCACACCGTTCTTTACGTTGCGATGGCACGCGCGGTCGGTCTTCCGGCGAAAGCCGATATCGGTGTTGTCTATCAGAAGGGATTTTTCTATTATCACGCGTGGCCTGAGGTGTATGTGGGAAAGTGGGTGCGTATGGACCCGACGCTCGGGCAAGATATAGCTGACGCAACACACATCAAGCTCAGTGAAGGCGAGCTGTATCGTTGGGCGGACATCTTGCCGACGGTCAGGCAGCTCAAACTGGAGGTCACGAACGTAGACTATGGTGGGAACGGTTCGCAAATCGCTCCTGCTCAAGGGATTTGAGATGATAAGAATAGAGGGTCTGACGAAGAGATTTGGGTCGAAAGTTGCCGTTAACAACCTGAACATGGAGGTTTTTCCAGGCGAGTTTTTCTCTTTTCTCGGCCCGAACGGGGCCGGCAAGACGACGACAATAAAGATGGTTGCAGGACTCTTGATCCCGACTGAAGGACGGGCATTCGTATACGGCAAGGATGTGCAGGTGGATCCCGTCGGCGCCAAGCAGGTTGTGGGCTACATTCCGGACCGACCGTTCTTGTATGAGAAGCTCACCGGCCGCGAGTTCCTCGGATTCGTGGGCGGGTTGTACGAGATGGACGGGAAGGGGCTTGACAGTAAGACCGAAGAGCTTATGGAGTTGTTCGACGTGCTCGACGCGGCGGACTTCCTTGTGGAGGAATACTCCCACGGCATGAAACAGAAGCTGTCGTTCTGCGCAGCGTTTTTGCACGAACCGAGGGTGGTCATCGTGGACGAACCGTGGGTCGGGCTCGACCCGCGAAGCATCCGGTTCTTGAAGAACTACCTCAAGGAAAGAGTGCGGGGCGGCATGTGCGTATTCATGTCGACGCACACACTGAGCATAGCCGAGGAAGTCTCTAACAGGGTCGGGATAATCAACGGCGGTAACCTTATCGCCGTGGGTACTGTCGAGGAGATCATGGCGCTCAAGGCGTCGCGGGACTTCGAGGACATGTTCCTGCAGCTTACCGCAGAGGAGGAGGAAATTTGAGGGCGCTGCTTGTTTTGCTGGTTGCGAAATGGCGGATGTGCCTTCACGGCATCGCCTCCGCCAAGGCGCAGTCGAAACTCAAGATCGCCGTGGTCACGCTCTTTGTGATCGCGATGTGGGTGGCCGTGTTCATTCTTTTTTGCTGGGGATTCGGGTTCCTGAAACGGTTCAACCCGGGCGGCGTGGAATCGCAGTTACAGACGCTCGGCGAGATCGTCACGGTGCAAATTATCTCGCTGTTATTTCTCGCGGTCTTTATGATGCTCGTTTTCTCCAACGTTCTTGTCGCCTTCACAACACTGTACAGGTCGGCCGAGGTCGAGTACTTGTTCAGTTCGCCGCTGCGTTTCAGCGAGCTCTTTACGGCCAGGTTCGTAGAGTGTATAGTTTTCAGTTCGTGGGCCATAATCTTTCTCGGTTCGCCTCTTGTGCTGAGTTACGGGATAGTCTACGACGCGCCGTGGTACTTCTACGTCGTGTCGGGAGCGCTCTTGATACCCTTCCTCCTCATCCCGGCGGCCATTGGCGTGACCGTAACCATGCTTTTCGCGCGTATCTTCCCCCGTGTGAACAGGGCTCTCCTGATAATGCTGGGCGCGGCTGCGGCGGTGCTGCTTTTCCTGTATCTGGAGAGAACCTTTGATGTGGACAAACTGTCCGGAGAACATGTGCTGCGGGCCATTATGGATGCCATGGACAACACGCAGTCGCCCTTCTTGCCGAGTTTCTGGTTGGCGCAAGGTGTGTTGAGTTCCGCCGTACAGGACCTGCGCACGAGCCTGTTCTACTTTCTGCTTCTGCTGAGCAATGGGCTGATTCTGTTTCGGTTGTCGTTGTTCGTGGCGTCCAGAATGTACTATCCGGGATGGGCTGCGTTGCGCGCGTCCGAGCAGACCAAGCCTCACATTAGAGGCAAAGGTATTCTCGGATGTGTTGACTCGTGGCTGCGTTTTATTCGACCGCGAACGCGTTCGCTGGTTGTCAAGGACATAAAGATGTTCTGGCGCGACGTGGCGCAGTGGTCGCAGTTTGCGCTGTTCTTTGGGTTGATGGCGGTGTATGTGGCGAACTTGCGCGCGGCAGGCTACTCCTACCTTAGCACCCCAATCTGGAAGAACGCGGTCTCGTTTCTCAATCTCGGCGCGACCTCGCTTATACTGGCGACGCTGACTAGCCGGTTTATCTTCCCGCTGATCAGTCTGGAAGGGAAACGGTTCTGGGTGATCGGGCTGGCTCCCGTAAAGATGCGCGAGTTGTTGTGGCAGAAATTCTGGCTGAGTTTCACGACGTCGATATCGTTCACTCTGGGCGTGATTGTCATATCGAGCATCATGCTGAAGCTGGAACCGCTGCTGATGTTGATTTCGTGCGGGACCATACTATTGATGAGTTTTTCTCTGTCCGGTCTCGCGGTAGGTCTCGGCGCGGTGTACCCGAACTTCCGAGAGGACAACCCGGCGAAGATAGTGTCCGGTCTTGGCGGCACCCTCAACTTCCTCGTCAGTATAGCGTACATAATCATCGTGGTCGGGGTGCAGGCGGTACTGTTTTGGGCGCGGGCGGTCAAGTTGGTAGGTGAAGGTCGCACGTTCGCGGCTATGCTTGCCGGAACGGTTGTGTTTGTCGCGGTGCTGAGCGCTGTTGCCACTTTAGTCCCTATGTCTCTTGGCTTGAAGAATCTCGAACGCATGGAGTTCTAACGTATGTGGAAGAAGGTACCCGTTTCGACCCGTTGCAGAACGGAACTACTCAATATCGACAGTCTGGTGGCGGAAGTCGTCCGGAATGAGGGCGTGAAGGAAGGTCTCTGCTATATCTACGTGCCCCACACGACCGCCGGGATAACCATCAATGAGAATGCCGACCCTGCCGTGTGCGAAGACATAATCAACGAACTCAACAAAATCGTGCCTTTCGAGGATGGGTACAGCCATATGGAGGGGAACTCCGCCGCGCACATCAAGGCGTGCATGGTGGGTTTCTCGCAGGTTGTGCCGATCAGCGGCGGAAAGTTGGTACTGGGCACGTGGCAGTCGGTCTATTTCTGCGAGTTTGATGGACCTCGCCGAAGGCACGTGTACGTGAAAGTTATCGCCGGTTGATCGCGGTTAATATACTGGGGACTACTCCGTCTGCCCGACAAAGAACAGGAACCGTTTGCAGTTGGGGCAGGTGTACAACCTGTTGCTTTTTGTGAGCTGTTGCACGAACGCGGACGGCAGCTTCATGTTGCAGCCCTTACACATCCCTTTTTCCGCGGCGACAATCGCCAGGTTCGACCGTTTCATGAGCTTGTCGAAATGTTGCAGCGTCCTGTCATTGATGCATGACCTCAGGTTGTCAATATGCGGCTGAATCGCCAGGGCTTTCTTCTTGGACGTGCTCGCTCTAAGGGTTTCCAACCGCTGCAATCTGACAATGAGATGCAACTCCGGCAGCTCTTTTTCAGCGGCCAATCCCGCCTTCTTGCGCTGAGCCGGTGTTTCAGCGGGAATTTCTCCGGCTTCCGCATCGATCTCCTCAAAGACAGAGTACAGCGCCGCAGGGGTCTTCGCCTCGAGCAACCGTTCGCGGATCTCTTCTCTCTGGAGAGCGCGAACCAGTGACGATATGAAGAGCAGATATTTCGCAGTGGTTTCTGCGGAGTACAGAATGAGGAAGACGAGCGTCACGGGCTCACCGTCGAACGACAGGAAATCCACCGGTTTTTTCAGGCAACCTACCGCACAGGTGAGGTTCTTCAATCCGGCGCACCTCGCGTGTGGTATCGCCACTCCGTGACCTATCCCACAGCTTTCGTAACTCTCACGCTCCAGAACCCGAGATACTGCTGCAGAGAGATCTTTTACAACGCTGCCGCCTCTAAACAGTTCGGCCACCTGACGAATGGCCTGGTTCTTGTCCTTGGCGTCGATCGCCGGCGATATCCTTTTCTTGGCGATATACTCTGTAAGTCTCATGAAAATACTGTCCTTCCACTTCCTCGTTGCTTCCGCACGCGCCAAAGCTCGCTTGCACCTCCGATGAAAACCGAACCCCCGAACCCTTCACACCCAGCAAATCAAACTCGATTATATAGCAGCAGGTACCACAAAAGCAAGCGCGCAATTCATGGGTAAATTGTGGAGGACAAGGGTCTTCTTACCGGGCCGTTGCCTGCACGGCGGCAGTGTAGGCAATCATAGTGCTCCCCATTTCGCGTGAAATGTTGTATAACTGTATGAGCACCGTAGCATGATGTCCGGCAATGCCGGGGCTCGCGTGGACGAACTTGCGGCAAGGATGGAGATAAGAGGATGTGGCGAGGTTCATGGGTCTTCCCAGCAAAACGTTGCAGATATTGGTGGTGCGGCTTAGCCGAGAGGTTCGCTCTCATGCTGTTCCTGCTTGTCTCTGGGGCGGCGGTGCCGCACACCGTCGCCGCAGCCGTTCTGGAAGGCGAGCACTGTTCGATAGAGTTCGACAACGCAGATCGCGAGAGCGCGGAACTCGTCCGCGGTTTCGTTGACGGAAGCTGGGACGAGGTTGCGCGGAGCGTCGGAGCCGATACTCAGATCGCGCCTGTGCGCGTCAAGATCGCCGGCTCATTGGCTCAGTTTCGCGAGTTTGCCGGCGGACATGATGAGAGGTGGATAGTCGGGTTGGCCAGTGGTTCGGGCTCACTAATTGTCCTGAAACCGCCGAGACTTGTCCGCGACCCGCTCAAGAGCTTCCGGCAGACCGTCCGACACGAGCTCACGCACATTATGCTGTCGCGCGCGTCGAATTTGCAGAACATGCCGCGCTGGCTGAACGAAGGCATTGCCATGCGCGTCTCGGGGGAGATGACAAAGACAAGTGAGTGGATAATAGGTCGAGCAGTTCTGCGCCGTGCCGTCATCCCCCTCGACGAGCTTGACGAGCGTTTTCCCGCCGCGCACGAGAGAGCCAGCCTGGCGTACGCCGAGAGTCTGAAGGCCGTAAACTACATTGTTGACAACTATGGTGATGAAGCGCTCCTGAAATTGATACGGTCGCTCCGGGACGAGGATTTCGACACGGCGCTGGCCGCGACTATAGGACTGGACATTCACACTCTGAGCGGGCGATGGGTAAAGAGCGTGAGGAAAAGCCCTTACGTAGTGACCCTGATAGCCGGTTCTTTCTCTCTTTGGCTCATGACCGTGGTCGCTATTGTGGCGTTTCTGCGCAAGAGGAAACTGGCCCGGCGGAAACGGTGGGAGTGGGAGATGGAGGAGCTGCTTGGTGATGATTTGTGATTTATGCCGGAGTTTTCGCGGCGACGGCTTAAGTGTCTGTTGACTTAAAGGTAGAATTGTGCTATACATAGGACGAAGTGGGGCAGTTGTTAACGGTGGTGCGGTTTTGGAGAAGGTGGCGAAGCGCGGGCAGCCGATGAAAGGTACCGGTTACGGCGAACTTGCCCGGTATCTTGGGCTCGTAACCCAAGTCGGTCTCACTATGCTCGTGAGTATAGGAGTCGGCTTTGGGATCGGGTGGTTCCTCGACCATAAGCTTGCTACCGGAGGTCTGTTCCTAGTTATATTCATTCTTTTGGGGATTGGAGCGGGGTTTTGGTCCGTCTACCGGCTGATAATGAAAGCGTAGGGCCGCTCATTGACAGGTTTTAAGGAGTTTAAGAAGCGCGTCGTACTGCGTTCGGTGGCAGCGGCGATTCTGGTCGGTGGAGTTCTTGGTCTGGTCCGCGTTGAGTACGGGCTTGGATTTCTTGTCGGCGCAGGCGCGAGCATTCTTAACCTGCACCTTATGGCTGCCCGTACCGGACGGATGGTCGAGATGACCGCGCACGGGGCCAAAGGGTACGCATTTCGGTCCGCGATTTCCCGGTACGTTCTGCTCGCTCTGGCGCTCACTCTGGCGGCGAAGCTCGACGGTGTCAACTTTGTCTGCGCGGCTTGCGGGCTGTTTCTGGCCCAAGCTGTTCTGGTGGCAACGCATCTGTTGTCGAGCAGGCAGAGCGGAATGGCTACTGAGGGGCAATAAGTGGAGAATATCGGCAAGATACCGACCATTCACCTTATTCCTGCCCTCGGTTCATTCGGAGACCTCAATTATCGGACCCTCATCAATACCTGGATAATCATTGGCTTTCTGGTAGTGGTGGCGATACTCGTCCGGCGACGATTGTCGGCGGTCCCTGGCAAGTTGCAGGTTCTTGTGGAGATGATAGTTGGAGGATTCGACGTGCTCGTTGCCGATGCCCTGGAATTTGAGACAGTCGAGAAGAACAGGAGGCTTTTCCACCTTATCGCGGCGGAATTTCTCTTCCTGGCTCTGTGCAACTACATAGGCATGCTGCCCGGTTTCGGCAAGACGGAACCGACGGCCGATTACAACACGCCGCTTGCGTTGGCGCTGGTGGCGCTTGTGCTGTGGACATATTGGGGTATCAAAGAGAAAGGTTTTCTCCGTTACGTCAAGAGCTTCTTTGAGCCGATATTCATCATTGCGCCGCTGAATATCGTTGATCAGGTTTCCCGCATACTGTCTATGTCGTTCCGTCTTTTCGGGAACATAATGGGTGGCGCGGTCATCATCATGGTTGTGGGGCATTTGCTGAAGCAGATCATAGTGCCGGTGCCTCTCTCCTTGTTCTTCGGGCTGTTTGTGGGATCGGTGCAGGCGTTTGTATTCACAATGCTGACTTTGACGTACGTCGCGGTGAGCTGCAAGGATTAGGCAATGGAGACTGCAGAGGTCGTGCGAGCGTTGGCGTATCTTGGCGGCAGTATAGCCATGGGTTTCGGGGCCATCGGAGCGGGCATTGGTGAAGGGTACGCAGCCCATCAGGCATGCGCCGGTACGGCAAGGCAACCGGCGGTATCGAGTCCGATACAACGGACAATGCTTATCGGCCAGGCCATGGCGGAATCGGCGTCTATCTTCGCGCTTATAGTGGCAATGATGCTGATACTTGTAGTGGACCCTTCTGGATCGACATTTGTCCAGGGGGTCGCTTTCATCGGTGCCGGTATCGCGGTAGGGTTTGGCGCAATCGGCGGGGGTATCGGGTGCGGTTTTCCGGCAGGCAGCGCGTGTCAGGGGGTTGCACGGCGACCGGAAGGGCAGAATCAAGTGACGACGATGATGCTTATTGCTCAGGGCGTCTCTCAAGGCCCATCGGTTCTATCATTCGTCATCGCGTTGCTGCTTATGTACAGGGCGTATGAGAGCTCTGACCTGGTGACGATGGCGGCGGTTCTGGGCGCAGGCATAAGCGTGGGCGTAGGTGCCATAGGGTGCGGCATCGGCAGCGGGTACGCAGGTGGTGACGCTTGCACGGGAGTAGGTCGGTGGCCCGCGAGCCGTGGTGCGGTCATGAGAACGATGCTTGTTGGTCAAGCAGTGTCGCAATCCACAAGTATATACGCTTTGCTCATCGCACTGTTGATGATATTTGTGGCGTGAGAAATCTGCGTTGGATTGGACGTTTAGCAGAGGAGGGTGAATAGGTGGAAATTACCGGAGCAGACTTGATACGGGCGGCGGCATTGCTTGGCGCGGGAATCGCGATGGGATTCGGAGCCATCGGTCCCGGCGTTGGGGAAGGTTACGCCGCGGGCAGAGCGTGCGAGGGAGTTGCCCGCTCGCCGGAGAACTCGGGACTGTTGACAAGAACGATGCTTGTCGGTCAAGCAGTGTCGGAATCCACGGGGATATATTCTCTAGTGATAGCGTTGCTGCTCATCTTCGTCGTGAAGTAGTGAGCCGGCGCGCAGCGAGAATCCAATCGCGGCAGTCCGGTGAGTGGAGGTGCGTTGATCGATGATCAACATCAATATCACGGCTCTGTTTCAACTACTGAGCTTCCTGTTCCTGGTTTTTGTGCTGAAAAGGATATTGTTCGGTCCAATTCTCAGTGTTCTGGACGAGAGGAAAAGGACACTGGATAGCCAGGCGAAGGCGGTACAGGAATGCCGCAGGCGTACTGAAGAGACGCTCGCGGAGTACCGGCGCGAGATTGCTGACGCGCGACGACAGGCGCTGCGTTTGCAGGAGCAGACTGAAAAAGAGGCCTTGGAAGCACGCACGGAAATGCTCGGCCATAAACGGGCGGAGGCACAGGCGCAGCTTGCCGAGATGAGAGAGCAATTGGAAAAGGAAGTAGAGGGGCAGGCTGGTGCGTTGCGGAGTCAAGTGAAGCCGCTGCGGGATTTCGCCGTGCAGAGAGTGTTGCAGCAGAGCAGCGGTTCGGCTAAAGAGGGATAAAAGTGAGGTGAGTAGGATAGTCTTTTCGCATCCGAAGGAGCACAGGCGCGGCGCGAGTTTCGTTGCGCTATTGATGATCTTGGCAGTGCTCACAACGCTGACCGTGTGCGAGACCGTCATGGCGCAAGTAGAAGAAGACGCCGCGACTGCGGCCGCGCAGCCGGAGGTCTCTCCAATTCGCCGGTTCTTCAACTCGCCTCAGTACAGATGGGGGATGGAGTTCCTGAACTTTGGAATCATATTCTTTCTCTTTCATCGATACGCGCGGAAACCTCTTCTGAACCTCCTTGATGCGCGGGCGCGGGAGGTGGCTGAGACCCTGGAGCGGTCAAGAACTGCTAAGGAACAAGCTGAGGCTGAACTGCGCGAAGCGATCCGAAAACTCTCGGGCGTTGAGGCTGAGAAGGAGCAGATCATCGAGCTGGCGGTCGAGGTGAGCGAGAAACAGCGCGCAATGATCATCGAGGACGCGCAACGTGCTGCGGAACGTGTGACAGAGCGGCTTCGAGGCGACATGGACCGGGCGCGGCACCTCGCTCGGACGCGCGCGTCGGAGCTGTTGGCAAGCCAGGTGATGGATGAAACGGCAAAGCATATAGTCGAAACGATAACCCCGGACGATCATGCTGCGCTCATAGAACGGTTTATCGACCGGCTGGACAGGACGATGGTGGCATGAACCGTACGTTCATTAGCGACAGGTACACGAAGGCGCTCGCCGACTCCGTTTCGGACGACAGCGAGCTCGAGGTGGTCGCCTCGGAGCTCGTCGGGTTCGTGAAGCTGTTTCAGGATTATCCCGAGATTCCTCGGTTCGCGAACAACAGGGCGATCCCGCGGGAGGTGCGCGAACGGCTGATCGAGTCTGCACTTGACCGGGTTGAGTTGAGACCGGTGACGCGCCGATTCCTGCTCGTTCTCGTCGACCGTGGGCGGATCGGTCTGCTGGAGCAGATGAGTGCCTCCTTCGCTGAATTGGTGGATGAAAGGCTTGACAGGGCTGAGGCTGTAGTAACGACGGCGGTGCCGCTCGACGATGAACAAAGAGAGCGTCTGCGGTCACGGCTGTCGGAATTGACCGGCAAGACGGTGCGGCTGGAAGAGCAGCGCGATCCGGGCATAATCGGTGGGACGATCGTCCGGCTGGGCACGACCGTGATTGACGGAAGCATAAGAGTTTTCCTCGAAGAGATGAGAAAGGAACTTGTCGCGGAGGCGTGATGATATGAAAATAAGTGCGACCGAGATCTCCGAAATACTCAAACAACAGATCAGCGGATACAGCGCGGATGTTGATCTGAGCGACACGGGAACCGTCATAGAGGCGGGAGACGGGATAGCCAGGGTGTACGGTCTCACGAGGGCTATGTCGGGCGAACTGCTGGAGTTTCCCAACGAGATCATGGGTCTGGTCCTTAACCTCGAAGTGGACAATGTAGCGGTTGCGCTTCTTGGCGACTACGAGCTTGTGAAGCAGGGAGACCAGGTAAAGTGCACGGGCAGAATCGCGGAGGTTCCGGTCGGCGAAGCTATGATCGGCCGCGTTGTGAACGCTCTGGGCAGACCGATCGACGGTAAAGGGCCCACTGTTACGAAGGAGAGTCGCCCTGTGGAGCGGCTCGCGCCCGGTGTAATAGACAGACGTCCCGTCAGGGAGCCGCTGCAGACCGGTCTGAAAGCCATAGACTCCATGGTTCCTATAGGTCGTGGGCAGCGCGAGCTCATAATAGGTGACAGGCAGACCGGCAAGACCGCGCTCGTCGTGGATACAATACTCAACCAACGCGATGGCGACGTCATCTGTATCTACGTTGCGATAGGCCAGAAACGTTCGACGGTCGCTCAGGTCATCCGGATCCTTGAGGAACATGACGCGATGTCCTACACGACGGTGGTCGCCGCGACGGCAAGCGAGCCGGCACCTCTTCTTTATCTTGCGCCATATGCGGGCTGCGCCATGGGCGAGTACTTCCGGGACAGCGGCCGGCACGCTCTCGTCGTCTACGACGATCTGTCGAAACACGCGGTGGCGTACCGTCAGTTGTCGCTGCTTGTGCGGAGGCCTCCGGGGCGCGAGGCGTATCCGGGAGACGTGTTTTATCTGCACTCGCGACTGCTCGAGCGCGCGGCCAAGCTCAACGACGATAATGGCGGCGGATCTTTGACCGCGCTGCCTATAGTGGAAACCCAGGCGGGGGACATCTCGGCTTACATACCGACAAACGTCATCAGCATAACCGACGGACAGATATTTCTGGAATCGGACCTTTTCTACAGCGGTATAAGACCCGCCATAAATGCTGGTCTCAGTGTGTCCCGTGTGGGCGGTGCCGCCCAGATCAAAGCGATGAAGACGGTGGCGGGCACGCTGCGTTTGGAGCTGGCGCAGTATCGTGAGCTGGCCGCTTTTGCGCAGTTCGGCAGCGAGCTCGACAGAGCGACCCAGGCTCAGCTGGCGCGTGGCGAGCGGCTTACGGAACTGCTCAAACAGGATCAGTGCAAGCCGATGACCGTGGACAAACAGGTCATTAGCATTTACGCGGGAGTTAACGGTTTTCTCGACGATGTGCCGGTGGACGCAATTCTGCGGTTCGAAAAGGAACTTGACCGGTTCATTGACGCAAAGAAGCCGGAGATCGGCAAGGAACTCCTCGAAAAGAAGGAGATTTCTGAGGAGTTGGGGAAGGGGATCGACGCCGCCTTGACGGAGTTCAAGGAGGGCTTCTTCGTCGAGACAGAGGAGACTGTTGAGGCGGAGGAACCTGAAGGCGAAGAAGAGGGTGAAGCCAAAGAGCTGGATGAAGCAGGGGAACCGGATTCCAAATAGGGGTAAGACAAGCACTCTCACTTAAGGGGGCAGGCGACGAACAATGGCGACGCTTCGCGCAATAAGAAGAAGAATCGCGAGCGTGAAAAAGACGCAGCAGATCACCAGGGCTATGCAGATGGTGGCTGCAGCGAAGTTCCGTAAGGCGCAGGCGGCGATCATTCTCGCCCGACCGTACGCGTACAAGATGCGTGACGTTATCAGCTCTCTGGCGTCGCGGGCGGAGCTCGATCTTCATCCGTTGCTCGCGCGCCGGCCCGGGAAGAATACGGAGGTGGTTATTGTCACCTCGGACAGGGGGCTGTGCGCAGGGTTCAACAGCAACATCCTGCGCGCCGCGTCGCGGTTCGCTGAGGACTTGCGGGGCGACGCCAAGCGGGTAAGCCTGACCATGATCGGGAAAAAAGCGCGCGACTATTACAGAAGACGTCACGTGCAAGCACGCGCCGTGCATACTGACATATTCGACGAAGTCACCTATCACACGGCAGCCCTTATCGTGGACGACATAATAGCGTTGTTCAGCGAGGGTGAAACGGACGAGCTGTACTTCGTCTACAACGAGTTCAAGAGCGCTATGCAGCAGGACGTCGTTGTTGAGCGGCTGTTGCCGTTCGAGCTTGAGGAGGATCAAGAGGGTCCTGTCATCGACTATATTTACGAACCGTCTGAAGCGGCGGTGCTTGACGATCTGCTTGAGAAGCATATCAAGGTGCAGGTGTTCAGGATATTGTTGGAATCGAGCGCGAGCGAGCATGCTGCGCGGATGACCGCCATGGACGCGGCGACAAACAACGCGGACGACATGATCTCGTTCCTCACGTTGCGGTACAACAAGGCGAGACAGGAGACGATAACCAAGGAGCTGTTAGACATAGTGGGCGGTGCTGAGGCTCTCCGCTAGGATGGAGTAGACAGGTAGTTAGCGAGGTAGGAATTGATGGGAAAGGCTAAGAGAAAGTCCGTTAAGGGTACCGAGGGGAAGGTCATACAGGTGATCGGACCTGTGGTGGACATCGAGTTCCCCTCAACGGAAGTGCCGGCGGTCTACAACGCGATAGAGATCGAGATAGATGGCAAAGGAAAAGGGAAGCGTGCCCCGCTTATAGTGGAGGTGTCTCAGCATCTGGGCGAGAACGCCGTGCGATGCGTGGCGATGTCTTCCACAGACGGTCTTGTGCGTGGGGCCAAGGCTGTGGATACGCGTGAGCCCATAACGGTACCGGTGGGTCCCGGCACGTTGGGCAGGATAATCAACGTGATCGGCGAGCCGGTGGACGCGCTCGGCCCAATCAAGGCCAACGAGAGGTATCCCATACACCGTCCCGCGCCTTCGTTGCAGGACATAAGTACGAAGACCGAGATGTTCGAGACAGGCATCAAGGTCATAGACCTGCTTGAACCGTACTCGCGCGGCGGCAAGACCGGTCTGTTCGGCGGAGCCGGCGTGGGCAAGACGGTTCTGATCATGGAGCTGATACGCAATATTGCCACGGAGCATGGCGGTTACTCCGTGTTTGCGGGGGTAGGGGAACGCACCCGCGAGGGCAACGACCTCTGGCTCGAAATGAAGGAATCGGGGGTCATCGATAAGACTGCTCTTATTTACGGCCAGATGACGGAACCGCCTGGTGCACGCGCGCGTGTCGGGCTGACGGGCCTTACCGTTGCGGAATACTTTCGTGACCAGGAAGGACAGGACGTGCTGTTATTCATAGACAATATTTTCCGGTTCACGCAAGCGGGTTCGGAGGTGTCGGCGCTGCTGGGACGGATGCCGTCCGCAGTGGGCTATCAGCCGACGCTCGCCACGGAAATGGGCGAGCTTCAGGAACGTATCACGACCACGACGCGTGGTTCGATCACGTCCGTTCAGGCGATATACGTACCTGCGGACGACCTGACCGACCCGGCGCCCGCGACGACGTTCGCTCACCTCGATGCCACGACAGTTCTGTCGCGCCAGATTGTGGAGCTGGGAATCTATCCTGCGGTTGACCCGCTGGATTCTACGTCGCGAATTCTCGACCCGAACGTTCTCGGAGATGAACATTACGATGTGGCGCGGTCGGTGCAGGAAGTGCTGCAGCGCTACAAGGAGCTGCAGGACATAATCGCTATCCTTGGGATCGACGAGCTGTCCGAGGATGACAAGCTGATCGTGGCGCGTGCACGCAAGATTCAGAGGTTCTTTTCGCAACCGTTCTTCGTCGCGGAACAGTTCACCGGGATGGCGGGCAAGTACGTTCATCTGGAGGATACTATTCGAGGTTTCAAGGAGATCGTGGACGGAAAGCACGACGATCTCCCGCTGCAGGCGTTCTATATGGTCGGCACGATCGAGGAAGCGATCGAGAAAGCGAAAACGGTGTCGGGCGACGAGGAGCCGGAACTTGACGAGCCGCCGCAGCCCGCGACAGCTGGTCACGCGGAAGAGTCGGATGAAACGGAGTAGACTCGCATGAGCGAGAGCGGCAAGATCGAGATGGAGATTGTGGCGCCCGAGAAACCGCTTCAGACGGCCACTGTGGACTCGGCGACCATCCCCGGCGCGGACGGCGATTTCAGCGTGCTGCCAGGACACACGCCGTTTCTTTCCGCGCTGAGAGCCGGCGTGATGACGCTGTGTTCCGGCGGTACAACTAGACAGTACGCCGTGAACGGCGGTTACGCCCAGGTGCTCAACGACAAGGTCATTGTGCTGACCCAGACGTTGGAAGCGGAGGATGCCATCGACGTCGAACGCGCCAAGCTCGCGCGCGAACGCGCAGAGAGAAGGTTGCGTGGCGATGAAGGGACGAACATAGATATGCGTCGTGCCGAACTCGCGCTGCAGCGGTCCCTTGTTAGGCTACAAACCACGGATAAACTCTGACCGTCCTACCAGCTCAACCAGCGGGGACTCCATCCACGGCGGGCAGGATGCCCGCCCCACCTGATTAGCGGGTCTCAATGAGGACGGAGAACCGCCAATCTGTCGCATCCAGCGTGCACTCTTGCCAATCGCCAGCGTCGGAGAGAACAATGTCGTTGCCGGAGATCAGATCTCTTGCTCGGCCTGCGGGGAAGAAACCTGTGCGGAATCTGAGACTGGCCGCATCGCAGTCCGGGGGGAGGAAGACAAATACAACCTTCTTCCCATCGGACTCGCCGGGCTTGACGTAGACGAACGAGTCCCCGCCCGGTGCTGGAGAGACCGCTTCAATGTCAGGTTCCCAGCCTGCCTGGCGTGCGAGCGACTCGACGAACGTCTCGAAGTCGGCGGTCCGGTTCTGCAGGTAGGCGTCGCCAAGATATGCGCCGCAGAGAACGAGCTTTCGCTTTCCGACGGGAACCTCGACCATGAGCGCGCCGTCTTCACCGTCAGCAAGCACTGTGCCCTTGCCGCGCTGCCACGGCGTCAACCATTGCGTCGCACCCAGGCTCAGGTCTTGTCCGGCGAGCTTCGCCTTGATGGAGTCGGCATTGAGGCTGCGGCGTCCTACTTCACGTATACCGCTCAACCGGGCCGTGAACCGATCTGCCGGATAACGGTAAAGTCCTTGGGGACTGAAAGCCCCACATTCGGATTCGCATACGAGAGTCCCGCCGGCGTTGACGAAATCGGCGAGCGCTTCCTCGGTCGTTTCGTCCGTGACGATCGTGCGAGGCAGGAACAGTATCTTGAGCCCGGACAGGACGTCGAGATGTTCTTCCTCGACGACCGCGAAAGGTATGGACCTGCGGGCCAAGCCACGGGCGTAGCCCAGAAGCGCTTTTCCAGAACGGTTGGCGTCGCCTTCCTGTGCCCAGTTCAAGTAGTATGACTGCGGGCTGAACATGATCCCGACCTCGGGCTTCGCCGGCTTGTAAGCTGCCAGGAGATCGGCATGTTCATCGATCAACGATCCGGTCACTTTCATTGCTGCCAGCCGTTCTTCGGCGAAACCGTCGTCGCCCGCAAGGCCGAACCCGGCCGACTCGCGTCCAAACACTTCATCACGCCAGCACCAGAAAATGATCGTGTCGGCGCCGGAAGCGATACCGTTCCAGACCCACCGCTGCTGCGACTCCGCGTTTACCGGTTGAAAGGCCTTGAACCCTATAGCTGAGCGTCCGCCCTGAAGCTCGCTGAGCCAGACCTTCTTGTCGCGAGCAGCGGACTTGATCATCTCCATACGCACGGCAAAATCCGCATCGTCCATCTTGAACCACGTCGGAAAGCTCGAACATCCTATCCCGTCGAGATCGTCGGCAAAAAACCAGTCGTTACCCCTGTTCAAAGCGTGGTCCGTCGCGGAGCCGACGTACAACGGAGTCGGATTGCCTCCGTGCACCGTGACAGGGTGCGTCGGGTCCAAGGACTTGATAAAGTCGTAACGTGCTTTGCCGTGGCGGTTTGCACGCAACGTAAGGAAATGTTCGAACGCCATCATCTCAGTGTAGGGGCGGTCGGGAAGCTTGCCGGGCATGACCTCATCAAGACTGCCGTACCGCCGCTTCCAGGCCTTGTTCAAACCGTCGAGCCCACCGTACTTGTCGGAGAGCCATTTGCGGAAGGCCGCCAGAGTATGCTCGCAGAAGCAGACCAGACCGTCCGCCTGAACGTTCCACCGAAGCTCGTTCCACGCGTCCCACCCGCTGAGGTTGGCGGCGGAGCGATATCGTGTCACTACCTCGGTCAGAAACAGCTGCATCCTGTCCCAGACACCGGGATGGTCGGTGCATCCGCCGGGCGTGATACCGAAATGGCACTCAACACGGTTGGACGATACAACCTTCCGGCCCATGTGGTCGATCATTTCGCTGCCGGGGATTTCTCGATGTATCCAATAGGGCTGGACCTCCGCGATCGTGCTGAGGATGACTCCCAGACCGTTCTTTTCGGCAAGTTCAACGAGACGGTCGTAATCTTCAAAACGGAACTGCCCAGGTTTCGGCTCGACCCACGACCACAGGACCCAAAGCTGCACCGTATTGAGCCCGGAATCCTTGATGCGAGCAAAGTCGTCGCCCCAGTATCTTTGCTCGGGGAAGGGTGGACGGTAGTACTGCACGCCGAGGTTGATCGCGCTCGCTGGGCTGTTCATTACCGGGACTCCTTGCTTAGACAGACCTTGAGGTACTCTTCGATGAACTGGTCTAGGTCGCCGTCGAGGACAGCCTTTGTGTTGCCCGTCTCGACGCCGGTACGGTGGTCCTTCACCATCTGGTAAGGGTGCAGGACGTAGCTGCGTATCTGGCTTCCCCAGGCAACTTCGCTCTGTTCGCCTCTCTCCTTCGCGAGCTCCTTCTCGCGCTCCTTGACCAGCTTA
>Ga0114922_10001127_pt1 | contig 25440 bp, 26 predicted proteins | sample AartaG_FD_100975 | JGI IMG/M metagenome (GOLD analysis project Ga0114922, IMG submission 100975) | Deep subsurface microbial communities from Aarhus Bay to uncover new lineages of life (NeLLi) - Aarhus_00045 metaG | ecosystem: Environmental > Aquatic > Marine > Oceanic > Sediment | place... | reverse complement strand
TCCTGGACAAATGCCACTTGAGATAAACATTCACGACTCCGGAGGCGAGATCATTAAGACATTAAGGAGATCATAAAATAGAGAGTGTGGATATTTTTAATCAGAAAAGGAGTAAGGCAAATCCATGAAAATTGACATTCCATATGGCCGAGATACCGTCGAAGTACACATCAACGACGAAAATTGCGGGGAGATGGTTTACCCCAACGAGGTGGAGGTAAAAGACGAGGTCCAAACTTTATTGGAAGCTCTGGAGAATCCCATCGCATCAAAGTCCTTCGATGCTTTTTTAAAGGATTCTAAAAACGTTCTCTTCATCGTGAACGATCGTACCCGTCCTACGCCTACTGCCAAGGTGCTGGAGATTATTCACGATAAGATTGTGAAACGGAATATTCAATTCATCATAGCCACCGGCGTCCACCGGGCTCCGACAGAGGAAGAACTTCGAGAGATCTTCGGAAGATATCTCGAGGAGTATCGGAGTCGCATTTATGTTCATGACGCCAAGAAGGATGAAGATATGGTCTCCCTCGGGGTTTCCAAGAACGGAACCGAGATGTGTGTGAATAAATTGGGAGTGGAAGCACATAAAATCGTCATCATTGGGTCTGTTGAACCCCACTACTTTGCCGGGTATACCGGGGGAAGGAAGGCTTTCCTGCCGGGTATTGCCTCCTACAAGACAATCGAACAAAACCACAAGCTTGCCCTGAAAATGAGTGCACAGCCTATGGTCTTAGAGGGGAATCCAGTCCACGAGGATATGGAAGATGCCATCCAGTCAATCAAGGACAAAGAAATCTTCGCCATCATGACCGTGCTGGACAGGGAGGACCGCATCTACGCTGCCACGGCAGGGGACATCACCGAGTCGTTGAAGGCGGCTATCGACAAGTCCAATGAAGTCTTCTCAGTAGAAATCAAAGAGAAGGCGGATATCGTTGTTGCGGTGGCCCCATATCCCATGGATGTTGATCTCTACCAGTCACAAAAGGCTCTGGATAATGCAAAGCTGGCCCTGCATCCAAATGGAATTATTATCCTCGTGTCAAGATGCAGAATGGGGATAGGTCACGAAACCTTCGCGAAGCTATTGTCAAGTGCGGGCGACCCTCAAGATGCTTTGGACAAGATCGAACAGCAGTACGTGTTGGGGTATCACAAAGCGGCCAAGATCGCTGAGATTGCCCGCTGGGCTCAGATATGGACGGTGACGAGTATCGATCCGGCGCTAATGAGGTCTATTTTCATGATGCCGTTTCGGACGATCCAGAAGGCAATAGACCTGGCTGTTGAAATAAAGGGACGGGAAAAAATTCTTTTTATGATGGCTGCCAGCATGACAGTGCCCAGGCTGAGGAAACGCCTCATTTTGCGGCCGCGAAAGTTTATTCATGTAAGTAAGTGGACAAAAGAGAGAGTTCCGGTTTATTATAATGACCTGATTAGACTTCCTGAAAATGACCATTACAAAAGAGTCTGGTGTGTGGATAAAATTCTAAAATAAGATAAGGCTACAGAGATAGTACCACCGAGTCGAAGAGAGGGAGAAAGTATTGGTGCAATTGCAGTTCCCCGAGAGTCCCATTTAAATTTAACTCCACATTACTATTGACATCATCCGATTAATTTATTAATATTTAAGTTTGGCAATGGAACAATGCATCATGAATTGTTTGAAATCAGCATTGTCATCCTTTTAAAAGGTAAAAATAAACGGAGGCATACGTGAATGCAAAAGACTGATGATCAAGATTTTTACGACCATATACAAGCGCATCTCGATCGGGAAATGGAAAAATTCTACTCAAAGAAGACAATCGCCTATTCTAAAAATCCTGTGAATACAGGACGCATGACCGATCCGGATGGTGGTGCTATTATTAAAGGCCTGTGCGGGGATACGATGGAAATATACATCCTGATTGAAAAAGAAATCATTAAAGAGGTCCGATTTTTTACGGATGGATGCGGAGTTAGCCTTGCCTGCGGTAGCGCGGTCACCGAACTTGTAAAAGGAAAAAACATTCATGAGGCACTGAAAATCTCGCCGCATAATGTAATCGATAATCTTGGCGGTCTTCCCAGAGACGGTATTCACTGTGCCATCTTGGCTGTCAGTACAGTGCACAAGGCCATCGCTGATTATCTATTAAAAACCGAGTAACATCTGATTATGCCTGTCATTTTAATAACACAATCGCAAGAGATCGAACTGGAAAATCATCATGATAAAACCATAATCGATCTGGCCCGAAATCAAGGACTATTTTTAAAATCGAGTTGTGGCGGGAAGGGAAAATGTGGACGTTGCCTGATCGATCTTATCGAAGGCCGGTTTCTTGTCGGGGATAAAGAAGTAATCGTCAAAAAAACCATGTCACGTAAGGCACTGTCATGTATGACCAAGGTCCAGGGTGAAAATGCGATTATCAAGATACCTAAAGATACTATGATTGAGACCTCCGGTCAGATCATCGATAATTTTATCCTCAAACATTACGAACATAATCCATCAACGAAAAAAGTCTTACTTCATATTCCGCATGCCACGCTGGAGAACCAAAAATCGGATCGAGAAGGTGTGGAAGAGGAGCTGTTGAAACAGGCTCACATCACAAAACCTAAGATCCCATTACCCGTGCTTCGAAAATTGCCCGATGCATTGCTAAAAAACGATCGGGCGATCACTTTGACCCTGGGTCGCAGTCAAGGTTTCTTTTCCGTCATTGATGTAGAGCCGGGTGATACGACACATTCCCAATACGGTCTGGCCATGGATATCGGTACGACCACAGTGGTCGGTATTTTAATCGATTTGAACAAAGGGAATATCGTGGGGAAAGCTTCTTTATACAACCGGCAAATTACTTTGGCTGAAGATGTGATCTCACGAATTTCATACATACGATCACAGAAAGAAGTCGACTTATTGAAATCATTGATGATCGATGACTCAGTCAATCCCATAATAAGACATCTATGTGGCGAAGTCGGTATAAAACGGAACGAGATTGTTCGGATGGCACTATCCGGAAATACGATCATGATCCATTTGCTGTTGGGGATCGATCCAAGGAGCATTGGGAAGGCGCCATTTCAACCTGTATTACGCACCCCTGGTTCGTTACGAGCGAGGGAAGTAGGCCTGGAAATTGTCCCAGACGGAATCGTGGATCTCATGCCTTCAACATCTGGCTACATCGGTGGTGATATCGCTTCGGATATCTATGTGTCAGGGCTACACGAAGAGGAGGAATTATCCATACTCATCGATATTGGGACCAACGGTGAAATTGTGATGTGTGAAAGTGGTCGTATGGTCGCCTGTTCTACGGCGGCGGGTCCCGCCTTTGAAGGATATGGATTATATCATGGCTGTCGGGCAACCATGGGAGCGATTGAGAAAATTAATTTTGACAATAAGAATAATATCAACCTTGAAATCATTGGACACGATGAAGCTTCGGGAATATGTGGTACAGGCATAATCGATTTTATTGCAGAGGGATTTAGAATTGGCCTGCTCGATCGAAGGGGTAAATTCAACGATGAATTGCTTAAAAGTCTCGGATTAGACCATGAAATTCAAATTGATGGGAACAGTTTAAAGGCTTGTATTATTGCAAGAAATGAGAACTCAACGATCAATGGTCCCATTCTCATCACCGAAGCGGACATTGCGAAAATATTTCAGTCCAAAGCGGCAATATACGCCGGTATGAATATATTATTGAAACGACAGAATAAAACATGGCAGGACATCAAAAAGCTTGTACTCGCCGGAGGTTTTGCCAAACATATCAATCCCATCAATGCCGTTTCAATCGGTTTGATTCCACCGATTCCCATCGAGCGAATAGAAGTTATCGGTAATGGGTCCCTCGGAGGTGCCTATCTTGCCCTTATCGAATCCAATGCCATCGATGCAATGACTGCGATCTCATTAAAAATCGAAGTCATCGAATTGAATATGGTTGAAGAGTTTCAGGATTATTATATCGATGCATTGTTTCTTCCCATTAGAGATTAGATGGCATCGTCAAATTCGCCGATGAATATCGGGGAAAGCTGGTCACAGAGACCATGTTAGTACGCAATCTGAATGATGGTGAAGATCAAATCAGAAAGTTGTTCGCTCCAAGGAACAACGCCATGTTGGGATTGCGAATGGAGTAGAAATGTTTTTTGATTTTGGAAAAAGGAAACGAAGAGGAAAATCTGGTAAAAGATATCGAGGTGGAAGAGGGTCTGGACGATCAGGTAAACCGTCTCATTGTGTCTGCCCCCAATGTGGGACTCGATTGCCTCGACAACCTGGACTTCCGTGTTTTAAGGCAAAATGTCCCAATTGCGGGTCAACTATGACACGTCCATTTATTTATCAGCAGTAGGATTTCAATAATGGCCTCAGCTGGAGCAAAATCGGGTCCACTGAAACAGGGACAAATTGTGGCCTTGGTTGCCACCTTGGCCACGTTGATTTTAGCTATTCTGAAGTTTGTTGTAGGATCTGTATTTAATTCTAAAATACTGATCGCGGATGCTGTTCATAGCAGTGCTGACCTTTTGGCTATTTCTGCCTCCGGGTTTGGCCTATGGCTGGCTTCAAAACAAAAAAGCAAAAAATTTCCTTATGGATTGTATAAGGCAGAAACATTGGCAAGTTTGTTCATCGGGACTTTCATCGCATGGGCGGGTGTGGAGATGTTACAGGAGGGACATTATCGATTAACTCATATTGCTTTCTTCAAGGATTTTCCAACGATACCGGCCTGTGCAAGTCTCCTTTCCATGGGAACGGCATATTGGATTGCCAGAAAAGAGCGATCTGTGGGTCGGGCCATTGGATCTCAGTCCCTTCTTGCGAATGCCAGTGAATCAATGTTGGATATTGTGACTTCCCTGGTTGTTTTAATGGGCATTGTATTGTCTTTTGCACAGATTCCTTATGTCGAAGGTGTTGTCATTCTTTTTATTTCGGTTCTGATTCTTAAAGTGGGCTTGGAAAATGTATGGAAAGCGTTGCTCATTCTTTTAGATGCGAATTTGGATCCCGTTCTGCAAAGTGAAATTCAGAATAAGATTAACGATATCTATGGTGTAAAAGGGGTGAGTGAAGTACAAATTCGCCAGTCCGGACCATTCAAAATGGTGGAGTGTAAAATAAAAACCTCCCCGACTCTGCCTCTGTATCGAGCCCATGAACTGGCCAATAAAACAGAAGATTTTATTCAAAAAAACTATAACCATATAGTGTCTGTATTCATCCATGTGGAGCCGTTGAAAACGAAAGCAGTCACTGCGATTATTCCGGTGAAGGACGTCAATGGAATGGATTCAAAAGTCTATGGTCATTTTGGGCGATCTCCTTATTTTATCATATTGCGACTGAATGAGGGTCAAATTGAAATAGAAGATTTTTACAGTAATGAATTTTTAAATGAAAAAAAGCATATTGGCATTAAGGTCATTAAGTCGGTTATCCAATATAAATTGGATCTTGTGTTTACCGCTCAAATCGGAGAGATTTCCTTCTACATGCTCAAAGAGAATTTTGTTGATATATACAGAATAGAAGATGGCCTTTCCGTAAAAGAAATCATTGATAGATACCGGAACAATCAACTACAGCAGATTATCAGTCCGACCCATTCCTTAGAGGATTCTGAGGTCCAAAATCAACCTTAGGACTTTATATCTTGAAATGCTAGGGAATACTATAAAAAGATATTTAGGATTAAATATAATTTGGTCGATTTTTAAACCTACATAGTTCTATGGTATTCTGTCATAATTAAAAAACATTGCATCTTCTCGCTAAATGTTTTATATTTTACACAAAGCTAAAATGTTATACAGATCCAATGAAATGTTCAAATTATTACGCCGGGTATAAATCTTTTAGGACATTTGTTGTGTCACTATTTATGCTGAACTGATTGACAAAGTGGAAAGAGTAAGCACAGGTCAAATAAACTAACTTGTTAATGTCCATCTTATAGTTCAAATTGTTGTCAGAAAAGGAGGAATTCAATCATGGCTGAACGTGTTTTGATCGTGGACGACGACAAGGATTTTGTCGAAATCAACAAGACAGCATTTGAGACTGCTGGATACGAGGTTCTAACTGCCTACGACGGTGAGGAAGGTTTCCAAAAAGCCAGCAAGGGAAAACCTGATGCTATCGTGCTAGACGTAATGATGAAGACGAAGACAGAGGGATTCGATGTCGCTCAGAAATTGCACAAAGATGAAGCTACTCGATTGATCCCTGTATTGATGTTGACTGGCATCCGCCAGGAGATGAAACTACCGTTTACATTGGAACCCGATGATGACTATATGCCGGTCGTCGAATTTATTGAAAAACCCATCACACCGGAGCGACTTATAGAAAAAGTCAAACAATTGCTTGAGAAAAAATAGAGCAGTTGACAATGCTGAATCATCTGCCACTGGCACAGAGGATCTTCCTCGCTTTTGCCGCAGTTGTTATTCTTTTAGGTCTGTTCACGGCCCTGCTTACAACCAGGCTTGTATCCAGGAGTGTGGTGCGGGAGGCACAGAACCGTGTTACGATGAACCTGCGGGCAGCTCGGGCCTTATATCAACAGGAATTGGAAGCCCGACTGACTACTCTTGAGGTCCTAGCAAATCAACCACTAATCGTGACAATCCTGAAGGGGGACGAAACACCTCACGGTCTGCTTAAGAATCTACAAGGTAGGCGGCAACTGCTAAACCTGGATTTTCTTTCAGTTTGTGATTCCAAAGGGAAAGTACTTCTGCGCACACACCCTCAATATCAATCAGGGGATACTGTCGCATCCAGGCTCGTTGTCCGGCGGGCCCTGACAGGATATGCAGCCTCCGGAACAATCTTATTGTCCGCGGAGGCCTTGGCTCAAGAAGGACGTGGTCTGGCAGAGCAGGCTTTTGTCTTGTTTCTGCCAACTCCAAGAGCGAAACCTCGGGTTGATTCGGTGGAAACATCAGGTCTTTGCATGATGGCTGCGGTACCGGTATTGGATCCCGAATCAGGAAAAGTTCTGGGGGCCATTTATGGCGGGAGTTTACTCACTCGTAACTTTTCGTTGGTAGACAGAATACGAGACCTGGTTTTTGAAGCTCGTGAATATAAGGGAAAAGAATTCGGTACTGTTACTATCTTTCAGAGAGATGTTCGTGTTGCCACCAACGTTCTGAGACCGGATGGTACCCGGGCCATTGGAACACGCGTATCGGCTGAAGTGTTTAACCGTGTCTTTGACCACGGGAGACCCTGGCTGGATCGGGCCTTTGTAGTGCATGACTGGTATATCTCCGCCTACGAGCCCATTCGAGATCCGAAAGACCGAATCGTGGGTATATTCTATGTGGGACTCCTCGAAGCAAAATACACAGACATTCGGAACAATGTTCTCTACAACCTTCTCTTGCCGTTGGTTTTTGGGGTTTTGGTCGTACTCGGAGTATCCGTCGTTGTTGCCAGAAGACTTAGTCGACCGATCCATCTTTTAGTCGAAGGCGCTCAACGATTGACTTCTGGTGAATTGGCGTACAGGGTTCGTGGGATACCTTCCAGCCGCGAGCTTGTTCAGCTTAACGAGCACTTCAACCGTATGGCCGATGCCATACAAACCAGGGACGCCGAGCTCAGACAAACCAACGATGAGCTTCAAAGAGTGAATCGCAATTACATGGAGATTCTCGGTTTTGTATCGCACGAGATAAAAAACGCCCTGGGTAACTTAATCGGCAGTGCATCTCTTTTGCATAACGAGAAACTAGGGCCTGTGAACAAACGCCAAAAGGATATGCTGGCGATCTTTTTACGTAACTCCGAACGTATTCGCGACATGATCCGTAACTACCTCGATCTTAGTCGTATAGAAAAAGGCGAATTGCAGGCTCAGAAAAGGTGGTTCAAATTTAATGAAACCATATTGGAGCCTGTACTGCCTGAGATTACTCCTGCAGCGGAATCTAAAGGAATGCGATTGGATCGTGCAGTTCCCGACCGTTTTCAAATATACGCCGATCCGGATTTGCTGAAGGTGGTTATAGTAAACCTTTTAACCAATGCTGTAAAGTACGGCAAGGAGGGTGGCACGATTCGGGTGAATGCAGAAACATCGGATGAGGAATGGCTTGTGGGTGTTTGGAATGAAGGGGAAGGGATTCCAGAGGAACAGATTCCTAACCTGTTCAATAAGTTTAGCCGACTCGACACCGACGTGTCCAGCCACGGACAAGGCAGTGGCTTGGGGCTATACATTACAAAGGAGTTCATTGAAAAGCAAGGGGGCAAAATTTGGGGCGAGTCAAGCCACGGTGAATGGGCCTGGTTTCAGTTTCGGCTTCCACGACCGGCCGATAATGTATTGGAGAGTTGATGATTTTTGGCAAAATGTATAAATAGAAATTTAATTTTGGAGTGGATTGATGATAGCCATGAAGATGAAAAAGGAAAATCTCAATGATTTTCTAGAAGCCATCAAACCTTTTGGCACACTCTGGGGACCGGTTAAAAATGGCGATAATTTTTCTCTGGAGAAAATTGATGACTATTCGAAATTGGATTTAACCGCTCTGCGAACGAAAATTCCTTTCAAGAAACTTCTCACCCCGCCCAAGTTTTCCATGTTTTCGTTTAATATGGAAGATTCCAAACCTGCTTTTGATGATCCCCAGAAACGGATTATCTTCGGACTTCATCCATGTGACCTTCACGGGCTGATGATCATGGACAACTTTTTCAATATGCATTATCCTGATCCATATTATTTAGAAAGGCGAAGGAGAACGGCTATCATCGGACTTTCTTGTGTTCCGGATGAAAAATGTTTTTGCAAAACAACGAACACCCATTACGCTGAAGGTGGTTTTGATCTCGCTCTGACAGATCTTGAAGATTTTTTCATCATTTGGGTAGGATCCAGCCTGGGAGATGATATGATTAGAGAATGTCCGCAATTAGTAAACGAAAATGTGGATCACGATGATTTATCGAAATACATCCAATGGCGCCAGCATCGGGAATCATCCTTTAAGATGGAAATGGATTTTACCGGTATGCCGAGTATCATGGAATTGAGCTGGGACAATCCCCTCTGGGAAGAATTGGGTGAGAAATGCCTCTCCTGCGGTGCCTGCACTATCGTTTGTCCAACCTGCCCCTGTTTTAATGTATTCGACGAGATTAACCTGAAACAGACTGAGGGAAGGCGCATCAGGCAATGGGATTCCTGCATGTTCAGAGAATATTCTATGGTTGCAGGGGGACATAATTTTCGGGAATCGCGGGCAGAGCGGTTGAAATTGCGTTTTACTCATAAGCTGCAGGCTTTTGTGGGTAAATTTGGTGAGCCGGCCTGCGTCGGATGCGGACGCTGTATTGATACTTGCCCTGTAGATATTGATATACGGACTGTCGGCATGCGTCTTAAAGGTGAGGAGGTGATGGCATGAAAGCACTAGCTCAAGAAAAGAATCCATATAAACCAGAACCCATGAGACTTATACGTCGTTATCCGTTGAACGAAGATGTCCATTTCTTCCAGGTCAGGGCAGTTGATATGGAGAAAGCACTACATTTAAATTATCTTCCCGGACAATTCATGGAGGTTTCACTGCCTGGTGTTGGCGAAGCACCATTCTCTATTTCGTCGACACCTTCCCGTCCCGGTCTTTTGGAGTTTGGAATTAAGTGTGTAGGGAATGTGACAAATGCGATATTCAGGCTGAAGGAGAACAGTGTATTCGGAGTTCGGGGCCCTTATGGGAATGGCTTTCCCGTGGATAAAATGCGCGGTCATGATTTGGTTATCATCATGGGTGGATTGGGAGCGGTTCCCCTACGCTCTCTGTTACTCTACGCTCTCGATAACAGAGATCAATTTGGGAAGCTTTATCTGCTTCACGGTGCCAGAAAACCTGACGAGATGCTTTTCCGGGAGGAGTTTTTCCACATGATGAACCGGGATGACTTGGAATGTTTTCTCACTGTAGACCAGGATGACACCGGGAAATGGCAATATAACACGGGTTTGATTACCAGGTTGATTCCTCGCCTGACGGATATAGATCCTGAAAAAACATTTGTAACAGTCTGCGGACCTCCAGTCATGTACAAATTTGTCGTTACTGGAATCCTAAAACTTAACGTTCCAAAACATCAGATTTTAATGACACTTGAACGTAAAATGAAATGCGGAGTGGGGAAATGCGGCCACTGCATCATCGGGGGGTATATTTACACGTGTCTCGAGGGTCCTGTTTTTTCATACTGGGACGTCATCCATATGAAAGGACTCATTTAAATGAGGAGATGAGCATTGGATCAGGAAAAAGTGAATGTTGGTCTCTATGGATTTACTGGGTGCAATGGAGATCAATTAACCATTATTCACAGTGAGGATAGTCTACTTGATTTTTTTAATTCGGCGAATATTAAATCATTCTCTCTGGCCAAGAGTGATAACGATGATTCGGAACTGGATATTGCCTTGATTGAGGGAAGTATCTCAAATAAGGAGCAGGCCGAACATGCAAAAGGAATTCGAGAAAGATCGAAAATGTTGGTAGCTATCGGTAACTGTTCCTGCTACGGTGGCATTCAAGCTATGGGACTGGGCAGCAAGGGATGGGATCAACGTTTCTTGAAGGTATATGGGGAGGCGTTTTTCAAATTGAGGTCGCCCATAGAGTCCAAACCAATCGATGTGTTTATCCCGGTGGATTTTTATATCCCGGGATGTCCCATCGATGCAGATCAATTCTTCTACTGTTTTGCTCATTTTCTCCTGGGTAATACTCCGACTTTTCCCGATTACCCAGTTTGTGCCGAATGCCGGTGGCGAGAGAACGATTGTCTGCTTTTGAAGGACATTTTGTGCCTTGGGCCTCTTACAGCATCGGGATGTGGAGCAAGATGCCCATCTAATAATTTACCCTGTATGGGCTGTTGGGGACCGATGAAAGAAGCCAATATTAATGCGGAATTTAACCTTCTTAAAGAGAAGGGATTTTCTGTCGAGGAAATTAAGCGTCGTTTTCGTATGCACACCGGAAGCGGGATGATGAAAGCCATGAAGAATATTTTAGGAGTTCTCTGATGCGAGAAATAGTCGTTGAGCCCCTGTCCCGTGTAGAAGGGGAAGGAGGAATCACAATACAGATTGATGGGAAACGGATAAAGGACGTCTGTTTCAATATACTCGAAGGAACCCGGCTCATCGAGACACTGGTTGTTGGAAAGACTCCTGTCGAGAGTGTGAGTATTGCGTGCCGGATCTGTGCGATCTGCACTCTTTCCCACAGGTATGCTGCACTGCGCGGTTTGGAGAAGGCCTTGGGTATCGAAGTGCCGCCCAAAGTTCATTGGATGCGAACGCTGATGCATTTGGGAGAGTGTCTGGAAAGTCATTCGCTTCATGTTTATGTTTTAGCTTTACCCGATTTTCTTGGCTATCCCTCAGCCATCGCAATGGCGGATAAATATGGTAAGGATGTGATGAAGGCGCTGGCCCTGAAAAAGTTTGCCAATCATATCATGGAAGTAACGAGTGGTCGTATGATTCACGGTGAGAACCCGACAGTGGGAGGATTTGGTCGCTACCCAGAAAGAGACGTATTGTTGGATATTAAAAAACAAGCCATAGAGATGATGGATTTTGCTATACATGGTGTGAACCTTGTCGCTGGATTGGATTTTCCTTCTTCTTTCGAAACCGATACGTTGTTTATGTGCTGTGAATCTTATGAGGAAAATTATTGCTTGGTAGGGGATCACATTCGTATTTCTAATAGTGAAGTGGTTGAAATTGAAGAATACAAGAAATTGACAAATGAAAATATTGTTTCCCACGCAACGGCAAAGCATTGTGTCTATAATGGAAAACCATATACAGTGGGAGCAATTGCTCGCATAAACAATCTTGGAGAAAGATTGAAAAATCAGTCTGGTAAACTTTATAAGAAATATTGGAATGATCGGTGGCTTAAAAATCCGCTGTTTAATAACCTTGCTCAGGCCATCGAAATAGTATGGGCTCTGGAGCAGATTCCCAGTGTTGTAGATAATATATTGAAGATTAAGGAAGAACCGGAAATCGTGCAGCCGACACAAAAAGATGGTGAAGGCGTGGGCGCTGTAGAAGCTCCCAGAGGAACGCTCTATCACCATTACAGGATTAGGGATGGATTGATAGAAGATGCGAATTTCGTCATTCCGACAGGCCAGAATTTAGAGGATTGTGAAAAATACATGAGAAAAGCGGTAGAAGGACTCCTCAATCAAGATACTGATGATGAAACCATCCGACTACAATGTGAAATGATTGCCAGGGCGTATGATCCCTGCATCAGTTGTTCAACACACATGGTGAAAATTGAACACAAACTGGCATGTGGATAGTTACTACTAAAAAATCGCTTTCTTCAAACACTCGAATGAAAATAAGGAGAAAACACCTATGTCAATACAAGAAAATAAAGCCCTCATACATCGTTATTATGATGATGTACTTAATGCAAAAAACTTAGATCGTCTGGATGATTTTTATAGTGAGAACTTTGTAGACCACTCTGGTTTGGAAAATCGCGGTGGCATAAGAAAGGTTTTGTTTGATCACTATCGGACATATTTAACCGTGAAATTTTCTATCGAAGACGTGATTGCTGAAGGGGACGACGTTGTGGTACGCTCCAACATGACCTTCACAAAGGAGGATAAGAAAGAAACCGTTGCACGCCATCAAATTGCGATCTACAGAATCGCTGAGGGACAAATTGTGGAGCGTTGGGCTCATAGTGATTATTTTTATTAATTTAAATATTATATTTCATTAATAAATTATTTGTTATAGAGGTACTGAACCGATATGAAAAGCGAATTAGATAAAATTAAAAACTTAAATCTCATCTTAAGTACGATACGGAATGTTAATCAACTGCTTATTAAGGAAAAGGATCGTGACAATCTGCTCCAAGGAATTTGTAATACCCTCATAGAGAATAGGGGTTATTATAATGCCTGGATTGCACTTTTGGATGGTTCAGGTCATTTGATTACTGAGGCAGAAGCCGGCTTGGGTGAAGCATTTTCACCCATGATTAAAAGATTTAGAGATGGTGATTTAACTTATTGCGGACGTAAGGCACTATCGCATCCACATACATTTGTGATAGAAGATCCAGTTTCTACATGTGTGGATTGTCCATTATCTGTAAATTATGCTGGTAGAAGTGCTATGGTCGTTCGTCTCGAATATGAGGGCACGATATATGGTATACTGAGTGCTTCTGTTCCCAAAAATCGTTTTGCTGATGAGGAGGAGAGAAACCTATTTAAAGAAGTGGCCGGAGATATAGCATTTGCTTTATATGATATTGAACTTGAAGAAAAGCATAAGCAGACGGACGAGGCGCTGAAGGAAAGTGAACAACGCTTTCGAAATCTGGTAGAAAATTCCATCATGGGCATTTCCATTTACCAGGAGGGTCAAATCATCTACCAAAATCCGGAGCAGGAAATTTTAATCGGTCCCCTTCCCCGTAAATATCTATTCACCGATTTAGATCGTATACATCCGGAAGATATTGAAAAAGTAAAAAAATTTTACGAAAATATTATATCAGAGGATATTGAAACTCTCGATATAGATTTCAGGTTTTACTCCAGAAAAATAAATAAAAACCGGTCCGATTTAAAATGGGTATACTGCAGGGCGATTGCTATTGAGTATCAGGGTAAGGAGGCCATACTCGTTAATACGATGGATGTTACGCGACTCAAAGAATTGGAAAATCTCTTAAGGATTCAGGATAAAATGACATCCCTGGGACGCGTGGCTGCTGGAATTGCCCATGAAATAAGGAATCCTTTATCCGGCATAAACATCTATACGAATGCACTCAAGAAAATGCATGAAAGGGATTGCGATGACGAGAAAATAAAAGAGATATTGGAACAGATCCAATCGGCTTCAACCAAGATTGAAACGGTGATTAAAAGGGTCATGGATTTTTCTAAACCTTCTGAGCCAAAGTTCGATATCATTAATATAAACAAACCCATTGAGGAGGCAATTAATTTATCTGTTGTCACATTACGTAAAGTTGGAATCCAAATTGAAAAAGATTTGTCCAATAATTTACCAAAATGTTATGCAGACTCACAATTAATTGAACAGGTGTTTTTGAATCTTATTGCTAACGCTGCTGAAGCGATGAAAGATGTGAATAGAATAAAGACGATACAGGTAAGATCATTGAAGGATGGGGGCAATATTACTCTGAAAGTTGCAGATTCCGGTCCTGGTGTGCCTGTTCATTTGCAGGATAAGATTTTCGATCCATTTTATAGTACGAAGAATGGAAGTACTGGTATTGGTCTCAGCATGAGTCAAAGGATTATAGCTGATCATAAAGGCACATTGAAAGTACATAGGAGTCAGTTGGGAGGTGCTGAGTTTATCGTCGAGATTCCAATAATGAAAGGCAAAAGATTAAGATGACAGATAACCTTATCTATATTATTGATGACGAAGAAACGATAAGAGAAGGATTGAGTACATCCCTTGAGGTTGACTATCAAGTTAAAGCCTTTGTTGATGCCGAACAGGCAATTAATGAAATACACAGAACTATTCCGGATCTGGTATTGCTCGACGTTGGTTTACCGGGTATAAATGGAATTGAAGCCCTTCGCGAGATTAAAAGATTGTATCCGGAAATATTAATTATTATGATCACTGCTTTTGAAGATTTAGATACGGTAATCTCGGCGATGAAGCTGGGTGCCTATGACTATGTCGTGAAACCCATTCACATGGATGGGTTAGAAGTCACCATAAAAAATGCGCTTGAATCCATAAAGCTAAGGAAAGAGGTTCGTGATCTGCAGGAACAATTTCTTAAAGAAAATCTTCCCTACTTCATCGGTGAAAGTAATGCGATTCAAGATGTGATGGATTTTATAAAGATAGTGGCGAAAAGCCCGGACACACCTATCTTGATTCTTGGGGAAACGGGCACTGGTAAGGAATTGATCGCCAGTGCTATCCATTACAGAAGTCCTAATTTCAAAGGTCCTTTAATTACAGTAAATTGTGCTTCGATACCCAAGGATCTTATTGAGAGTGAACTCTTTGGATATGAGAAAGGTGCTTTTACTGGAGCGAGTACATCAGGTAAGAAAGGCCTATTAGCAGAGGCAGCGGATGGAACTCTTTTTCTTGATGAAGTCGGCGACTTAAGCTTGGAGGCTCAGGCGAAGCTACTCCGATTTTTGGAAGAGGGCGAGTTTTACAGAGTTGGTGGAACAAAAAAATTACGAGTCAAGACGAGGGTTGTCTCGGCGACAAATAAAAATCTAGACTTAATGCGTAAGAATGAAATGTTTAGAGAGGATCTCTATTTTCGATTGGGAGTCATTAAGGTGCAGGTTCCGTCATTGAATAAACGATGTGAAGATATTATACCCCTCACAAAACATTTTATCTATGAATTCAGTCAAAAATTTGAAAAGGCGTTTACTGGAATTACACCCAAAGCCGTTAAAGCACTGATGGCACATAAATGGAGAGGGAATATCCGGGAATTAAAAAATTTAATCGAGAGGGCAGTACTAGTCGGAATTGGTCCAAAAATTACTGTACAAGACTTTGGATTGGAAGAGATCGATAAAGTTGATCGGGAAGAAGAGGAAATAGAATTTCCACCGATTCCTCCTACAGGTATTGACATCGCTTCGCTTGAAAAAAATTTGGAAAAGTTTTATATTGAAGAGGCGTTCAAAATGGCCCATGGCAATGAAAGCGAAGCTGCCAGACTTCTCAAGATGAATCATCATACCTATAGATACCGTAGGAAAAAGTTAAAAATGGAGAGATATTGAACAATACGATACTTTCTACAGAATGATACATTTTTCAATAAGTCCACACAAAATATATCCCCATAATATTTTCTCGGCGTAAGATTTGTAATTATAATTTCGAAATTTTGCTAATAACAATTTCGCAATTTTTCTAAATCTAGTTTATATGTTGAACCACGACCAGATAAAGAAATATTCCAAAACATTTGAATTATAGAGGGTTATCAAAGATGGCCAATTGGTGGTACAGAATATGCCATAGTAAAAATATAGAAGTCACACTATAAGAGATTCAACTTACAACCTTCGTAGAGTAGGTGAAAAATGGATCTATTTAATAAGCTTAAAGAGATGAGGACGTTGCTCATTGATGATGATAAATGGATAAGAGGTTCAATGAGCCTGTTTTTTCAAGGAGAAGGATGTCATTTAACAACTTTAGAGACCGCTGAAGAGGGTCTGAAGCTGCTCGAGAGTCATCATTATGACATTATCATTGCAGATTATTTTTTACCCGGCATCAATGGCTTAGAGTTTTTCGACAGGATTCGGGATTCTCATTCGGGTGTTATTAAGATATTAATTACAGCTTATGGAAACAATCAGCTCATGGCTGATGCTTCCAACATAGGCATTCACGATTTTATTAATAAACCTTTTACAACCAAGACTATTGAAGAATCTTTATATAGGACAATTTTAAAGCACAAATTTACGGCACGCAATCATCTTTTATCATGAGCAGGTATGGAAAATGGATGTTCAATTTATTTAAAGAAGACATGAAAAATGGATGAGATAAAAACGAACAGGTTTACTACGCAACTTACGCATAATTATATGGAATTAAGAGTCTTTCCTGATAGCGTACTGCGGGAGGTTGCACAACCTGTTTACACATTTGATCTGGCATTGCAACGATTTGCAAACCATATGTTTGCATTCATGAAAGAGCACAGGGGTATCGGCCTCGCCGCTCCTCAGGTTGGTGTTTTGCATCGGATTATTGTCGTTGCGAGTGAGGACATCGCGGAATGTTTGGTCAATCCCGAAATCCTGGCATCATCCACGGATTATCACCAGGAAGAGGAGGGGTGCCTGAGCCTTCCGGAACAGTGGTTTGATGTGGATCGTTACTTGAAGGTTGAAGTTCGCGCCAGGAGTCCGGAAGGGAGAAAACTTCAATTTGAAGCGAGCGATTGGAATGCCCGAGTTTTGCAGCATGAAATTGATCACTTGAACGGTATTTTGATATGCGACAGAGGTGTCGAAATTAATATGACTATATGAGACGGAAAAATGAATAATATTCATCACCTATTTTCCAATCGATTCAGAACGCAGTGGGTCAAAATCAAATTTTATACCGATAAAACGGATGTAAAAGGGGCGAAAAGATTAAAAAATGTCCCGTTCTGTGAAGCGACCAAACAGGCCATCCTCCATCCTGTGATTCTGGATAGAGAAAGCATCAACTGTCCTGGAGCGCAGTATGCCTTCGGCTGGCAGGATAAAAAACGCTTTCTTGAATACTGTCGCGAAAAGACTCAACTTTCTGAATCTGCGGCAGAAACCATCCTTCAAAAAATGCTGCGCTTTGAAAATACCCTCGAATGTATCGGTTTGAATACAGAGGGTGAACCCGACATCATTATGTCCAGTATGATGCCAAAAGAGATGATGACCTTAATCGAACTCTTTCATAGAAAAGAAGGTCAAATATTAGATGTATCCTTATCCAGCATGATGTCCATTTGTGGGGGGATTGCCGTGAGGACATTTTTGGAAAACCGAATTACATTATCCTTTGGCTGCATGGACTCGCGTGCTTACGCACAAATGGGCAGGGACAGGCTGGTGGTGGGTGTTCCAAAGGATCAGTTTGACCTTGTTTCACCGGATACCGGTAAATGAAAACAAATATTGGCCAAGTGTCCGGTGATTGCCAGGGATATTGGATGCCGAGTTGGAGATGTGATTTTGCTGAAGCATCAGGGTAGCGGAAAATTGAAAGAAGACGAAAAAATCATGGAGGTATATAACTAATGAGTGATCAGTTGAAAATATCAGACCGGGTGGCAAAAATGAAAAAATCTGCCATCCATGAGATGACCCGATTGTCAAAAGAGATTGAGGATGTGGCCTTTCTCTCATGGGCCAAGCCGACTTCAGATACCCCAGAGCATATAAAGGAAGCTGCGATAAAAGCGATACGTGACGGGCTTGTCGGCGGTTATTCGGAGACTGCGGGCATCTTGCCTCTGAGAGAAGAGATTGTCAAGAAGCTGGACAGAGACAACGGTATTCAGGCCGATGTATCGGAAGTTCTGGTTACCGTAGGTGCCATCGAGGGACTTGCTGCAGCAGTCATGGCCATCATCGATCCCGGAGATGAGGTCATTTTGCCCTCTCCGACTTATTCCACCCATATCAGACAGGTCTTGCTGGCCTCAGGCAAGCCCATTCTTGTGCCACTCATCGAGGAAGAAGGTTATCTCTGGGACATCGATGCGGTAAAGAGGGCCATTACACCGAGAACAAAGGCCATAATGTATTGCTCACCGAGTAATCCCACAGGCACTGTTTTTTCGGAATCACAGCTTTGTGAATTGGCGAGAATCGCTTCGGATTATGGTATTATGGTGATTACGGATGAGGCGTATGAATATTTCACCTTTGATGGGATGGATCATTTCAGTATCGGTTCCATACCTGATATGAAAAAACGAGTGGTCAGCACGTACACCTTCACAAAAACCTATGCAATGACGGGTTGGCGAATCGGGTATCTGCATGCCGATAAAGAATGGACACCTCAAATTTTAAAAGCACATATCCCCTTTGCTATTTGTGCTCCGGTCATCTCCCAATTTGCCGCATTAGCGGCTCTGAGGGGTTCTCAGAAATGTGTACAGGATTTCAGAGTGCACTACCTCGCCATGCGGGATGTGATGTGTGAGCGTTTAGACCGCCTTGGTCATGTATTTGATTATCAGAAGCCGGAAGGATCGTATTTGATGTTTCCCAGAATAGGCATCAAAGAAGGGAAGGATTCTCTCTCTTTCTGCAAGAAACTTTTGAGGGAGGCCAAAGTGTCGGCAACGCCGGGCATCGCATTCGGACCTTCCGGTGAAAGCCATTTACGACTGTCTTTCTGTGTTCCGGAGGATACAATTCATAAGGCTTTCGATCGATTGGAAACCTACTTTAGGAATTGAATGGGCAACAGGTTGTTTTACTATTAGATCAGAAAAAGAATGAGGAAGTCCGATTTGGAAACACAACACTTAAAGGAATGGAGAGACGATTTACATCGATGTATCCGATGCGCCTATTGTTTCGAAGGATGCCCTATTTTTAAAGAACTTGGGTGGGAAGTGGATGGAGCAAGAGGTAAGGTGGTCATTTCTTACGGATTACTTGCCGGAGATCTGGATGCTTCTGAATATGTGGCCGAGAAGTTGTTTCAATGTACATTCTGCAGAGACTGCGAGGAAAGATGCTCTGCTAATGTTCCTGTTTCGGATATTTTGGCTGCCGCACGAACTGATTTGTGGTCCGGAGGTTTTCAGTATGATAGTCATAAGGCACTCTTGAATAAGATTGAAAAGAGTGGAAACATATTTAACAAGAAGCTTGAATCCCCGTCGTTCGAAGGCGAGAAAGCGGTTTTGTTAGGTTGCCGACTCCTTGAAAGAAAAGAAGACGCAGAAAAATATGTTGAGATCCTTGAAAAACTCGATGTTAAACCCAAAACGTTCGATGAGACTTGTTGCGGAATGCCATTTTCTGTATTGGGTGACAAGAAGGGATTTGAGAATCAACAAAATAAATTTCTGGAGACCATTCCAGAGGGGAATAAAGAAATTGTCTGTGTATGTACCACTTGCGTATTTTTTATAAGGAAGAAGTATCCTGACCTGAAGGCAAGATATATTATCGAAGAAATAGTTGAAAGACTTCCTCATTATAAAAACAGGATCAAGAAACTCAATGTGACTGCCACCTATCACGATCCATGCAATGTGGCCAGGGGTTTGGATATGGTAGACGAACCGAGATGGCTGCTCGAAGAAATAGGCGTCAACTTAGTGGAAATGCAGACCTATGGTAAAGAGGCAAGATGTTGCGGAGGCGGCGGTGGATTACTTTTGACAGATGAGGAACTTTCTGACAAATTGGCCTTAAACCGCGTTAATGATGCATTAGAAACCGGAGCAGAGTATCTGGTCACTCTTTGCCCAACGTGTGAATTCAATCTTCGGAAGGCGGTCGAGAAAAACGGGGTCAAAATTGAGGTAAAAAATGTATTGGATCTCATTTACGAGGCCATTGTTGGAAATGGAAAGGAAATGAAAACGGCCAATCATAAGATATCGATAAATACAAGATACGAAACGATATTTCCATCGTGACTCGTCTGACCAACAGATGGGAAGCTTTGGATGTCCACGTATGAATATGTATGTGAGTCATGCGGTTACCGTTTTGAAAAATTTCAAAATATGAATGATGAACCGGTGAAAAAATGTCCCAAGTGCGGTAAAAACGTCAAAAGGCTGATTGGAACAGGAATGGACGTGATTTTTAAAGGAATGATAGTATGAAGGATATAATTATTGTAGGCGGTGGTCCTGCCGGTTTGACCGCGGCAATCTATACATCAAGAGAAGGATTCGACACCCTTTTGTTGGAAAAAGGAATTTGTGGAGGTTTGCCAGCCACTACTGATCTAATAGAAAACTATCCAGGTTTTCCAAATGGCATCACAGGAATGCAGTTAATAAACAATTTCAAAGAACAGGTGTTGAAATTTGGTACAAGTATTAGTGAATATGACGAGGTAATAAGAATCGAGCCAGCTGGAAAAAAAATAAATGTTCAGACAGCTAAAAAAGAGTATAGTGCTAATGCAGTGATAGTCGCTTCAGGTAGTATACCTAAAAAGTTAAATATACCTGGAGAAGAAAAATATGCGGGTAAAGGTGTTTCCTGCTGTGTGACATGCGACGGACCATTTTTTAAAGATAAACATGTCGCTGTAGTAGGCTGTGGTAATTCTGGGCTTCAAGAAGGAGGATCTCTTCTTAAATATGTGAGAAGTTTGACGTTTATAGAATTTTTGCCTCATATGACAGGAGAGAAAATATTGCAGAAAAGATTACAAACAAACGAAAAAACGAGGTTTTTATTAAACCATATGCTTACGTCTATAGATGGGAATTCTTTAGTCGATTCTATTATAGTAAAAAACCGACAAACTGACGAGAAAAAGAAGATTGAGGTCTCGGGCGTATTTATATATGCAGGATTTTTGCCTAATTCAAAATTTTTGGAGGGTATTGTTGAATTAGACGACTTGGGATACATCATTACTAATGATGAGATGGTAACTTCTACACCTGGCATATATGCTGTAGGTGATATACGTTCAAAGAAGGTACGCCAGATCGATGTTGCTTGTGGAGAGGGTACCATCGCAGCTGTGTCAGCCAGAGATTACATCAATAAGCTGGTATAGATAAAGAGAGAATAAAAAAGCTTTGAGTAATGCTTCAATCGAATGATAAAATAAGGTTAACCCAATATTGTATACTGAGGATATTGAATGTATCCGGTGATTTTTAAAATAGGCAGTTTTGAAATACACAGTTGGGGTGTTGCTTTCGCAATCAGTGTCCTGGTGGGACTATGGGTTGCTGTGAAGAGAGCGCCCCGTTTCGGGGTGAAACCAAATCATATTATGGATCTTACTGTTGTCATCATCATTTCAGCCATTGTTGGAAGTCGTATTTGGTATGTTGTCTACCATGGAGAGGAGTTCAGAGGCCACTGGATTGACACGGTCAATCCGTTTCAAAACGGCTATATCGGCATCGCAGGGCTCTCCATGGTTGGCGGAGTCGTGCTGGCGATTCTATCATCACTGGTCTATACGGGGGTAAAAAAATTGAGCTTTATCGCTCTGGGGGATACAATTGCTCCAAGTTTTCTTCTCGGTATAGGGATTCAACGGCTTGGCGGATGTTTTTTAAATGGTTGCTGTTTTGGTCGTCCAACTGACAGCTTTCTCGGTGTGGTTTTTCCCATGAGGAGTGTCGCAGGCTCAATTTTAATTGGACAGCCCCTCTGGCCTGCTCAGCTTTTTGCATCGGCATTGGGACTTGCAGGGTTTGTCCTGATACTTTGGCTGGGTAGGCGTTACCATTTTTCTGGCTCTACACTCTGGTTGGTATTTGCGTATTATGCTGTGGCCCGCTTTATCGTGGATCAATTCCGTTATTACGAACCGTTGCAGATATTTGGTCAGATTGGACCGCTGACCATAAACGTCAACCACATGTTACTAGGCGTGTTGTTCATTCTTTGTGCAGTTTTCTGGTTTAGAGGATGGACGAAGCAACGTCGTGCACTTGATTAATTGTGTAATATATTGTATTCGGATTATTGTTTCATTAACAGGAGGTGACAACCATGCCTAGAGGAGACGGAACAGGACCCGGGGGAATGGGTCCGATGACAGGAAGGTCAGCCGGCTACTGCGCTGGCTATCCAGTGCCGGGGTTTATCAACCCCTACGGCGGAAGATTCGGAGGAGGTTTCGGCTGGGGACGTGGACGCGGATTGGGTCTGGGGCGCGGTGCAAGATGGGGTGCTTATGGAAGTAGTATTCCTTTCGGAGCACCAGCGGCCTATGGTGCAATACCCTATAGTACTGCACCATATGGAGCTGTTCCCAACGGCCCATTCTACGCACCAGCACCAGAACAGGAGATGGCGTTTTTTAAGGATCAAGCGAAAGCTTTAGGAGATCAGCTGAACGAGATTCAGAAGCGCATATCCGAACTGGAGGCAGAGGCTAAGAAAAAATCAAAGTAGCACGACAAGACCCTGGGGTTTCCCAAAATCCCGGGGTCAAAAACTAAACTTAAAGGGAAACTTTATGCCACTGATTACAAAAAGAGTGGTCAAAACAGTGACTCGTGCTGTGGTCAGACAAATCCCTGCTCAAATCCGAAACGGTGTTGCGGAAGATGATCGGAAGAATAAGGAGGTTTTCGAAATGCCTTGGATTGATCAGCAAAGTTGCACGGGTTGCGGAATTTGCGTCGATGAGTGTCCGGTAGATACCATTTCCATGAAGAATGAAGAAGCAGAGAGAACATTGGAAGCACTTGGGAAGTTGGAAAATGGTTAATCGACACTTCTGAAAAATTCAATCGAATATGAGAATTTAAGTCGTCCTGAACTTGTTTCAGGAACTCTTGAGCTGAGATCCCGAAACGAGTTCGGGATGACAAAAGGATTAAAAGGAAATCGTAAGAAATTCGGAGAAACGGATTTTGCCATATGGAGTACGCTGAAGGGAGAGGTGGAGGCTAAGATTTGGGACTGATCCAGGGGATGTTTTTACAGGTTTTTGTTAATTTAAAATAAAGGCATGATTTGGCAGAAGGTCGGGAATGCATTCAGCGGAGTACGTGAAGAAAGGGGTTAACCATTATTCTCTTGATCCGGACTATCGATTCGAATGCCAACTTCAGGAACATGAGAAGAAAGACATATTAAAGATAGAAGACACCCAGGGTAATGAGCGGGAGTTTCTTAGATGGGGTGAATTCAAATTCAAAATCAGTGATACAGATTGTAGATTGCAGGCCTACAAGAGTTCTCCCGAGGAAGATCGGCTGTTTGTTCCTTTTCGGGATTTAACCAGCGGGAAAGAAACGTATGGAGCAGGCCGATACCTTGATCTTGAGCCTGGGAAACATCAAACTTCTGAAGGGAAATGGATCCTCGATTTTAATCAAGCATATAATCCATGGTGTGCATACAGCAAAGATTATGCTTGCCCTTTTGTGCCTCCTGAGAACTGGCTCAAAGTCGACATGCGGGCAGGGGAGAAGGATTATCCATAATAAATATTGAAAGGAATAATGACTAATGATATCGAATAGATGTATACAGTGGAATTAAATGCACAGATATCAAAACACAATTATTATGCTTTTTTATGGCACGCGGTCTTTCTTGCCCTGGCCAAAAATTTCATGGATGTGGACACCATTATTCCGGCCATGATGATTGATGCTGGCGGCGGCTCGGTTCAAGTTGGAATATTGACGGCGATTATGTTGGGCGGAGGAAATTTTGCGCAACTCTTTTTTGCCCCGTTTTTGAATAATCAATCTTCAAAGAAACGTTATTTATTAGGAGGTATAAACGTTCGTATTTTCGCTCTGGGTGGAATCGCTCTGCTATTTTGTTTTTCATCTCATGTCAGTGAATATTTTATAATATGGTTTATTTTTATTTTGATTTCCCTGTTTTCATTCAGCGGCGCCTTTGCAAACATCAATTATGTTGATATTTTGGGAAAATCCGTATTACAGAAAAAGAGAAAGTCATTTTTTTCTATCAAACAGATTATATCCTGTATATTTGTTTTTCTGTCAGCCTTTCTTGCGAGGATTGTATTGTCAGAATACGGTTATCCCATAAATTATGCCACGTTGTTTTTTATTGCTGCAGTATTGCTTGGAATAGCGTCATTGGGATTCTGGAAAATCAAGGAAATTTCTGCATCCAATTTCAAAATTAATGGGCTGATGGAATTCATGCGCATTATTATGCAAGAAATACGCACCAATAAAAAATTAAAAAATTATATATTTTTAAAGAATACTCAGGGAATCAGCCTGATTTTAATGCCTTTCTTAATCCTTTATGCAAAGGAAATATTTTCTGCGAGCAGTGAGGACATTGGTAACTTTTTGCTATTAAAAGTAATTGGTGGTGTTCTAATTGGCAGTGTACTTTTTTATTATTCACAAAAAGTTAAATACCAACACATGTTGTACATGACGTCAATTCTTGCCATGCTAATTCCTCTGTTTATTTTAATGCTGCCAGGATCACTACTTTTCCCATATATCTTTCTGGCTGGTGGAATCGTTTTTACCATTCATAATATTGCGATGAGTGGAATTTTATTGGAAGTTACCACTACTGAGAACAGAGCATTATACACCGGCTTGTCCGGTGCAGGTAGCATTCTTCCGGTCATTTTTCCATTTTTAGGCGGTTGGATAATAACTGAATTTGGATTTAATCTGTTCTTTGTACTTTTCATTGCGGTTATTTTTTTGTCATTCTATTTTATATATAAAATTGATTGTAAAAAATGAATCCAAAAACAGACTAACTATATCCTGATTCGGGGGTTGAATTAAAGCCCTTTTCGGCAAGAAATTATGATACGGTCATGAACATGGCTACACTAGGTCTTTACCGAGGCTTCATTCACAGGGCAATTAGGGCAATGGATATTCAGTGTGGAGATACCATTTTCGATTTGAGGATAAAATATGGATGATTTATTAACTTACATTTTGATTGGCTCTATTGCGGGCCTGGTAATGGGTACTATTGGTGTCGGCGGTGGCGCTATAATTATATTTTCATTGCTTTATGTGGCTCATTTTCCTCAAAAATTAGCGCAAGGCACAACTTTGTTAATCGTGGCGGCTCCCGTGAGTTTATTGGCTGCT
>Ga0114922_10001126_pt1 | contig 25455 bp, 24 predicted proteins | sample AartaG_FD_100975 | JGI IMG/M metagenome (GOLD analysis project Ga0114922, IMG submission 100975) | Deep subsurface microbial communities from Aarhus Bay to uncover new lineages of life (NeLLi) - Aarhus_00045 metaG | ecosystem: Environmental > Aquatic > Marine > Oceanic > Sediment | place... | reverse complement strand
TTCTTTTTCTCTTTCTTTTGCTTCTTTTTTTTGTCTTTTGCCATAAAACCCTTCCCTTTTGATTGCTTTACACTATTTTCTAATTTAAAGATATCTTTTTATCTTTTACAATATATATAAAAAATTTTAATTTTAAATTTTAGGTAAATCTCTTCATTTTAAAATAAAGATTGGATAAAAGTTTTAAAAATATTATAATCGTTGATAAATTCGTAGGAAAGGACTAAGTTGATGATTTTTGATTTGGCTGTTGGAAATATCTGTGAAAGCTCATTAGAGATTTTACCCCCTTTAAAAATAGAATCGTCTATTATCAAATTAATAGTATCTCCAACTTTTTTAATTTTTGAATAAAATCGATCGCTTAAATCGTGTTCAGACGATATTATAATTGTTGGTTTTCCTAAATATGGAATAAAGTCTAAATTAAAAATTAATACTTGACCGGGGACACTGCTGAGATTTTTAAAAAATTGTTTCAATGAAGCATTAAGGGTGTTTAACTCATTTTGGTTATAAATCTCTTTTGATGGAAAGACATAATACGCTATTGATTTTTTTAGAGAATATTTCAAATCATTATATACACGATCTAATATTGGAAAAATGCTAAAATCAAAACTAAATAAAGATAAAAACGCAATTGGAAAATTGAAATCATTTACAAGAATATTACTGCTTACATTTCCACCAATTAAACTAAAATTTGTAATTTCCCTATTAACTTGAGAGATAAACGTATTCAATAAGAAATATTGAGAAAAAGCTAATGTAGCTTCAACTTTAGTTTGAATTTCATCTACCATTACATAAATAATATCGAATAGATTTTTTGTTAATTTTTCTTTAAGCTCTTGAATAGCAATAGTTTCAATAATAGAATGAGCTACTGTAGGACTATCAAATTCAGCAAGAGCATTAATTGCGTCCTTTATAAACTCATAAGATTGTTTTCTTAATTTTCTATTTTCTAGGTTGTTGCTATATGAATTATGGCTTAATTGAATGATTAAATTAAAAATTTTAATTACTTCAGATTGAGAATTCTGACCATATAACTTTTTCGCTATATTAAACAAAACTCTTGTCTTTAGAAAATCATTATCTATTTGCTCTACTAATTTCTGAGCTGATAAGGGATTAGATTCAATTACTTTACTAAATATAATGCTTATAAGATCTTCTTTAATAGAAGGATTTTGAATTAAAGATCCAGTTCTAATTGCTTGTTCAGGATTCACTAAAACTTGATCTAAAGCTAATAATTTCAATATCTTTTGTTGGAGATCTAAATCTTGTAAATTTCGAGCTACTTGGACCATTTGATTAAAATCTTTTGAGGCATAAGCTCGAATTAAATTTGTATATAAATTAATTTGTTCAGTCTTGTTGGATAGCATTAATGCGAACTCTAAAGCTTTTAGAGGATTATTAATTGAAAGATAACCTTTTGCTAACTGCTTTATATAAGCATCTATTTTTTCAAGCAGTTGAGAAGTCGACGAACCCATAGATCGTGCCGAATTGAATTCCTCTCTCAAAATTTTTAACTGTTGTTCTGCCTTTTTTATTGCATTTTGATCCATATTAATGAAATAATCTTCTGAATTAAACATTTCAACCTTTTCTGTAATGGTAAAAGCATAGTTTTTTAAAATTGCGTTCATTTTGCTAACTGGGACAACCCCTCTGACTTTTTGTACTTTTACCTTATATTCAGTAATCTTAAGCCAATTTACATTAATAATTAATTTACCAAAACCATCAGCAGTTGGCTCTAACTTTAATGTTATATCCTTGGTTTCTCCCGGACCAAATTCTATATGGGTGTTAAATTCTTCGGGTTGTAATCTAATGTTTAAGTTTTCTCCCTCAAAATCGAATTTAAATGTCTCTTTTTTGCTTGAAGTGTTTACCGTCTGAATTTTGATCTCATTATCAATACCGGTAATTAATAAATTTTGCGGGAATTTTGTTATATTTAAAGAGATGATTTTATCTGCGTTTGACATAATTCGAAGGTTCTTCTTGTTCACTTTATTAATACTAATCCAAAATATCTCATTATTTTTTAGGTTTAATAATTAATAATGGATTAACTAGTTTAGGTTTAATTAACAAAAAGCAATGAAGTTTTATTTTCCCATTCTTCGATTTCTTCTTAAATAATCTTCTATATCTTCAATTACCATTTCTTTATTATAATCAGGCCATAAATCCTCTCTAAATTTAAATTCAGCATAAGAAGAATCCCATAACAAAAATCCTGAGATTCTTGCTCCATCATCCATTCCAGTTCTAATGATGTAATCTACTGGAGGGAAATTTTTCGTATAAAGATATTTTTTAATTAAATCCGTATTTACATCTTCTGGATTAACACCATCACTGATTATTTCCTTTACAGCGTCGACTATTTCTTCATGACCATCATACATAATACAAAGGTTTATGAAATTTTGGTCATGTTTCTTAGTAAATTCAATTAATTCTTCAATTTTTTTCTTTGCATTCTCTGGTAACATTGATATCCTACCAATAACATTGAATTTAACTTTTTCTTCTTTGACAATCGATTCATTTATTACCGTATCGACTGCTTTAATCACTATCTTATAAATATACTCAAGTTCCTCAGGTTTACGTTTTTTCACATTTTCAAGTGATAAAATATACAAACTTAAATATTGGATCCCCGCATCAAAAAAATCAAATAGCCTCTTTTTGAGGTTTTCATATCCGACTAGATGACCAAAATTGATATCAAGGTTTCTTTTTTTCGCCCATCGTCTGTTTTTGGTTAAAGGGGGAAATCCCTTTTAAATACCATCAATGATGAGCCCGATATGCTTAGGTAACCTATCTTTTCCAGTTTTTTTTAATTCTTCTAAAGTAGTGACCATCTAACCAATTAAAAAGTTGTATTATTTTTAATATTAATATTAAATATTAGAGTTATTAATTTTATCTAAAAATTTTTTATTATATAAATTTATGATTTAAACTCTTACCAACTTAACATCGTTGATTGGGTTTATTTTTTTAGAACAATCAGGAGGAATTTTAAATTTATAAGCGATTATCTCATCTTTCATTGACATGTCTAGCTTTTCCTCTGCCTCATAATAGATTCAATTTCATCAAAAGTGCTTATCTCATCGATGTTGATATTCAGCAATAAGAATGCATACTGAATGAACCTTGCACGAGAGATATAAATTACTGTCTCCTCATCTTCGAAGCGAAGTGATAAATATTCATTTACTATAAATTCTTGCATGTTTTCTTTGAGTAGGTTTTTCAATATTATAATATTACCTATTTAAATTGAACGACTCCACAAATTTAAATCATTATCCTCATAATTAATGATAAGTGAGATAATCATATGACAAATCTTTAGATTATTACTCTTCATACTCTTATTATTCGAAATTATCATTCATATCATTAATTTTAAATACTATTTTGCAATACTTTGGTTTAATTAGATAAGTTTTTGAATAAATAAATATTACATTAAAGAAAAAAAAAGAAATTCAGAGATACGGTTAATGCTTTCTAACGATTATTTATTTTCGAACATTGGAATTGATTCTCTATCGTTTTTTTCGCCCAGAACTTATGTTGATTTACGTGAACTTGCGAGAGAACGGAATGTAGATCCTAATAAATATACTAAGGGTCTTCTGTCTAAGGAGATTCGAATACCTGAAGTTGATGAAGATGTTGTTTCTTTAGGTTTAAAAGCAGGTTATAATACCTTACAAAGAGGTGGTATCTCTCCTAAGAGTATTGATGCTTTGTTTTTTGGAAACGAAACTATAACATATAGTGTCAAGTCGATCTCTAACATTTTTGCCGAAATGTTAGATATTTCTCCTAATTCGATTACTCAAGACATATATAATGCTTGTGCAGGCGGAACAATAGCAATTCTTAACGCTATAGGTTTAATTGAAAACAATATTATTAATAAAGCCCTCATTATAAGTGCTGATATCTCATCATATCGTATAGGTTCGCCCGGTGAGCCAACACAAGGTTCAGGAGCTATTGGATTGGTTATCTCGAAAAATCCTCGAATAGCTAAATTTAGTAAAAATTTTGGAAAGATATCAGGTAATGTTAATGACTTTTTCAGACTTCCAAATGATAAAAATGCACAAGCATATGGTAAATATTCTCAAGAGGCTTATTTTAAATTCCAGCTTGGTGCATATGATGATTTAATCAAACATATTGGGGATTTTCATGCAGATTTCTATACATTTCATGCACCATACTCGAAACTTCCGATAAAGATAATGCAACAAATAATACTAAAGCGTTGGATTAAACATATATATGAACTACCTAAATTTGAGAGAAAAGCGATTAGATCATCCATACTTACGAAGCTTGATCATTTTCTACATGATGTAACCGTATTACCAGAATATCTTTATTTAAAACTAAAAGAAAGAGGATATTCTTCCCCCACTTTAGAGAAATTTTCATATTGGGTGAACACAAATGTAAAAGAACGAGTACTTCCTCAACTAAATGTTCCAATGCACTTTGGTAACATGTATAATGCTTCGCTTTGGGCTCAAGTCCTTTACCTTCTCGAAAACCATGCTCGTGTTGATGATACAATTTATTTTGGTTCATACGGCTCGGGAGCGACTTGTATTTCAGGGCTTCTAAAAGTTCAAGATGATTTTAAGAAAATTATTCAGAATGGTCCTCACATTGATGACTTTATAAATATGAAAAAGAGAAAAAGCGTTCAAGAATACGAATTAATAAAGAATGGTACTACTAAACCAAAGATTTTATTGGGTTATATTGTTGAACATGAACAAAATAATGAAAGAGGCTTTACCCTTCATTACTGTGATGATGGGTGCCTTATCCCGAATATAAAAGGATTAGATCACTGTCCGAAAGGGCATTCAGGATATCATAAACGGTTTTTCCCTCTCTTTGCGAAGTTGAATAGCGATCCAATTGCTCAATCAGATATCAATGATCTCAAATATTTAAAAGAAGGGTTAGTAAGAGTAGCTAGTAATGTAAAAAAAGGCAGTGCTTTAGAGTATGAAATAAGAAGAGTTGAGAATGAAAACGAGGGAAATCTAAACGCAAAAGGATTATTAAATTGGAGTCCTATATATTTGCCAATATCAGAAAAATATTTAATAAAAAGAGATAATCAAATCGAAGATCTGCCTATTGTTCTTGAATAATAAGATACTACTACTTTTTTATCCTCATAACTAATTTTACATCCGCATTCAATTTATTCATCTCCCCACCTCTTAATGTCACTTTCCACCCCAATTTGGTCAAGAATCCTCCCTACAGTATGATCGATAAGTTCATCAACGGATTCTGGATTAATGTAATAAGAAGGAATTGGGGGTGCAATTACAACACCTAAATTTGCTAGTTTAAGCATATTCTCTAAATGTATTGGACTTAATGGACTTTCCCTTACAATAAGAATTAGTTTTCGTTTTTCTTTTATTGTTACATCCGCAGCTCTTGTAATTAAATTATCAGAATAACCATTAGCTATTGATGCTAAAGTTTTCATAGTACAAGGAACAATGATCATTCCATCAGTTTTATACGAACCACTAGCAGGTGGAGCAGTCAAATCATTTACATCATAATAAGTTGTAGCTAATTGTTGAATATCAGTAATTCTTATGTTAGCTTCACTTAAAAGAACTAGTTCAGCTGCTTTAGATATGATTAATTCAGTTTCAATATTTTTTTCTTTTAAATAATTTAATAATTTCACTGCAATTGATATACCTGAGGCACCAGTTATCGCAATAAGAATCATAATTCTCACAGATATTTGATTGTAAATTTAAATTTCTTCTAAGTATTAATTAATTAGGAATAATAATTATTTTTTGTATTAATTGTAAAAATGTATAATAAAAAATACTTTTCTAAGATAAAATCGATTGTTAATTATGAGTGGATATAATTCTGAAATTTCTGGTTTTTATAAATTATCAATAAAAAAACGCAGAGAACTATTATCTGAACTTATTAATTTTAATGAAAATGATATAAAACTTCTGGAGAATTTAGGTTACTTTACAGAAACTCAAATTGATACCTTTATAGAGAATGTAATTGGTTCTTATCAATTACCAATTGGAATTGCTTGTAATTTTAAAGTAAACAATAAGGACTATTTAATCCCTATGGTTATTGAAGAACCTTCAGTTGTAGCAGCAGCCTCAAATGCAGCAAAAATAGCTAGAAAACATGGAGGTTTTCACTCTGAGAATGTTAAATCAGTAATGATCTCTCAAATTCAAATAACTAACGTAAAAGATATTGAATCTGCTAAAAGGAAATTAGAAGAAAATAAGGAAAGCATTTTAAAATACGCAAATGAAAAAGATCCTCTCTTAATAAAATTAGGTGGCGGAGCTTTTGATTTTGAAATTCGAGAGTTAACAACGAGAAGAGGAGAGATGTTGATTGTTCATTTATTAGTTGATGTTTTAGATGCCATGGGGGCGAATGTGGTAAATACTATGGCTGAAACCATTAGTCCGTATATAGAAGAAATATCTGGAGGCAAGATATATCTTAGAATTGTATCCAATTTGGCAACTCATCGAATAGCGAAAAGTAAAGCAACATTTGATAAGGATTTATTAGGTGGAGACGAAGTAGTAGAAGGGATCTTAAATGCATATGAATTTGCACTAGCAGATCCTTATAGAGCTACAACCCATAATAAAGGAATAATGAATGGAATTATAGCTTTAACGATGGCTACAGGAAACGATACGCGAGCTATTGAATCTGGGGCACACGCATATGCTGCATTGAATGGACAATATTCTCCATTAACCAAATTTCAGATTGATTCTAATGGAAATTTAGTAGGAGAAATAGAAGTCCCTCTTGCTCTAGGCATTATTGGAGGGATGACTAAAATACATCCTATGGCTCGACTAACTTTAAAAATTTTAAATATTAAAAGTGCAAATGAACTTTCTCAAGTAGCAGCTGCGCTTGGTTTAGCTCAAAATGTGGCCGCCTTAAGAGCCTTAGCTTCAGAAGGAATCCAAGAAGGTCACATGGTTCTCCATTCGAGAAATATTGCAAAACTTGCAGGCGTACCTGAAAAGTTAATAGAAAAAGTAGCAAGCAAATTAGTAGAAGATAAGAAAATTAGAGTTGACCATGCGAAAGAAATTTTAAAAAGAATACTTAATAATGAAAACCTTTAGTTTTATAAAATTTGTTTCTGTAACTCAAAATATTAGTCAATTAGATCGAAATAAGTTTATGAGATGAATGAAATTTATGGGCTTTAGAGAATATATAAATCAAATTGATGAAGAAGGTCTTCTTCGAAAGGTTGAAATTGAAGTATCGAAAAATTTAGAGATTCCCGGAATTTTGAAAGAGATTGAACCAACTCCAGTTATGTTTAATCATGTTAGAGAATCGGAATTTCGTGTAATTGGTAATGTTTTCTGTACTAAAAATGTAATTGCTTCATATTTCGGTGTTACTCCTGCAGATCTCATACCAATGCTCTCAAAAGCGATTTCAGAACGTTCAGAACCAGAAGTTGTTTCTAGGGCTCCTTGTCAAGAAGTCATTGAATCAGGAGTTGATTTAGATAATCTTCCAATTTTATTCCATTGTGAAAAAGATGGTGGAAATTATATTAGTTCTGCTGTTGTTATTACTCGAGATCCTGATTATGGACAAAATATGGATTTTCATCGAGCAATGCAATTTTCAAAAGGAAAATTTTCAACTCGAATAGTAAGGGGTCGTCATTTTCACAAATTTTTAGAAAAAAATGGTGAATTAGACGTAGCTTTTTGTATAGGAAATACTCCAAACATTCTAATTGCTGGAGCAACTTCTGTAGATATTGGAGTTGATGAATTACAAATAGCAAATGCATTAGAACCTATTAAAGTAGTTAAAGCAAGTTCAGTAGATCTTCTAATACCTGCAGAAGCAGAATTCATTTTAGAAGGACGTGTTTATTTAGAAGAAAAACATTCAGAAGGTCCTTTTGTTGATCTAACTGAGACCTATGACACGATTAGAGAAGAACCCGTCTTTGAAGTAAAAAAAATCACTCATAGAAAAGATGCGATTTGGCAAGCTTTATTACCAGGTGCACTTGAACATAAAATATTAATGGGGATGCCTCGAGAGCCAACTATATTTAATAAAGTAAAGGAAGCAGGAGTAAAGTGTTTAGATGTAAATGTAAATCCTGGAGGTTGTTCATGGTTACATGCAATAGTCCAGATTGATAAAAAAACAGAAGAAGACGGGAAAAAAGCGATATTTGGTACCTTTACAGGGCATAGAAGTTGTAAACATGTTTTTATTGTTGATAAAGATATTAATATTTATGATCCTCTCTCTGTAGAATGGGCGATGGCAACTCGCTTCCAAGGAGATACCAGAATGATAGTGAAAAATAAAGAACCAGGCAGTAGTTTGGACCCCAGTGCTGAACCAAGCAGTAAGTTAACTACCAAAATTGGGTTTGATTTAACTAAACCACTTGTCGTTAAAGGAAAGAGTTTTGATATTGCAGAATTTCCAAAAGTTGATCTGAACAAATATTTTTAAGATGAGGAAAGGAAAAAATGAAATTAACATCAGAAGAACAGGACACGCTGGATGGCAAGCACGGTAAAGCTGCCCAAAAATCAATGGAAATTTTAACCACATTGGGCGAAATATTTGATGCTGAATGCATGATCGATGTATATGGCGTTCAGATAGCTGGAGTATCGTACGCCAATCTAGGGGAAGCAGGTTTGGAATTCTTAAGCGAAATGGCAGAAGATGGAAAAGTTAGAGTTTTAGCGACATTAAATCCAGCAGGAATGGATCGTGAAAATTGGCAAGCTTTAGGAATAGATGAAGAATTTGCTAAAAATCAGAATCGAGCAATTGATGCATTTGCCAAAATGGGTATAATTACAACATGCTCTTGTACCCCATATTTAATTGGAAATGCTCCACACTACGGTCAACATCTTGCATGGGCTGAAAGTAGTGCTGTATGTTATGCAAACTCAGTTATAGGTGCTAGAACTAACCGTGAGGGTGGTCCAAGTGCTTTAGCTTCAGCTATAACCGGAAAAACGCCAAAATATGGTTATCATTTAGATGAACATCGTCATGGAGAGGTATTAGTTAAAATAAATGCTCCAATTAAAGGTACTGATGGATTTGGTGTTTTGGGAAAAATAATTGGGGATAAATTAGTCGAGTTAGGAAAGAAAATTCCTTATATAACAGGAATTCCTTCTGCTACAGTTGAAGAACTCAAATCTTTTTGTGCATCAGTTGCGACTTACGGTGGAACAGCTTTATTCCATATGAAAGGTATAACTCCAGAATATAATAATTATCAGAAACCTAGTGATATTGTTTTTGAAATTAATCAAGATGACTTAGATAGAACGCGATTGGAACTTATTGATGATGATATTGAGATAGATTTTGTTAGTATAGGGTGCCCTCATGCTTCAATTCACGAAATTGCAAAGATTGCGAGCTTATTGAAGGGAAAGAAAGTAAAAAAAGAATTTTGGATCACGACTGCTCGACCTACAAAAAGAATTGCTGATGAAGCGGGTTATTCTAAAATAATTGAAAATGCAGGAGCGAAATTTGCAGCAGATACTTGTTGTGTTGTTGCTCCAATTAAAGAACGTTTTAAAGGAATTATGGTAGATTCAGCAAAAGCTTGTTATTATGGTCGTGCAAAGAACAAATTTAAAGTAAAAATTGGTTCAGTTGAAGAATGTGTTGAGGAGGCAATAAAATGAAATTAGCTGGTAGAAAAATCTTTAAAGGTACTGCTGAGGCAGAAGCAATTGTTACACAAGATGGAATTTCTTTTTATGGTGGTATTGACCCTGATACAGGAAAAGTAGTTGAAGTTGGCCATGAGCTTGAAGGACAATCGATATCAGGAAAAGTGTTGGTTTTTCCAACCGGTAAAGGATCAACAGTGGGATCTTATACCATGTATAGAATGAAAAAGAATAACACTGCTCCTGTTGCAATCGTTAATAAAGAAATCGATACAATTGTTGCAGTAGGGTGTATAATCAGCGAAATTCCTTGTGTGGATAAAATTGATATAAGTAATATCAAAACAGGACAAAAAATTATTGTTAATGGTTCTGAAGGAACTGTGGAGGTAAAATAAATGGGAGTCGGAAAAGGATATGGAAAGACTATACTTTTTGGTGAAATTATTTTCCTATTTCAGGAATAAACACTATCATTTTGTTGTGTATGGTCTTCCAGCAATCGCATCAGCTTTAGGATCCTCTACGACTGCTGAAGTTAAAGTAGTCAAGGGTAATGGTTGGACAGTTAATGATCAAAGACTTGCAACACCAGGTTACAAAAAGAAGAAATTCAATGAGGCAATACAATCAATTAAAAATGTAATTGAACATTTGAGAGTGGATACCGAGAATAAAAAACTTGAAATAAAATTTGCGGGGGATCTGATTGCCGCTAGCGGAGTAGGTGCTTCAGCTGCTCAATGTACATCACTTTCCCGAGCTTTAAATGACACGTTTAATCTCAAATTAACTGAAAAAAAGATAAATGAGGCAGCTTATGAAGGAGAGAAAGCCTATCATGGTACTCCTTCAGGTATTGATAACACAGCCTCTACTTATGGTGGTTTAATTTGGTTTGTTAAAAACTTGAGAGGGGGGGAAAATACGATGGAACTTCTACAGTCACCAAAGAAAATGCCCTTAGTAATAATAAATTCAGGAATAACAGCTTCTACAACAGAAGTAGTAGCTGATGTTCGACGTTTAAAAGAGGAATCTCCTTTAAAATTTGAAAAAATCTTTAATAATTATGAAAAATTAGCATTAGCAGCAAAAAAAGCCTTACTTGAAGGAAATATTAACACTGTTGGTGACCTAATGAATCAAAACCACAAATTACTACAAGATATAACGGTATCTGGAGAGATTAATGATAAATTAGTCGAAATCTCCTTACGAAATGGGGCTAAAGGTGCTAAAATGACAGGAACAGGGCGAGGTGGTTTGGTCATAGCATTAGCTGAAAATGAAGAAATTCAAGATGAAATCGCCAAAACTATTGAAAAAAAAGGATATAATGCCTGGAAAACCATGATTGGATGAGTGGGAGTTAAAATTGAAAAGTGATAATGAGATATTTCTATTAAAGTTAGGAGGTAGTTTATTAACTGATAAGAATAAACCTTTTTCTCTTAGAGAAGAGGTTTTAGAGAACTGTCTTAATCAAATTATTGAAAGTAAAAAATCAATTATTTTAATTCATGGAGGCGGATCATTTGGGCATCCAATTGCTAAAAAATATCAAATTTCTGAAGGACTAAATGATACTGTCAAGGATCAAATAATTGGACTTTCAAAAACCCATGAGGTTATGAATAAATTTAATTCTATAATAATAAACAAATTATTAGATAAAGGATATCCCGCAATTTCGATTCAGCCTTCTAGTATTTTTGTAAAAGATTTTAATCAAATAAAAATAAATACAATAGAACCTATTGAAAAATTACTTGAACTTGGAATAATCCCGGTTTTATATGGTGATATTGTTTTAAGTTGGGATTCTTATTTTTCAATTCTTTCAGGAGATCAAATTATTTTAAAACTATGTGAAAAAATTCAAAATTTTAAGATTTCAAAAGTCATATTTGCAATTGAAAAGGATGGTATCTTCATAAAAGACAATGGAAACGAAAAACTGGCTTTAAAATTAAGTTCCAACGATTTAAATAATCTAAAATTGGCTGAATTAGATCAAAAAATAGATGTTACTGGGGGGATAAAAGGTAAACTAGAAACAATTAAAGAAATAATAAAATTTAATATCCCTGTTCAAATTGTTAATGGGCTTAAGAATAAAAATATTCTAAAGGCATTACTTAATCAATCTATAGAATGTACTAATATTAAAGTGCCATCTGATAAAAGATTTGAAAATAAATTATATAATAGGAAGATAGAACACATAGAAATCCCTTTAAAGTATAATGTGCAACATTCAAAGAACTATTTTGATGATATAAATCTACTTCATCATCCCCTACCGGAGTATGAATTAGAGGATATTGATCTTTCTGTTGATTTTTTTAAAAAAGAAATTTCAGCTCCTATATGTATTGCAGCAATTACAGGTGGCCATGAAATTTCTAAAGCAATTAATAATATCTTAGCAAATGCTGCAAGTTCAGAAAATATTATTATGAGTGTTGGATCTCAAAGAATAGGCTTGGAGGATCCTTCCACCATTGATTCATTTAAAGTTGTACGTGATGTTGCCCCTAATATTCCAATAATAGGAAATTTGGGAGTTGGACAGTTATGTGATCCTAATTTTAATTTAGATCATTTTAATAAATGCATTGAGATGATTAATGCTGATGTTATGGCTATACATTTGAACGCTTTACATGAACTTACTCAAAGTGATGGTAATCTTTCTTATAAAAATTTTGAAGAAATATTTAAAGAAATAAGAAAAAATCTGAAAATTCCAATTATAGCTAAAGAAGTGGGATCAGGGTTTAATAAGGAATTAGCGTTAAAACTCGATTCATTAGGAATTGATGGATTTGACGTTGGAGGAATGGGGGGTACTAGTTTTGCTGCAATAGAGTCAATACGCGATGATTCTAGCTATGAAGTATATACTCGAAAGATTGCAGACACTTTTCGAGAATGGGGCATTCCAACACCCGTAAGTATAATCAATGTTAGAAAAGCCACTAAAAAACTTATAATAGCAACAGGAGGCTTAAGAAATGGTCTAGATATAGCCAAAGCAATCTCAATTGGAGCAAATATCGGGGGATTTGCATTTAAGTTTTTAAAAACAGCATGGCAAGATTATAAAAATAATACTTTGTCAAATACAATCAAGGAGATAAAAACGCTGAAACAAGAATTAAGATCCTCACTATGGTTAATGAATATAGATAATATTGATAAGCTAATAGGTAATGACGATAAAAGGGTTTTATTGGGCAAATTATATCAATGGATAAATCAATGAGATTTCTACAAAAGATGCAATTTTTAATATCTTGTATCAAAAATTTTATTCACTAGCTGGTAGCCTCTATTATTTTCATCCGAAAAGATACATCTATGCCTAATATCATTCTTTTTTTGGGAATATTTCATACATCCCCAACATTGTACTTTAGCAAAACTGAACTTCTTTTTTTTATTTTGTTCTCTTACCTCTTCGCATATCTTTAATGCAATTTCTTCTGGAATAAGGTCCTTTTCTTTCATATTCTTTCACGATGTATTATTTAAGATAGAATTTACCTATTTAAGATAGACTTATATTTATAATTATTAAAATCATCAATAGACCAAATATTGAATATTAATCCAAATTGGACTTTTTTCCTTTCGCTAAAGATTTTTTTCTTCCAATGAAGTTTCAATTTCATTAATAAAATCATAAAAAGCACCTATTTTTCCCTTAAAGCTTTTTACTTCTTCATTGTAAAGTTTTAAGAATTTATTTGATATCTTTTCTAATTCTTTATTTACTTTTTTCTGATTGTATTTTTTTGATGATGTCGCAACGAGTATTAGGTTCATCTTCTTTATTATAGTGAATCTCGTATCTTTTAAATCGAAATTTGATAAACCTCCTTCAGTTAATTGTTCAGCAAACATATTTAGTGCGCTCAACATTGCCCCAAAAAGTTGAGGAGAAACCACATTATCAAACTCTCTATGAAAAATCACTATCCCTGATTTTTCCAAAATCCAAATATCTTGGAGTATTTTCAATTAGACTCCTCGTTAAATCTCTATTAATTTATTAAAGTCAATAAAATCATACAAAAGTATAGTCTTTTATAAACTATCCTTTTTCATATATTATGAAATAAATATGTTTTTAATCTATTTTTAAGTTTTTGAAGCTTTCATTTATTAATTTCTAAACAACATTAAACAAGATTATATTTTTTAATATGTTCAAAAATCTCATTAAAATAAGACAAGTCAAAAGGTTTTTTCAAATATCCCTCTGCTTTTGTTTCAAGCGCTTTTACTGCAACCTCTGCCTCAGTAACTCCGGTAAAATAGTATACAAGTACTTTATTGAATTTCTCTGTTGATTTAAGCATTTTACAAAAATCATATCCATTCGAACCCGGTAAATTCACATCTAAGAATATTAATTTAGGTAAGCAAGTATCTAATACTTCCATTGCTAAAGAGATATTTTCAACAGCTCTACATGTATAGCCTTTTGATTCTAAAATTTCTGTTAATAGCATTTTTATATATTTGCTATCATCTATAATTAGAATCTCATATTGAAGATCCTCCATTCCATATCAACTGTCAAATTTTTATCTTCATTATTTGAATAATAAAATTATCTTTCTTACATATCTTCAACAAAGAAAGATTTATTTAAAGTTGAGTTTTTAGATAAAACTGTGTAACAATATCATAAAATCACTAAAAGGGGATAATTTACACACAAATCTTTTTTAGAATTTTCTCTCTCTCACAAAATTTAATAAATCTTCATAGAATTCCATTTCAGATTGTTTAGTCTCACTTTTTAACCTATTTAAAGATAATCTTGCTTCTTGAAAATACGAATTTGCTAAAGCTTTGCATGATTTAATGACATCTGCTTTAAGAAACAAATCTTTAACACTTTGAACATCTTTATTCGTCATATCTGGCTTTTCTATTAATTCCTCAAGTTTAATCTTTTCCCTATCCTCTAATTTATTCAAAGCATCAATCAGTAGACAAGTTTTCTTACCCTCTCTGATATCTCCATCTATTGGTTTACCAGTTACTTTTTCATCACCAAATGTTCCTAAGATATCATCAATTATCTGGAAAATAATACCAAGATTTATACCATAAATCGAAAGATTCTTTAATATCTTCTCATTAACTTTCGCATAAGTTGCACCAATTAAAATTGATTTTTCCAATAATGCTCCAGTTTTAAGTGAAATCATCCTAATATAATCTGAAATTGTAAGATCTTTCTGGTTCACCATATCAGTTTCAATTAGTACACCATTAGCAATATCAATAAATCCTTGTTCATAATATTTAATGGCATTTAAATTCAAATCATTATTAAAATTGTTAAAAAGATAAGCTTCTAATCCTAAAAAAAAAGCTGAATCCCCTCCAATAATTCCTATTGAATTACCAAAATCAATATCGTTCATTTTCTTCAAATTGTATCGTTGATGATAATTGCGGAATCTAAAGTGAAATGCAGGTTTTCCCCTTCTAAAATTATCTTTATCGATAATGTCGTCATGGATCAATGAGGCATTATGAAGGAATTCCACCCCAACACTTGGTAAAACAATTTTTTCATCTATTTTCTCATTAAAAGCATTAAAGCTAGCAATACATAATAATGGCCTGATTCTCTTTCCACCTGATAGAAAGTAATCCTTTAATTCTGAGTAGTAATCCTTTAAAAATGGGTTTTTTTTACTATTCAGTTTCCTATCATAGATCGATTTTATCGCGTTATTTATCTTAGGAATATATTTCTTTGAGTATTCGATAAATTTCATTGAGTATCACGATTTTTTTATTAATACTGTATTTTATAGTCAGTATACTACATTTAATTTGCTAAAATAAAAGGAATTTCAGATTTTCAATACTCTTAACCATTAGAGAAAAAATTAAGATCTAATTTTTCATTAATTTGAAGTTTTAAATTTAATTAAATCACCAAATTAATTCAAAAACAATTTTAAATGTAGCTATTATATGAGGTTGTAATGTAATTTCGAGCTTATTTTGTGCATAATTATTAACTTTTGCTTTAATATCATTTTTTGGTTTTTCTTCAAGAAAGTTTACAATTATAACATTTTTAATAGATATTTTCTCGTAAAATGTTAAAATCGCTTTTTGAGGAATAGAAGATATATTATAAAATCTTATAATAAGAGAATCTCCTTCTTCAGCTTGTTTTAATGCACTTAAAACGACACTTTTATTATCAATTTCAAGAAATCTAAAAATCGGTGGAAGGTAAGATTCAAATTGGTTCTTATTAGGTTTAAAAAGATAGGATAACACTCCAGTTGGCTTTAATACAACTTTATTTGACATTCTAAAGGGACTTTGAGCCATTGCTGGAAAGATTGGTTTAAGCGGATTGTTAAATTCCTTTCCTTTAAGGTGTACTTCTGAATCTAACCAGTTTGATTCTGATGAAGTAACTACTGCTAATTCAAATGAATATTTGCTGAGACATTGCGCACCTGGAGTACTAAAACCTGGACCTGCATGAGACATTCTAGACGCAAAATCATCACGGGATAGCCACTCAATACATCGTAAAAGAGTTATTACAAATGTAATTGTATTATCCTCATTTATTTTAGCTTCATATTCTGGCAAGCCCTTATTTAATACTGCAAAAGTGCTTGAATCATTACTAATGGAGACTTCTAAATTATCCTCTAAAGGAATGGTTTGGCCATCTAATACAAAATTACTATATTCAGGATCAGTTTTTAGAATATCCAATAATTTATCCATCATAATTACAAGCCTAGCTCGAAATTCTTGAAAAGTGAGATACCACTCTCTATCCCAATGAGTTTCTGGAACGATTATGATATTATTTGCTTTCATTCTTATTGTACTCGAAAATAATTTGTTCTTTTCTTTATTAATAATTATTTAATTTACTTCTATAAGAATTTAAAATCTCAATTAATTGGCATCTAATATAGATTTACCAATTACACTTGTGTTTGGTTTTATTCCTAATAAATCCAATAAAGTTGGAACCATATCTGTTGTTTTACAATATGATAATTCTTTTGATGGAATTTCTAGAGAACCACCAATAATAAAAGGGACAATCATCGACTCTCTTAGTCCATTATCATGAGAGTATGGTGAATCACCAACTGTTTTTCCATGTTCATAGTTGAAGTAATAATCACCTAAAGTCGAGACTATAATATCACAAGATCGAGGATTTTTGAAATAACGTGGAATTTGATCAACTATCATTGGAAAATTAATCTGATTTGTAGCTTCTAACCATTCATCTATGGTATGAAATTTATTATCAAGAATCCTGGCTGACTTCTCAATCTCGCTGTATTTATAAAAATCATCTCCATCAAAAGTAAATCTTGTTTTTTGTTCTTTACCAAAACCCTGGTATTCTATCATTCCATTCATTCTTTTTTCAGAGCTCTTTTCTCGATATTCAATGTGAATTATTCCCTTTTCTGGCTTATTATTATCTTCTCTATAATACATATATTTAACACCTGGAATTTCCCAAAGAGTATCAATAAGGTTCAATTCATGCTTTCCAACACCATTAGGTTTGAATTTTTGCATCTGTTGAATCGAGGGATGATGATGCCAAGTATCTCCTGGAAAATTAAAAAAGCCAACTGAACCAAAATTGCAATCAAAATCTCCGATCCCTTTCTCAGGAACGTATGGTTTTAACCCTTTTTTTTGAAAAAATGGTTCGAGGTCAAATAATTTTTTTGCTTTAAAATTACCATGGTCAGAAATTATCCCAATTGCCGTACTATCATAATATCCCGTTTTTTTTAAAGTATTCATTAAAAACCCTAGATATTTATCACACTCAATTATTAGGTTGATATAATCTTGATGGTCAAAACCTTTTTTATGCATAATTTCATCTGTATGAGGGACATAACCTACAGTTATTAACGGAACTTCTTTATTTGCATAATAATTCCCAGGATTTTGAAAAACGTCAGAAATATTTTTAAAAATAGGCTCCACATCAAAAAAATTTTCTGCAAGTACAAAATAAGCTCCACGATATAAAAAACATGTAGAACTCAACATGTTTCCTTCAGGTGGTTGTTCAAAAATAGTTTTGACATTTTTTCCAATATCTTTATTTACTTTAAGTACATATTTCCTATCTCCATAATTTCGAATGAAGGGAAACTTTTTACTCGTTGATGGAGGGTCCATTCTATTAACCCAATGATACATTGGAATTCCACTTCCTTCCTTAGGAAAATACCCTGAATAAGCACCTGTTACAATGTTTCCATAACAAGGAAATGTAATGGCAGGATAAGATGTAACACAATTAAAACATTTAATCCCATCTTCAGCAATTTTTGCTATATTTGGAAGCCTTCCTTCCTTCATCAAGTTAAATAAATGCTCAGCGCGAACATCATCAAGGATGATTAATATAACTTGATTAACTTTATTGCTTCGACTCATCTTAATCTAAAATTTGATAATAATTTATATAAATTTAAAATAAAATATTGTTGTATAGAATTTGAATTTTTAATTATTAAATATTAACAAGAAATAATAAGAAAAACAATAAAGTGATAATGGAAACAACTCATAAGGTATATTTTAAAGATTCTTCTAATTTGTCTGAGGTTGAATCAGATTCCATAGATTTAATGATAACCTCACCCCCATATCCAATGATTGAGATGTGGGATTCATTATTTTCTTCTTTAAATGGTGAGATTAAACAAACCCTTGAAGATAAGGATGGTAAGAGAGCATTTAATTTAATGCATCAAGAGCTAGATAAAGTGTGGATTGAAGTTACACGGGTGTTAAAAATAGGAGGAATAGCTTGTGTAAATATTGGAGATGCCACAAGAAAAATCGGTAAGACTTTTCAATTATTTCCTAATCATGTTAAAATAACTAATTTTTTCCAAGAAAATGATTTTATTGAATTACCGTGCATTTTATGGAGAAAACCAACAAATAGTCCAAATAAATTCATGGGTTCCGGCATGCTCCCTCCAAATGCATATGTTACTCTTGAACATGAATATATTTTAATTTTTAGAAAAGGTTATATTAAACGAAAAATGCCACCGAAATCGGAAAATAGATATAATAGCGCTTTTTTCTGGGAAGAGAGGAACAAATGGTTTTCAGATGTGTGGGAGGACGTAAGAGGGATTTCTCAGAATTTAAATGAAAACAATATTAATCAAAAGAATATAAGGAAACGATCAGCAGCTTTCCCTTTAGAAATCCCTTATCGCTTAATTAATATGTTTTCATTATATGAAGATATGGTTTTAGACCCGTTCTGGGGAACAGGAACAACCTCATTAGCTGCCATGATCTCTGCAAGAAATTCAATTGGGTATGAAATCAATTCTAAATTCATGGGATTGTTTAAAAAAAATATGGGTAAGCTTAGAAAATTAAATAATGAAATAAATAATAATAGATTACATCAACATCTTGAATTTATTAAGCATTATAGGAATAAGGTTAAAGATATTAAATATAACTCAGCTCTCTATAAATTTCCAGTAATTACGAAACAGGAAATAGATGTTTTATTATATTGTATAAAAAATTATAGTAAAGATGAGAATAAATTTATTCTAAACCATCAAAAATTTGAATTTGCACAATAAATAGATAAATTGTTTAAATCCTTCCTCGAGCAGAGCATTCATCAAATAACTTTCCTTAAAAGGGTTTTTTTATTTGAGTCATTATTTTGGATTTTTTTTATTCACAATCTTCTTCGGCTTGCTGGAGATTAATCTTTATAAAACCTGCTTCCTGAAGATTCCTTTGTTCAGATTTCACTGATCTATTTACCTGATGTAAATGTTTCATAGCATTTTTTTTTCCTTCTTTGATATTTTCAATTAGTTCTTCTTTGCTAAAACCACCAGAAATAACAAGAGCTGTTTGAAAAGAATGATCAGGTTCTAAAGTCATAAATTCAATTTGCATAGCAGATAATATTTCTCCTTGTCCTTTATATATAGTATTTGAAAGGTTCATAGTCTTTCTATCGATTTTGAAATCTTTTGTTAGACATGACTCGTAGTTTGTTGATTTTGATAGAGGAGAAAACCCACCATATAAACCCGTATTATCATATTGGTAAATAACGTCACTTTCTTCATCATAGTCGGATAGATCATTATCATAACCCATAAGTCCATTTATATCAAAATCAAAAACAAAATACATTGAAAAATCTTTCAATGCAAAATCTGAAATGTTTTTAATCGTGAAAAAAGTACTAATGTAGGGTATGTGAGGTGGATTGAAAATGTCTTTGTACACACGAACGAATTGTTTTTTTTCTATTGGGATCGATTTCAAATTTTGTTCTTGAGACAATTTCTTAAAATACTCTGTAATATTAAAATCTAAAGTAATTCTACTTATAGCAGTCCCCGTACGAGTATTTACCATATTGTATATCGGTGTTGGCTCGATATTTTTGAGAATCACTGGAATTGTTCCAATTTCTTTCCCTTCTAGTGTAAAGCTAAACCAAGGACCAGTTAATTCTTGTTCACTAAGATATACAAGATACTTTCCTTTGTATGTCAGTTCTTTAATTGAAAATCCCATTACATAGCCTTGAGCGTTTCAAGTTGCAACTACATCATGCCAAATAATTTTAAGTACTATTTTTTTTAACCTCCTTCAAATTATTTTAAATTATTATATTTTATATAGATAGTTTATCAATTATTAAAAAAAATAAGAATTCATAAAAAAGTTTGTAATGAATGTATTAAAGGTTTTCTACAACTCTATACGCAATATATAAGAAAGCATCATTAACATTCTCACCCGTTAAAGCTGATGTAAGAATATAATGAAAACCAAATTCGTTAGCAACCTCCTTTATCTCTTCTTCACTTATTACAATTTCATCCACTAGATCTGATTTGTTTCCCACAATTACTACAGGGATCGTTCTTTTAAGTGTTTTTTGAATCTCATTATACCATTTTTCAATACTTTTTAGATTATTTGGACGAGTTCTATCTACAACTATGAATGCGGCATTAGCTCCGTTATAGAATCTTGCTCTATTCAAGTCAAATTGACTTTGGCCTCCAATATCCCATATAATAAAATTCAATTTTGTCTTTTCGCTTAAAATTACCGTTTTTTTGCTTAATTGGACTCCGATTGTACTAATATAGTCTTTCTCGAATCTATTTTTGATAAATCGTCTAATTAATGATGTTTTACCAACCTGATAATCTCCCGTTAATATTAATTTATTTGAATATTCTCCTGCTAAATTTGGAAGTTGACCTCCTCGAGTTTTTGACAATGCTTTTATAATCTCAGGTATCTTTGGTGATACAAATTGATTTCCAAGTAAAATAAGTTCAATTTTAGAAGCTATATGTTCAGAATAAACCTTTAATTCAATATCCGCTGTGGATTGATCTGCTACTGTTGATAAAATTGAATTTGGCCCCATTGAACTAAAAATAAACTTCTTATCCCCTGTCTCTGTGATATTAAAGAAACTATCTGTTGTTCCAAACTCGGCTTTAATTCTATCTATGTAAGCCTGATCTAGCGTGGCTGATAATGCTCCAATTATTGCATCTGATTCCTCCTTATTTTCTTGCTTAGACTCTGAAGCGATAATAAATCCGTTTCTATCACATATAGCCACTCCTAAAATACCTTCCACTTCATTAAAATAATTTTTTAAAATTTCTTTTAACAGATTAGTACTTGGAAGCCGTTCCATTGGTATTCAACTTTTTTTTAAATTACTATATTCTTAGATAATATAAAAATAATATAAATATAGGTATTTGGATAATATTAAAGTCATATCTAAGTCCAGTTCTACATACCATTCTATTTTAAATTCATTTATTATCTTTTTTCAATCATGATAGACACATCATCTCGTGATTCTGATATCATAAAATATGAAGAAAATATAGCCCAACTCTTAGACAGAGCAGTAAAACTCTTTAGAAGAACTAATTTAAATGAATTAGCGGATAAATGGGATAAAATATTAAAGACTTACGATTCCAAAAAGAGATCTCATTAAACCAAGCGATTAAATTTTAATTATTAAGAGTTTTCAAATAATTCAGGATGTATTTTCGGTTATTATCAGTAATCTCATATAAATTAAAAACTAATAAATCGATGGTTTCTTGGAGATGTTCCAATTCATCAAAGTTTTCTAAAATGAGTTTAACATTTTCTATTATTTTTTTAGCATTCTCTTTTTCTTTATTAGAAATAGGAACTTTAATCGGAAAATCTTCTATTTTTTCTATTAAAATTCTTGGAAATAATTTTTTATAAGTTCCAAAGGATTTAATGAAGAAATATGAGAAAAGCATTGAATTTAAAAGCCCTAATAAATAAAAATTATTAAATTCAGAAATAGGGGATTGTTTGATTCTTAAATTATAAAAAGATTGAGAAGTTAGTGATAAATTCTTATCATATGTAGCACAAATTTTACTATTTTGGCTTAATTGTCTTATTATTATGCGATCTTCATAAAGGCTAAACTCTTTATAATTTATTCCGACTTTAGAAGTATCAATATATTTGTATTGAGTTATCTGATAACGGATTATAGAATATAGAAATAATTGAAAATTATCTTTTGTCGCATTTGAAGGAATTGCTTCATAAACTATGTTTTCACTATTCTTTTCATTTAGAGGTGAGTTACATATATGACATTTTAATTTCTTTTGAGGAATTGGCAAATATTTATTACATATTTTACAAAATATTATCTTTCCTTTTTTAGTTAGCTCAACTCCCCTACCTAATACTAGTTTAATATTATATTTCTTTGATAAATCCTTTAATTTCAGAAATTTTGTGCTTAATTGCTCAAGAATTAATATATCAATTTCATTTAAATGGATTAAAAATTTATAATTCCACTTTTCTATAATATTTTGGGGGATAGATTCTTCGTGTTGATTTAACACTTTTAATTTGATATAGTTACTTTTTCTTTCTGATATATCATCTTCCTTTTCTAAAATTATAATAATATTTGAAACAACAGGATCACTGAATTTTGGGCCTGTATGATAAATTTCTTTAATTTTTGTAGAATTATATATATATTTCCTAAGAATTGACCGATTTGAAAGAGCTAAAAGTGAATCTGGGACGATATAACCTAACATGCCCCCTTTTTTCAAAATCTTTATTCCAAGTTCCATAAATATCTGATAATAATCGTATTGACCATCATTAGTTTCAAAATTAGATGTTTCAATAATTTGCCTTTGATCTAAGGGAATATCTCTTATAAATAAATAGGGAGGGTTTCCTACTACATAATCATACTTTTTTTCACTGTCAATCATTAATGTGTTAAAATTTTTTATATTGAACCATGGTAGATGATAGTTTGGCTCAAAAGATAAAATCAAATTTAATAATTCGAATAAAGTGAAATGAATATTAATCTGACATAAAATACAAGCAATTGGATTAATATCTATGCCAAAAATACTCTTTTTAACTATTGAAATTATACCTTTAGCTTCTTCAACTGTTAATTCAGAAATTATTTCTCGTTTATAAATTCTAAGACATCTTTCAATCAAAATTCTAATTGCCTGGATGATAAAACTTCCAGAACCACAGCTAATATCAATTAATTTTTTTGTTTCAATCTGCTTAAGGTAATTATAATCTACAGCATCTAAGATATATTTAACTACAGGAGAGGGAGTATAAAATTCACCAAGTTTTTTTTTCTCTTTATGATTTCGCGTCTTTTCATATATCTTACTAAACACATCAAAAGTAATATCATATAAATCAAAGGAGATACTATCTTTTATGGTATTTTCGGCATTATTAAATGAACCAAGACTTTCAATTATTCTATTTAGGAAAACATCGCCATTATGATTATTCAAGCCAACTTTATGAAATTGTTTTAAATTTCCAATAACATTTTCCTTTTCCAGATAATCAATAAAATCTTGCATATAGAATTGAAACTTGAGACCCTTTTTTTAAAATTAAATTATAAGAATATTTCTTTTTTATTATTTGTAATTTAATAGTAGAAATTAAATATTGAGACAATGTTATAAAATTGAATAAAATACAAATTGAGAAATAAGATTCTTAAATATATCAAATTTAAATAATATTAACCTATATGTTTTTTGTCTGAGTAAAAGGAATTCATAGATGAATTATGATAATCGATATATTTCTGATCATAGTTTCAATAATCATTTCTATGATTGGGCTTTCTTTTCTTTATTTCAATCGCAGAAATTTCGGTAGTAAACTAAATGTCTTTTTAAACGGCTCAATTTATTTATTTTTGGGGATGCTATTTTTCACATTTTTCTTTTTATCCGCAGAGACTTATTTTACAGAAGATATTGTACTCGCATTGTGGTATCTCTCAATATTTTTTTGGGTTTTTTCTTTAAGTATGTTGAGTCTTATTCATAGCTTTGTAATTATTTTCGAAAAGAAAGCAGTTTTTTCAATGCTTTTTTATTCACTAATGATCGGGATAATTTTGGGGTTGTTATTCATTCCCGATTCATTTACAATTAATTTAAATAATGGATTCTATAGTTTTATATTTCAGAACATGATACTCTTGTATTTTCTACTAAGTTATAATTCTATTATAATTGGTGTAATGTGCTATAATCTTATAAAAAATTATTTCCGTATTCGAGATAATAAATCAAGAAAAATGGTAATTATTCTTACCTTTGAATTTTGTCTTATTACAATTTTATATTCTGTTTATATTATATCGCAAAACATCATAATCAGGTATTTTTATGGTGCTCTTTATTTAGTCGGTGCAATTTTTGCGTCCTATTATTTAATTAAAAAGCCTTTTCTATTCATTGAACTAACTAATAAGATCTATGATTTTATTATCTTTCATAGAAGTGGAATTCTTCTTTATTCATATAATTTCGAGACTGGAGAAGAAACAGACGAATCTCTCTTAAAAGGGTCTATACTTATAGGAATTAATCATATTCTTTCAAATTTTATTAATAAAAAAGATCAATTAGGTCTCATTAAAATGCAGAATAGAGATATTATATTTGAATATGATATTAATCATGGTTACGCTCTATTATTAACTACTAATCATAAAAATGCTTTTATCGATAAAGCCGTGAGCAATTTTATGAAAAAATTCACAGGCTTAAATAAAGAAAAATTGAAGAATCTGACTGGTCTTATTGATGTCTCAGAATTTAGAAATGCAAAAGACATGATATTAGAATTTTTTGAGCCTTTTATAATAAAAGGTTAATCAGATTAGAAAAATAGGTTTTTTGAAAAAAGAAATCTAATATAACTGATTTTTTTAAATTAATGTTAGCTTTTATCAATAATAAAATAAAATTATATTTATGACTGTGCCTTCTATAATCAATAATATACTTGATATTAATATATTATTTATAGAAATCACATCGTAGGTAAAGATAAACAAATTATATTTGTGAATAAATTATATGTCCAGTGTATTCTTGATAATAATAATAATTGGATTTGTTTTCACTTTATGTGTTAGTATATATAC
>Ga0114922_10001125_pt1 | contig 25457 bp, 23 predicted proteins | sample AartaG_FD_100975 | JGI IMG/M metagenome (GOLD analysis project Ga0114922, IMG submission 100975) | Deep subsurface microbial communities from Aarhus Bay to uncover new lineages of life (NeLLi) - Aarhus_00045 metaG | ecosystem: Environmental > Aquatic > Marine > Oceanic > Sediment | place... | reverse complement strand
GGTTTTACAGGATTCGTCATGACTGATTGGTGGGCTACTCAAGAAAGAGGAATTACCCAGCCAACAACTGAAGAATTAGTTAAGGCTGGCTTATCAATCGAAATGCCTATTCCTATCATATATGAGAAAATGAAGTTAGAGAAAGCATTTGCAGAAAAAAGAATCTTGCTTGAAGATATAGATTTTCTAATTGATAGAATTCTGAGGATTTATGCTAAAGTCGGAATGTTTGAAGATAAAAAAAACCTTCCAAAAGGAGAAAGAAATACCAAAAAACACCAAGATTTAGCAAGAAGGATGGCTGAAGAAGGTATTGTTTTATTGAAGAATGAAAATGAATTACTTCCTCTAGATATATCAAAAATCCAAACAATTGCAGTTCTGGGTCCAAATATGAAGAAGAAATTTGGAAAGTTACTGTACGGTGGAGCTGCAGCTGTTTCACCACCTTATGAGATTACACCCCTTCAAGGCATTAAGGAAAAATGTAAAGACAAAGTAAAAATAATAAATAATCCCTCAAAAGCAAATATTGTACTTCTCTTTATGGGTTTGAATCATGATTCTCCTGCAAAACTCATAACAGACAAACCTACTAAAGAAAAGGAAGGACAAGGGTATGAGTCAGAAGCTATTGATAGAAAAGAATTGTGTTTATCCAAAGCCCAAGTTGAACTCATTAATAAAACTGCTAGTATTAATCCTAATACAATTGTAATTTTAATCAATGCCAATCCTGTTTCAATGGATGATTGGATAGATACTATTCCTGTAATTGTAGAGGCATGGTATCCAGGAATGGAAGGTGGAAGAGCAATTGCTAATGTCCTCTTTGGTGATGTTAACCCCTCAGGAAAAATCCCAATGACTTTCCCAAAATCAATAGAAGATTCACCGGCTCATAAATCTTTGAAGACATTTCCAGGAGTAGATCTAAAAGTATCTTACGAAGAAGGGATTTATGTTGGTTATAGACATTTTGAGAAAAATGAAGTTGAACCATTGTTCCCTTTTGGATTTGGTTTATCTTATACATCTTTCAAATTCAAAGAAGTAGACTCTAATAAAGATGTACTGAAGTCAATGGAAGACTCATTGGAATTATCAGTTACAATTACTAATACTGGTAATAGAGCAGGAAGTGAGGTTATACAAATTTATTCAGAAAATGTAAAATCATCTGTTGACAGACCGGTGAAAGAGTTAGTAGGATTTGAAAAGGTTTACTTGGAAAAGGGACAGACTAAAAAAGTAAAGGCAACTGTAAAATCTAAGGATTTGGCCTTCTACGATATAGAAACAAGTGATTGGAAAGTAGAACCTGGTGATTTTACTCTGCACATTGGAAATTCCTCAGATTCAATACATCTTAAGAAGAAAATTACATTTAAATCTAAATAATTTCATATTTTCTCCTTTCTAAATATGAAATTGTAAAATTGGAAGAATGGATAGTCTTTTTAAAATACCTACGAAAATCCAACAACAATGAAGTCATTTCAGGTTGTAGACACTCTGTTCTTTGATATGGATGGTACTCTTACTGATCTTGGAAAAAGATGGTGGGAGCCTTTCTTTAGAGCACTCGATAAACTATATCCTGACTTTGATAGAGAAAAACGACAGCATGTTTTTGAAAAAACTCTTATTAGAGTTATGGAAACTGAGCAGGACAAATCCAAACTCCTTAAAATTGGCTTATTCATAAAAGTCACTAAAGATACAGGATTAGGTTTTTTCAAAGCTTTTAAAGCATTGAAAGCCATTAGGTCAGATCCTCTTGCGTTTAAAGAATTAGTACCTCTAGAAGGTGTTGCTGAGGTATTAGAGACTTTACAATCCAGAGGATATAAAATGGCGTTAGTTACAAGTGCAGGAGACGATACAGTTAACAAAGCAAAGGAAAAACTAGAGATTTTAAAAACGTTCGATGTTATCGTAACTAGAAATACTGTAAAGAGAATTAAACCTGACCCTGAACCTCTTCTTCATGCGTGTGAGGTATTGAATAAACATCCACAAACCTGTGTTATGATTGGAGACTTTCCTCAAGACATTCATGCAGGCAAATTGGCTGGTACTAAGACAGTTGCTATCTTGGGTGTAAATGCCAAGTTTACACAGGATCAAATTAAGAAGTTTGAACCTGATGTAACACTGAATTCAATTGGAGAGCTATTACCACTCTTCTTAGGTCCTCCGGATTTCCAAATTTAATTTTCTCAAATTTTTGACCACTTATGAGTTAGCTAATAGTATTTTCAAAACTGAGTCAATAATTACTCTTATCCTTTTGTGTCCTTCATCTGATGTTATCTCTTCTTGCATTTCCTTAGTCATGCGGTAGATTAGATATTCCGGTTTATTACGATCAAATAACCATTTAAATTTACTAAACGGTTCGTGTTTTTCTAAATCTTCAGCTTTAATATCCCAATTTTTAACTTTAGTAATATCTCCACTAGAATCATAATAAACAAAAATGAGTTTCCTTTCTTCTGCTTTCATCTTTTCAAATACTTTTTCTGAGATATCTATCCATTTATCTACAAGATAATCAAGAATATTTTCATACTCTGAAGGATACCAAAGAAGCTTGTTTTCTCTAAGAAGTTTCATGTTCCAAGATTGCCACTTACTAGTAATAATGGGTTTAGGGATAGTTGTCATGTGTTTTTCAAAATCTTTACTTTTTGACACTACTAGAGTTGATTTAAAAGGTGGGGAAAAGGGATGTTTAGGCATTTACTCCACAATTTATTGGTAACAATAAAATATAAAAAGATTTTTATTGGTAACAATATAGTATCGTCTATTGCATGTGGGAAAAAGATATATTTGATTGGGAATAAAGTAAGGATATATCTCGGATGGAGATGAATTGATGAAAAACAATAAATTGAGAAGAAGTATTTTCTGCTACACTAGTATCATTTTACTTATATTTACAGTAGTCCCTATATCATATTCTGTTAGTCTGAATGAAAACAACATTGACGAAAATAGACTAGTTCTAGAAGATGAGAAATTCAATCAAGCAGAAATTTCAACAGAGTATACAAATTCATCTTCCATGTATATTGGGGGAGATTCTTGGTTTGAATACTACGGAATGCCAGGATCAGGAACAGAAATTGATCCATATATTGTTGAGAATTATTTTCTCAATTCTTCAGCAACCACTGGAATCTCTATTGATCATACAACAGTTCATTTTATTATTAGGAATTGCTATTTTAATAGCACAGGTTATGGAATTAAAGTAAAAGGTGTTGTTTCAAACACTTTGGAAATAAATAATAACACTTTTTCTAAATACTGTGATGGTTTAAAAATAGAAAACGCACCAGGAATCAAGATAATAGATAATAAATTCCTCAACAATGGTTTTGATTTTCATGGATACTACGTATCACAGTATCCATCTTATGAAATTGTTAATAATACTATAAATGGCAGAAAAATAGGATTTTTCCACGGAAAAACTCTGATGAATATTACAGAAGATGAATATGGTCAAATATTCTTGGTAGGATGTTCAAATAGTACTATAGCTAACCAAACATTGGGATTTGCTCATTCAGGTCTTGAGATAATTAAAAGTGATTACATTACGGTTGATAATATTTCTTCAAACAATAACAAAGATTATGGAATAATAATTGAGGATTCACAAGCACTAACTGTAAGGAATTCGGAATTCCATAACAATGAGAGAGAGGGTGTTCGAGTTCTCAGTTCTCCGGATTGTTCATTTATTAACAACTCATTTGTTAATTCAGGATTGCTATTTTTTAGTATATGGCCAAGTGTGATAGAAGGTAACACTATGAATGGAAGACTAATGGAGTATTTTGAAGGAGTTTCTGATCTTCATATCGATGTACCGATTTATGGACAACTGTTTTTGAGTGATTGTTCTAATATCATTCTAGAGAATCAGAACTTATCATATACAACTTATGGAATAAGAACCAATTGGTGCAATAACATTACTGTTAGAAACAGCAATTGTAGCAATAACTCTAGGAATGGTATTTTTATTCAAAATTCTGACAATTGTATAATTGAAAATAACAATTGTAGCAATAATAGTTGGCATGGTATCTATGTTGAGAATGGATTATACAATGCTTACACAAACAATACATGTAGTGAAAACGAGCAAGCAGGTATTATTGTTACGTCCTCGAATCAAAGATATGATTCTGAAACCGAGGAGTATATTTATTCAAGCTATTTCAACATTATTGATAATACAGTTAATAAGAACCACCAAGGAGTAATGGTGAATGACTGGTCACATAATTTCACTTTATTGAATAACACTATTTGTGAGAATAATCACTTTGGCATATATATTGAATATAGTGATGATTTCAATATAAGTTATAATTATATCTGCTCAAATCGTATTGGAATCTTTATTTATCATTTATATAGTGAACATCTTGAAGTAGAGAATAGGCAAATTACCTTCAACTGGATTATAGCAAATCGGGATGCTGGAGTCTACATATGGGAATTTCGTATTGGTTGTCTCATTCATCACAATAATTTCATAGATAATAATTTAAATGGTTCAACATCTTATCATAATACTGTAATATCTCAGTGTTATGATAGTGAGGGTTCTTGTCAATGGTATGACAAAGAATCAAAACAAGGAAATTTTTGGTCAGATTACAAAGGGAGAGGTAGATACATAATTGATAACGATAATAATGATAAGCGGGTGTTTGATAAATATCCTCTCAAATCGTATGCTAATTATACTGATTACTTAATTGCTCTAGAAGAAGCTTCATTCAGTCTACAAGAATTTATCATTTGCTTGACTACAATATGTTTAGTTCATTTTCTTAGAAAAAGGAATAAGTCCAGCTGATAAGTACGAAAAATTAATTCTCAGCTGGTTTGAACACAACAGTTTGCCAGTAGATATAACCTGTATTTGAATCCCTAAACATAGTTTCACCATCAAAAGGTCCATTTTCAATTATTAATTCTGATGAACTAATTGGTTTCAGAATGAAGTTATTCCATGAGAATTTAAGAATGCCATCGACTATTTTAAGATCTATTGAACTAGGGATTTCCTCTTCAGTATATATGGAGAAGTGTCGCAACCACATTTTATATTCACCTAAGAAAGGTACCCACTCAGAGATGAATTCATTGCTTCGATTATAGCGTGGACTATTGGAATAGTGAACGTGCCCAAAGTTAACAATCAATGAATCTTGATAGAATTTCACATATATATCACCAAAATCAACCAACCAATGTTTCACTATAAATGAACTATCATCAACTGGTATTAAATTGAGATCAAAACCCCAGAAATTTATTATAAGTAGTTTGTCCATAACCAAGCTTACTTCAGCGATTTCTCCTTCAACAACATAATATCCTACATAGCTTTCTAGAATAGAGGAACTTACATCAGCTACATCTATCTTTGATTCTTCGTTTCTTAATCCTGTTTTAGCTTCGTATAGTAATTCTAGAAGTTCAACTGCAAGGAATTTTGATATACTTTCAAATTCATCAGAATTTGAAAACATTACAACACCAAGTTGTTCTTCAGGTATTAATGCAATTATTGAAGCTGTCCCTTGGTTTATACCAGCATGAAAGACAGCAAGTTCATTATTTGGTAATCTTGTTCGATCATAGAAGAAACCCATTCCTACTTTTTGAGGGTCGGTAGGTTTAGGATAATGAGATTCAAACATCATGGATAGTGTTGATTCATTCAATAATTGAACACCATCCACATTTCCTTTATTAAAAATAAATTTAGCAAATTCATTCATATCATCTAAAGTTGAATATAGATTTCCTGATGCCAAAGTGATGATATCGTACTGTTGGTATGCTATATTTTCTTTCTTCTCTTTGAAATAACCCACTGCTATTTTATCAGTACTAACAATATCTGTCGATATAAAACCACTGGAATTCATACCTAAAGGTCTGAGGAAAGAATCACGCATATAATTAGCAAACCATTCACCTCGTTTCAGTTCTATAATTCTTGCTAAGATATTGAAACCTATATTCGAGTACTTGAATTTGCAATCCGCAGGAAAAGCAAGATATGATTCTTCTAAAGAAGCAACTAAATCTCTTAAAATCAATGTTCCATTATCCCAAGCCCATAGAGGGATATTACCATTCCGGGGTAGCCCTGATCGATGTGCTAGTATATTTCTTATAGTTATCACACCAGAATCGTTGAAACAACTCTTTATCGAAAAATCTGGGATATAAGTTGTTATTGGCGCATCGAGATCTATGAGACCTTCATCATACAAGCGCATAGTTTCTACTGCAGTAAAAAGTTTAGCAATCGAGCCAACTTTGTAAACTGTTTCATTATCAGCAAGTATACCCTCTTCGATATTGGATAAACCTTTTATCTGCTGATAAAATACATCATCTCCATTTAGTAAACTAACAGCTATACTGGGAAGATTATGTTTTTTCATCATCTTATCAATTTCATTGGAAGTATACTCAGATACATATGCAAAGTCACCTTCAGCTGTTTTCTTAGGTTCACTAGGTGAATAAGGAATCAAACTAACAGCATAAGGAATCATACTGAGTATGACAGAGAGTATAATAACAATCACAGATGTGACAATAATATTTTTTTTGTTTAATAGTTTCATTAATAAATTTCCCCACTAACTAGAAGTTGAAGGTCTATAGACACTTTTAAACATAAGCAAATCAAACAATGGAAATTCAAGGTCTTGGAGAACCTCACCAATCCAATTAGAAGAATAAAACCTTAAATAATTGATGAAGAGCTAGATTAATTGTTTAAAATGGGAAAGGATAAAGAAAAGAAAGACAAGCAATTCCCTTTAATTGTTCATAAAGTAGCTAGGTTATTTGAGCCACCTAAAAAATTCATTGAACCTTTTGTAAAAAAGGGCCAAGTTGTAGCTGACTTAGGCTGTGGTCCTGGATATTATTCTCTACATTTTGCAAAAATTCTTGGTCAAAAAGGAAAAGTTTTCTCAGTAGATTCTGATGAAAGAAGTATAGATGCTTTGAATAAAAAAGCACAAAAGCATGGTTATAAGAACATTGAAGCATATACATCAAGTGCTTCTGATCTACCGTTTATAGAAGATAATTCAATCGATTTTATTTTTGCAAATGGACTGTTATGTTGTATAGCTCCAAATCAAGTTGAATTTGCTGTGAATGAAATAAAACGGATACTCAAACCTAATGGACGTGCGTACTTATCAGCTGCTAAAGGATCTTTAGCTTATATGACTGCAGAAGAATGGGAAAAAATACTTAATGAGTTTAAAGTTGAGAAGAGAGAAGATAAAAGAGCAGAATATACAGCAGAAGTTTCACTAAAATAAAGATAAAAGTTTAAGAAACTTCAACACAATACTATGTAACATGATAAATAGAATAAAAAAGAAACAACTAATCAGTTTTACTATAACTTTAATTCTAGCTTCAGTGTTACTCTCTCAAATTTCAGACAATGGAACTATAGCTGAAACTAACACAGATCTGGGATTAAAACTGCAATATTGGACTGAGGGCATAATTATCTCTGATGCCAATATTTCCGCTCTTAGTTCTTCAGGGACAGGGGTTATCGATGATCCGTATATCATTTCTAATTTGAATATGAATACAACAGCTGGAAATGCAATAGACTTTGACGGTGTTTCACAATCTACATATTGGGTTCTTCGAGATTCCCACATTATAGGTCGTGGAACTTATGGAGTTTATATTTCAGACAATATGTCAGGAAAAGGTTCTATAATTAACTGCACAATTGAAGCAGATCTATCTATTGGAACACCTAATGCAAAATATCTAACTGTCCATAACAACACTCTAATCTATGCACAAGGATCAAATTATAACAAAGGTTTGATATTTACTAATAATATTATTCAAACTACTAGTACCTACAGTAATCATCTGATGAGAGTAAGGAATGAAGATAACATAGTTAAAAACAATGTCTTCTATGGAAACAACTCTCAAGTAAATTTCCAAAACCTAGTAAATTCTACTATTGAAAACAATGAATTTCATAGTGCAGGAATTTACCTCTACAATAATAATATTGCTGAAACCTCCAACAACACTTTTTCAAACAATCTAATCGATGGAAAACCATTTGGATTCTTCCTGAATAGAACTGGAGAAACAATCAATGGAAACCAATATGGGCAAATATACCTAATGAACTGTATTAACACAAAAATAGAAGGGCAGTCTCTAAGTGGATCTAACTTTGGGATGCAGATTCACAACTGTACTGGTATAACTGTTGATAATGTTGAAGTATCAGGGAAAAGTGGAATAGAGATAAAAGATTCAGATGGCATCCTTATAAAAAATTCAATTTTAGAAGGATTCGATAAAGGAATGGTTATCACCTCTGTAAATAATCTTGTAATCCAAAATAATGAACTAACAGGATTTGCATACGGGATTGATACTTTCTATGTAGACGAAATGCTATTTTGTAATAACACTTTATTAGATATGCAAGAAGTAGGCGTGGATTTAGAAGATACCAATAATGTGGTGATTAAGTTCAATATCATAACCATTAATGTTGTGACACCAGGTTATGAACTTGGACTTAACTTTTGGATTTGTGAAAATATGTCCATTTATTACAATGTATTTATCAGTCTAGGAAATACTACAGCACATCCAGTAGAAGGAAATTCAGCTACAAATGTAATGTGGTATGATGAAACTCTAGAAGTTGGCAACCACTACTCAGATTGGAATGGTACAGGAACGTACTCAATACTTGGAACTGCAGGAAGTATAGATCTTTATCCATGGAGAGATATTGATGGAGACAACCTAACAGAATGGCAGGAGGTAATGGTCTATCACACATCACCTTTTGAAGCAGACACAGATGGAGATGGCTTTGACGACTATACGGAGATTCAGGAAGGTACTGATCCTCTAAATCCAAAAGATTATCCTGGAAGAGGAAGGGTTGTAGGAATAGTATTAGGTATATTATTTGGTTTAGGTATTCCTGTAGGTTTAGTTTTCTTTGCACGGACTGAGAAAGGGATGAATTTATCCAAAAAGATTCAAGCAAAATTAAAGAAGTAATTCTCTTCTTTCTTTATTTTTTTCTCTCTTTTTTAATTTGTATTTTAAGGCATCTTTTTAAAATATATACAGAATTCTCGCATGGAGATAAACTAATGTTGGAAAAACGATTTTTGGGCATAACAGACATCAAAGTATCACCCATAGGTATCGGTGTGATGATGTGGATGGGAGGTAAAGGCATACTAGGACGTGTTGCACCATCCATTACTGATGAAGTTAAGAATGATATAATCAAAGAATCATTTGCTGGTGGTATTAATTTCTTCGATACTGCAGAAATGTATGGTTTTGGTAGATCTGAAGCTAATTTAGCTAAAGCTCTTAAAGCAAATGGCATTGATGATAAGGACGTTATTATAGAAACAAAGTGGAACCCCCTACTTAGAAGAGCAAGAAATATGCGAAGAACAATCAATAAGCGTCTTCATTATCTTGATGGTTATACAATTGATTTGTACATGGTTCATCAACCAATCAGCTTTTCTTCAATCAAAACTGAAATGAAGGAATTAGCAAGATTGTTGGAAGACAATAAAATCAAATCTGTTGGGATTAGCAATTATAATGCAGAAAAGATGCGAAAAGCTCATGAGGAATTGGAAAAACTAGGAATTCCTTTAGCTGCTAATCAGGTGAATTATAGCCTAGTAAGAAGAAACATAGAGACCAACGGTATTTTGGATACTGCAAAAGAGTTAGGTGTTACAATTACTGCTTATACTCCACTTGCTGCAGGTCTGTTAACTGGAAAACTTCACAACAATCCTGAAGCTTTGAAGAATAAGTTTGTAATGTATCGATGGGTTGCCAAGAGGAATTTAGAGGAGAGTATACCTTTAGTTGAAACATTGACAGAGATAGGTAAAGCACATGAAGTTCTTCCTGGTCAAGTAGCTCTTAATTGGTTAGTTACTTTTCATGGAGATACAGTTGTAACTATACCAGGAGCAACAAAAGCTTACCAAGCTAAAGAAAGTGCAGGAGCAATGTCTTTTAGCTTAAGTAAAGCTGAATTAAACGAGATAGCTGAAGTAGCAGAAAGATTTCTGTAAAGTTTTACTTCTTTTTTTCTATTTTTTATTTGAAAGTTTGAATGCAAATAGATAAATATACCAGTTTCAAAGAAACTTCAAGATTGGAGAAAGAAACTGAGTTGACATCTCTATGGCTACTGAAGAAATCGTTTCTCAAGAAGATAAACCATCAGTACGACAAGTACTCAGAAATACAACTTTTATGGTCCTCTTCGCTGCTCAGTTTATTGAAAACATTGGGAGAGCAATATCTGGTTTAGCCATAGAATTTCTTGTCTTTGAACTTACAGGAAGCCCTCTTTTGATGGGTGTTCTATCAATAATATGGCTATCACCTTTTGTGATAATCGCACCTTTAGCAGGAGCTCTAGCAGATCGTTTTGATCAAAGAAAGATAATGCTATATTCTAATATTGTCAGTGCTCTTGCTTCAGTTGGATTTGTAGTAATTTATGCTCTAAAAGAGCAATTAACATTTATGAAAATTGCACTGGGACAAGCTTCAGCCATTGGTTCACTTACTTTTCAACCAACTACTCCTAATTATCTTCATGTACTCTGGCCACTCTTCATTTTATGTTTCATTAACTCCTCATCAGCTGCTTTCTTCTTCCCATCAAGAAATGCCTATACTAGATTAATTGTTAGGAAGAAGAACTTACTAATAGCTAATTCAGTTGGCTCCTCAGTATTTCAAATTGCAACTATTTTTGGATTTGTTCTTGCTGGTGTTTTAGCTGCTCGTAGCTATTTGTTGAGTTTCATATTTGATGCGGGTACTTTTGCAGTATCGGGTATATTGATTGGAGTTATTTTATTCATTGGAAAGAAACCTCCTGAAGTAATTCGAGAGAAAAGTCAAAATCTCCGGCAAGAGATGAGACAATTTGGCCAAGACATTGCCACAGGGTACAGGACTACCTTGAAATATCCAAAAATCTCTTACATGCTTATAATTTTCTCATTCCTAACGTTCTCTTTTGGAGCAATCAGTGTTCTGTTTATAGTAATTCTTCAAGGTGAAATGGGTGTAGGTGCAGAATGGTATGGTATATTACAAGCACTTATGGGTACGTCAGGAATCGTTACGGCTTTAGTTCTTATGAGAATTGGTAAAATTAAACGTAAAATATTGGTCCTAAACGTTACGTTTATAGCTGTAACTGTTTCCATGTATATCTTTGCAGTTGTAAGAAATCTCCCCGTTATGGCAATTATTATGTTTAGTTATGGAATCATGTCTGTTTGTATTAATGTTCCTTCTTCAACGCTTATACAAGAATCTGTCCCTTATGAACTGCAAGGAAGAGTATTCGGTACGCAACAGTTACTTCAAGGAGTTTCCCAATTAATTGGAATGGGTATTGTTGCACTTATTGCGGAATATGTTCTACCTATGTATGTCTTATTGGCAAGTTCAGTGATACTCACAATTGCTATAGCTTTAGGATTCTGGTATTCAGGAAAGAGAGGATTGATGGGATCAGATTATCCTGAAGAAATATTACCTGGAACTGAAAAACCAGTAGCTAGTGGAGCACCAGGTTTATCTATGGATGAATAACAATTCTGAGATTTTCAAGACACAATTAATATAAGTTCATTAGCTAATTGTTGATGTCTCTAATGTTTAAACTTGAGAAATTATCTGAACATACTGCTGTTGATATAGCTACTCAAATGACAACCAGATCAAGTGTTTTAGGTGCTATATCTTTAGGTAAGTATTCAATAGCAATAGATTCAGGCAATCCTTTGGAAATTGGTCAAGGTTTTCGGAAAAATCTTGAGTCCTATTTTAATCTTCCAGTCAGATATCTATTCTTAACTCACGCTCACAGTGATCATAGAGGTGGGATGAATGCATTCAAAGACGCAACTTTACTCCTAAGTCAGAAATGTAAAGAGAATATGCCAAAAAGTACTAGTTTTAGCAAATGGATTATAGAACCTTTCGTAGATAAGTTTGTTCTCGAAGAGAATAATCTCTCTGTTGAATTTCATCATGTTGGAGGTCACAGCTTAGGTTCTAGTGTTGTTCATGTTCTAAATGAAGGGATTCTCTATGCAGGTGATCTTTTTTTTACTGAACCTATCAATTTTGGTCTCCCTTTTCTAGGATTTTACCAGAGTAATCCAAGGAAAACAGGGAATCCTGAAGAATGTCTAGCTGCATTTCATAAATTCAAATCAATGAAACTTGATTATATTGTTCCAGGTCATGGAGAAGTAGTCGACAATCCCCAAGAGTATTTAGATGAGCAAATTGAGTTCTTTAATTCACTTAAATCATTCATCATTTCTGAAATTCAGGAAAACAAGACTCTAGAGGAAATAGAATTGCCAAAGATTGGTCAGATAGAAAAAGCTTACCAGATTATACAGACTAAATCCCAAAAGAGTAAAACTTTGAGATTCATGGATACTATGTTGAACTGGATCAAAAAGAGTTTTTATGAGTTTTATAAAGAATCTAAATCTACATAATTTTATACTTATCATAAAAAAACAAAGAATGGAAGAAAAAAATCATTTCTTCTTTTTAATTGTTACAAGACCCATGATTAGAAGAGCAAACAAACCATACAACCATTCATAAGGTACAGCAATTTCATCAATTCCAGTTTCTAAAACAACTCTAACCTTCATTGTGTCATTTTCTGCTTGCATATCAGCAAATACTAGAACTCCCCATTCGATATTATATGTTATTTTGGTATTATAATTAGCATCTGTATCAATATACTGATCTAAAGATGGTTCTTCTGAAGGATGAGTATTGCTTGACCCTCCTGGACTCATAATTATTACATTTGATGGACCCTTATATTTCTCTTCAATAGTAAAAGTTTCATCAGTTTTCCTAACCTTTAATGAACCATCCTCACCATAATCAAGTTCTGAATAGTAATCATATAGATAATCGAAATAGTTTACATATCCACTAGCAAATGAAATAGATGTAGGTACAATATATCCCGCATCGAGTCGGTAATCCCTTTTAAATTCTCTAAGGTTAGCATATGATATATTTTCTGTGAGAAAAACATCATTGAGATAAAAATCACACCAGGATTCAGTTACATTCCACAGATGTGATGGATGTACTAAACCTACAGTATCTGGATCTTTAGTAACATTAAGTTTGAACATATCACCTACAGCAAGAGGATGACCAGGATAAACTTCCCAAATAAAAGATTCAGGATCATCGGTTTCAAATTTTGTAACCTTCCAACTAACTTCGGTGCCAGGTACTATTCTATTAGAATACTTTAATCCAGTAATTTCACTCCATTCAGGAGGTTGAGCCGTAATTGTAAAGGAAGAGAAGGAAAGTAAGAAAAGAGCTAAAAGAACATATACAGTTTTTTTCATATTTTTCACCATTTTATTTATATTGAGATTGACTCAAGCTAGAAGATTCTTTTTTCTAGTTAATATGTTTTTCCTAACCCTTTTTTTTAAAAAAAAAGAACAAAGAATATAAAGATTCTAATTTTTATAGACAAGAATAAAATGTTCAAAATTAGGATCAATAAGTCGTAGAGTCTTTTTAATAGAACAATCAGTTACTAGTTGCATACACAAATGCTCTTTTTATATCATCTGCAATCATTTTCCTTTTAGATTTCTCGATCAAAAGATTCTTACCTGTAAGAATGTATGAAGGAAAAACTCTAGATTCTTTGTAATAAAAATCGTTATGCCTGATCTTATAAGTTGAACCTGAAGGAATTGCTTTTTCTCCTGTTTTTCTTTTCGCAATATAATTGAATGCTTTTATAGAAGCATCACTGTTTAGTATGTAAGCTTTAACATTAGGAAATAAATCTAATTCCTTTTCAAGAATCTCTGAACAAATTTTAATTGCACTTGTTGGAATGGAGTAGCCAATCTTTGAACATTTTATTGCAGTGGTGATGTATACACCCAGATCTATTATATCATTAATCGAAGAAACATCAAATCCTGCATCCTTGAAGAGTTGCAAAGTTGTTTCCATGTAGTAGGGGGTGCCTTCAGCATAGAAATTATCCTCAGGTTTTTCAGGTGGAACCTCAGAAATCATAATAATTTTTATTTCTTCTATATCTATGTCAATATCAGGAATGAGATAACCTTCTTTATTGATTTTCTCACAAGGAAAATCTTCACAAGCAATTTTATCTGAAATTAACATAGAATAAAGAACAGATTTCATTATTTAAAGAATTAGTACAAAATAATAAGAATTGTATTTTGAAAAACTATTATAAAAGTTAATAAGAAAAAAAAGACCCTAATGATGAAGATTCTGACAATGATGGCTATACAGACAGTGAAGAAGTAGAAGCTGGGACAGATCCTAATGATAATTCTGATTATCCTTCTAATCCATATATCTGGTTGATTGTTGGCTTAGCAGGAGGTTTTGGTGCAGCTGTTGCATAACTTCTTTTGTAGTAATTAGAAGAAGAGGTAAAACATCTTAAGAAAAAAACATTTGCTCTTTTTCTTTCTTTTACCCTTTTTTCAAATCTTGTAAGTTATACTCAATTTTCATGATTTAATTAACTTAGTTTTTTATACTTAGATTACCGGTTATTACTTGAAATGACTAATAAACGAACAAATTCCAGTGGTGGAATAGGTATAGTTACAATTCTTTGGGTAACTTTCCTTATACTAAAACTAACACATGTAATCGATTGGGCATGGGTATGGGTATTTTCTCCACTTTGGATTGCAGCAAGCTTAGGAGCTTTATTCTTGATTGTTGTAGGAACTATTCTACTACTAGCAGTAGCTGGTATAACAAGTAAAGGCTCTCGAGTGAATACTGAAATCAAAAGTTGGTTTAAAGGGAAGGAGCAAGAAGAAAACTAAAATTAAAAAAAGGGAGTAGAGAGGGAGAAATTAAGATTCTTAATCTTCTACTCATCATTTCTTTTCTGCTATGTGTTTTGCTGCAACGTACCCAAAGGTCATTGTAGGTCCTACAGTTGCCCCAGGGCCAGGATAACTATTACCCATTACAGAAGATGAGCTGTTGCCAACAGCATATAATCCTTCAATTACTGATCCATCTTTTCGCAAAACCTGAGCATGTTCGTTAGTAACAAGACCGCCTTTGGTTCCTAAATCTCCAGGAACAAACTCGACTGCATAGAATGGTGGTTTCTCTAAAGGAAACAGATTTGGGTTTGGTTTAACTTTTGGATCGCCATAATAATGGTCATAAGCACTATCACCTCTACCATAATCTTCATCCTTTCCTGTTACTGCAAAATTGTTAAATCGTTCAACAGTTTCACTAAGATTTTTTGCATTAACATCGATTTTCTTAGCTAACTCTTCTAGTGTTACTGCAGTTTTAACATACCCACTCTCGAAATATTTCTCAGGAAACTTCATTCCTGGGAAAATCAACCCAAACATGTATTTCGATTTGAATCGTTGATCAAAGATAAAATAGCAAGGGACATGAGGTACTTCTTCTGTATGTTTTTCATACATATCATGTACAACTACTACATAGCTTGCAGATTCATTAGTAAAACGTTTACCTGCTTTATTGACCATCATTCCTCCAGGATAACCTCTTTCTCCAACATGGAAGAAAGGTAGTTCGTCTTTTGGAGCAGATGAGGGTCCCCACCATGCATCATCCATAAGATCTACAGCAGCACCATGTTTCATTCCTGATAAAATAGCATCTCCAGTATTCCCAGAATGTGCTGATGTCCATTCAGTTGTTATAGGTTTAGGATGGTATTTTTCTCTCATTTCTAGATTATGTGGAAAACCTCCAGCTGCAAGAATTACTCCTTTTTCAGCTTTTATTCTGATTTCAGTATCTTCTTTCTTTGCAATAACTCCAACTACTTTTTTGTCTTCTATAATTAAGTCTTCAAATGGAGTATTAAGCCAAAGAGGAATATTTTCATCTTGCATTGATTTTCTTAAACGACCAATTAGTGCATTTCCTAAAGTAAGGTGTCTATGGCGAATCAATAAACCAAAGATAGCTCGCATACCAGCTTTCAGAGCTGTCCATTTCCCTGCCCAAGTTGACATTATCATTCCTAAATTATGATACTCTGAGATAGAAAAACTAATTCCAAGAGGAACATCATATGGTAATGCGTTAATATTTTTCAATTCCTTTTTTAATTTTCTACCATTGAATGGTTTTCCCTCAAGAGCTCGACCTTTGGCAATTCCTCCAGGTCTTTCCGGATGATAATCCGAATAATCTGGAACGAAAAGAAATTTGACTTTGGTATTTTCCCTCAACCAATCTATCATTTTAGGAGCATTATCTAGATAAGCTTCTTTGAATTCTGAAGGAACACGATCACCTACAGTATTATCCATGTAAGTTCTAGCTTTTTCTATTGAATCTTCAACACCATATTTCTTCAGAAGATAATTATTTGGTATCCAAACTCCTCCTCCAGAAAGAGCAGTAGAACCACCATAATATTGTGACTTTTCTAAAACTATAACATCTAAAGCAGCTTTCTTTGCCACAAGAGCTGCTGTCATTCCCCCTCCACCTGAACCGACAATTAAAACATCAGTTGTATAATCCCACTTTGTCATAAAAAATTAACAGTTCTAACCTTATTAAGTGTTTATGGAAATTAATTAGTTATCAATATCAATTCTTTTTGTTTCTTTTAAGATGTAAAGAGAATCAATTGTTACCCACTCATTCATCCTTAGATCATCAAATCGAAGAAATATAAAAAAACTATGGAGATGATTGGCTTTTTTTGTGTTACTTCGACTTCTCGTGTTTGAGATGTTTAACTATCAATCTGCTTGCTGATAACATCCATGCAGTTAAGCTAATCATTAATAACCATTCCCAAATTGGTGCCCATTGCCATGTCGGTAAAAAGGTCCAGAATTCATCTGTATACCATAAATAAGGCACCGTATAGAAAAATGCAAAGCATACCGGCGTAATAATCCATGAGTTAATGATATAGAATATTCTTACCCTTCGAATTTTCGATTTGTCTAACCCTAACTTGTCCCTTAGGATATCGGGAAAAATTATAAATTGCGAGGCGACCAAAATTCCACTGCCCATGAAAAGATAAAATGCAATATCAGCAGTCAGATCATGCCACGGGTAGCCGATCGGAAAGAGCAGATCCCATACTTCGCCAACATCCTCTGAAATTACTCCTGTAAAAAATAAGCCCAGCATGCCGATCAGCATACTGATGGAAGTCAAGTACGCCAATATTTTTCTGATCAATTTCGAACCATCCCCTTGAAGGAGAATTATCAAATAGAGAGCGGGTGATATCATGAGCAAGGCAGTGGTCATCATGGCCCAATTCATGATGATCGGCATCGGGGTAAGATCTTGATTTCCAAGATCACTGATGTAGTTTATGAGGGGATTAAATCCCGCAAGGTCAGTTGTAGGTCCAATGGGATCTAATTGGGCAATCAGAAGTGCAACGATGGTGCCCCCAATCCACGTGATAACAATTCCAATCCAACTCAGTTTCACAACCTTAGGGGAGGTTAGAAATCGATAACACATTTGTGATTTTTCTTTAATCTTCATCAGATGGTTTTCCATCAAAGTACTATAAAAAGATTTAATGAGGGGAGCAATGAATAAAAATCGAAAAAACAAATATCTTGCTTTCTTTTGCCACAAGAGCTGCAGTCATTCCCCCTCCTCCTAATCCTACTATTAATACATCTGTTGTATAATCCTACTTTGTCATAAAAACGGAATGTAGTGAACCTTAATAAGCATTTGTGGAAATTCTCATTGTTAGAGATAGATATTTATAGAGTTAATTTGACCGCTTTAGCTGAAATTTATGCAAAAAGAAAATCTTTCTACTCTAATTAACGAAATTAAAGATAACATAGCTTCTAACATGAAGGAATACAATATACCAGGAATGTCAGTGGCTCTAGTTTCAAAGGATGGAATTGTTTGGACTGAAGGTTTTGGTTTTATTGACAGAAACAAAACTAGAGAAGTTGATTCTGATACTTTATTTTGGATTGGTTCTTTAGCAAAAGCTTATACAGCTACAGCTTTCCTTCTAGCAGTTCAAGATGGTTTAGTAAATATAGATGATCCTCTCGTAAAGTACTATCCTGAATTTAATTGGAACACACGATTTGGAGATAAGGAAAGGGAGAAGATTACTCTTCGACATTTATTAACTCACAGATCAGGACTACAGCATTTTACTCAAACAAAAGAACCAGAAGAAGAAGGATTATTTTCGTTTGAAAAATATATCAGCAAAATAAATGAGAGTTGGCAGAAATATCCAGTAGGAGAAAGACATTCTTATTCTTATTCTAATGCCGGATATGACCTAGTTCCTTTTGTTTTACAAAGAATAACAGGTATGAAATTTAGTGACTATGTTAAGAAGAAAATCTACGAGCCGTTGGGGATGTCCAGAAGTATAATAGGAACAGCTAATGTACTAGGAAATGCAAATTGGGCAAAAGGACATGAAAATGAAAGTGAATTTGATTCTGCAAAATTTATCAGTCCATTCATCGGTGCAGCAGGTCATTATTCGTCTGTGAATGATATGTCTAAGTTTGTTAAGATGCATCTTAACAATGGAATTGTTAATGGAAAAGTATTTCTGAAACAGGAATTACTGGAAGAAGTATATACCATCCCTTTTGCAGAAGAATATGAACTCTCTACAATAGGGATGGGTCTTGGAGTTGTAAAAAACAAATATGATGGAAGACTAATGTTATCATTTTTTGGGGATGGAGATGGTTGTTTCTGTGGGCATCGTTTTATTCCAGAGCTAGGAATCGGTCTTTTGTTAGAATGTAATCAGATTGTAGATACTATGCCTGTTATTGCAGAAATAGCAGAAAAAATCATGTCAGGACTAGTAAAAGAAAGACTAGGAGAAGTACCTGAAGATGTAACAATCAATGATAAAATTCAACTACCACCCCAAACAAAACTTGATACTGAAAATCTAGAAAGATTACAGGGGACATATATATCTAGAATGATGATGGATATTAATATTGAATTAAAAGATCAAAACCTCATGTTCAACTATAGAGGAAAAGAGATCAGTCTAGAATCTCACTCAGAGTGCATTTTCTCTTCTAAAGTTTTGCCAATCATCAAATTTTTCAAAGATGATGATGGAAGACCAATAAAGCTAAAGACAATCGATTCAACAGGAAAGATTGAAATTTTGGATTATGATAGTGGTCCCTTGGATGAAAAAGGGCCCAATAAAGAAGAATGGAAGAAGTTTTCTAACCTTTACAGACTCGATTTTAGTTCCTTCTGTTTCTATTCATATACAATAATTAAGAATGGATACTTACATCTATTAACCACAATGGGATCCAAAGATTTCAGATTGAATGAATTTAGAGATAACGTTTTCTTTACAGCTGATGGACAAGACGTTGTCTTTGAAGAGGACAGAATGAGTATGTCCAGCTCAATTTGGGTAAAAGATGATGTTGATGTTGAGAAGATAATAAGACTGACTGAAGAATCACCAAGTGATACTCGAACAAATAAACAAAGCTTGAGAGAATTAGAAGAGATTCTAAGATGGATAGGAAAAGAATCCGAAGCAGATAGAATCTGCGAGTTAATAGTTGATTAAATGTAAATTTCATTTGAAAAAAATTATTTGATAGTTTAATAAACCTAGGTAAACAAATTATTACAAAATCAATGTTCATTCTTTCCTTTTTTCATTTTACTGCAAAGATATCTTACTTCCAAGAAGGACGTTCATCCAAGAAGATACCTTATTAGAAGGAATTATCATTATATCGATTAAGAAGAAAAATGAGATTTCTAATACTCTAATCCCAATTCCCATAATAATCTTCGATATATGTCAAACCAAAATGGTTTATCCTGGAAGAAGGTTCTTGCTCCGAAGTTAGAGAAGAGTATAAATCCACATTTGCTATCTGGATCAAACAATGCTAATGTTGAGATTCCCACATCTCCACCGGAATGTGAAGGATAAAATGGTTCAATATTAGCAGACCACTCTGTGTAATACCACCCTAAAGCTTGTCCTTCATCTATCTCAGGAAATTGTACAGTAAGAACCTCATCTACAGTTGTCTCGTTTAGAATTCTATCCGTACCAAGAATTCCTCTATTCATGTACATCTGAATAAACTTACCGTAATCGAGTATGTTTGTTTTGAGTGATCCATCAGGATAAGTAGGAAATCCGTAGTGATTATATTTGATGTATTCACCCTTAGAATATTCATAATTATAAGTAAGTAAACTCTCATTTACTTCCGAAATAAACCAACCTGTAGCATCCATTTCAAGTGGAGTAAAGATATTATCCTTACAGTATACATTGAAGGGAATCCCTTTAATCACTTCAACTAAATAACCTAGTAGTCCAAATCCTGTATTACTATAGTAGTATGTCTCTCCAGGAGCATATTCTAAGAAGTTAATTTCAGGAAAATAGAACTGACCATTTGGTGAGAAAGTCTCGTTAAGAAAGCCCCCCAAACTCCAAGGGGAATCTCCTCCAGCTGGAAGAGTGTAAGTACTGTCGAGAACATCCCAATTATCAATAATACTTGAAGTATGAGTTAAGAGCATTCGAGCAGTGATTGGTATGGAAGAATGATTAGGATTTCTAATGGAGAATGGAAAGAAAGTATCCAAGTCCTCATCAAGATCTAAAAGACCTTCCTCAACCAATCTCATAACAGCTGTTGTTGTTACGGTTTTAGATATAGAAGCAATCATAAACAGAGTTTCATTTGTTACTTGAATTTCATTCTCTAAATCAGCATAACCATAATATCCTTCCCAAGATAGCTGTCCATCTTTTATTAATCCAACTGCCAAACCAACATAATGACCGTTTTTCATCTTTCTCTGAATGAATTTATCCAAACCGGTCCAAGTGTTAGTAATAAGAAGATGACACAGAAATGGGGTTACTAATGCTATAAGTATAATAGGTATTGACACAAGTATGATTTTTGTTCTTTTCTTCATACCATACCTAAGTTCATTATTGTATTTAAAGATTAATCATTATTCTGATTAGGATGATATTAAAATTTCAAATCTTACTACTCTTTAATTCTTTCCAGTTTAAAGATTACGGGCCTCAGTCCATCTGGACATACACCAAAAGATTTTCCTTCTCCTATCGTTTCAGGATATCCTCCACCCCATGTAAGAAGATGAGCATCCTTGAAAATACTGTTCCAAGCATGAGGGCAGAAACCTTCTGGTTTATTTCCCGATCCATCTGATATAAATTCACTTCCTTCCTTCATTGAACAACTTGATACAGTTTTCCCAGACACAAGAGTGTAATCGTGTCCGAAAATATCTTTTGGTAAAAACTGTTTCATAACAGTAATTTTTACTTTACTTCTCACTTCTATCACCTATCTATTCTTTCTAGTTGAAAGCAAACTGGTCTTGCTCCATCTGTACAACTGCTATAAATTATTCCGGGTGGTGTCCATTCTACGTCCTCACCTGAAGTTAAGAGTTCTATATCTTTGACTACTGTTTTCCATCCCCAACCACAGAATTTTTCAGGTTTTTCTAAATTCTCTATAATGAATTCTTCTCCTTCATCAAAGACATAACAAGTAGGTACAATATCACCTCTAGGATAAGTTATTTCATGACCAAAAACTTCCTTTGGATTAAATTTCTTTATCACAGTTACTTTTACTTTTGTCATTACAATCCTCTTCCTTTTTGAAAAAACTAATTCTAAGATTTACATAAAACACCTAGAAGCACTTATAAGACTTCTCAAGTTAATGAGGAAGAGTATAGATTATAGAGAACTCCTGAGAGGAACATGTATTTGTAATATTTCTCTCTGTCCATTTGAGTTTCAAATCCTGTGCTTATATGTTAAACACAAAAAATACATGTAAAACCGATAAATTTACAGCTTTCGCGTTTCAGATGGTTTATATCACTCTATTTTGTTATTATTCTTCAAAAGATCTAAATGTTTCTCATTAAGAAAGAAATCTTCAAGTTTGACCCATGATGTTTTTACTAGAATAGGAAAATCATATGATAGAAGAGAAGAACATCTGTGTTTGGAATCTAAAAATGTTTCAGGATACCCTATTTCACCACAAAGAAGACATACTCTCCATCTTGCAGACGACATAGATAGCTTTTGATATGTTTCAGAGTAAAGTGATACTCCCTCTTCAAAAGGAATCTTTGATAAAATAGAGCAGTATTTTTTGGCAATTGATCTTATTAGTTCTTTTTTCCTATCGGTAATGTCTGGCATATTACATCTCTCTACCTTAAGTGAAAAAAATGAAAGAAGATTCCAAATAGACATACTATTGTCTGAAATCTTCAGCTTGAAAAATTCCTAAGGGATAAATTCCTTCAGTAGGCAAATTGGGAATCTTATCTATGATTGCTTTAATAGCATCAACATTTTTCGCATCCCATTGACAGAGAATCTTTGTAATGTGACCCTCATCGTTTAAAATTGCCCAACTCTTAACCCAGTAAGCATCAGCATTGCAGTGAGCTTTAACTCCTTGACCTAAAGGAGTTGCAGCATCTACAGGGGCTGGTTCTGGGAAGGGGTGTATTGCTAGAAATTTTGGCATTTCATTTCACTTCCTTTGTTAAATTATATTGAAATTTATGTTAGCATAGTCGTAGATCATCAGACCAATACCAGGGATATCGATGTAGAAGATTGTTTCAAGATTATATGTACCTCGATCTAGTTCGCAAGGTTTGTATAGTGTTCCTTCATTATACCACCATAATATTTCATCTCCATACAATGGAAGAATATAGAATTGTCCTCTCTTAAGTGGTGTTGTAATAATATCAAGTTCTTCTCCATTTAAGTAGTAACTTGCAGAGAACCAGGACATGAAATATTTGCATCCTTCATTGAGATTATCATATGTAAAACCGAAGTAACTTGCCCAGAAGTTTAAATCCATTTCAGATATTAAATAACTTGACCAAATTCCTTTGGCATCTTCATAACGTAAAACTTGATCATCTATCCAAGGAACAATTCTCCCGTCCATACCTCTTAAAATTGCTGGTAAGTGTGTAGCGTCGAGCTCATTTTGTCCTTGTAGTGTAATAGCCATTCCACCATTGTAGTATGCGTTAAAACTAGCTTTTACATTGCCATAAGTTATATAATCAGTAGCATTAGCTAGTGATCCAGTTGCAAAGCAAAGAATGCTAAATGTGCCGAGTAAGAATATTGCGTTTTTCTTTTTCATTTTTTAACCTCCAAATGAATATATGGAACAAAACATGACACACATATGTGTCTTGTTTTGCCACATATATATGTGACAATAACAGATACATATAAAAGGGTTTCTCAAAAATTGAAGGTTAATTTAAAAACAGAGGGAGAAAATTATACGCGTTCTTTCTCAGTTGCAGGAATCTTCGCTTCTTCTAATTCCTTAGTTTCCTTTGATATCTCAGTAACCAAGGTCAGTGAGGGGAGTTTATCTATGCCTGCTTCTTTCATGAATTTTATGTGAGTATTCGTCAAAAAGAATTCCTTTAGTTTATACCACGATGTTTTAATGAGAACCGGAAAATCTTGTACATCTAACAAACATTGGTGTTTTTCTACTTCTTCTCCTTCCCTTAAATCTTTCTTGGTTTTGATCTTTATTATATCTCCACACTTTAAGCAGTATTTCCACCTTGCTGGATGTATGTTTAGCTTCTCATTTGTTTTCACATAGAGAATCAATCCTTCGTTAAAAGAAATTCTCCAAATAGAGACAGCATATTGCCTTGCAATCTCTCTAATTTGTGATTTTTCAGCATCAGTTATATCGGGCAATGAAAATCCTGCTCCTATGTGTACTAGAATTTGACACATATAATAAATCTTCCGTATTACATAGTTTAAGTTATTTGGAGAATCAAATTGTCTCAAATTTTCAGAAAACATTATAAAACTTGAAGAGTAAACATTGTGATTGAATAGTTGATAAAGCAAGATGAAAGGAGTTTTCTTAAAAGAGCTAGAAGAGATAGAATCGCTTATAAATAGTGGTAAGTATGACAAAGCTTTGAATCAGATTGATTTAGTATCATCTCAGGATGCAATTTCAGCAGAGGAGAAGATAAGCTGTACCATTTTTAAATACAGAATTTATTCTGAATTATCTAAGTACGCTGAAGCTATAAAACTTGGTGAGAAAGCTTTTGAGGAAAGTCAAAAACTAAATAGTAAATTTCTAATGTTTGATTCTCTCATCTATTCTCCTTATATTTACTTTCTTGCAGGAGAATACGAATTGAGAAAGGAAAAAGTCAAACTTGCGGGTCAAATACTTGACTCTTTTGAAGATAGAGATTCTTCAGACTTCTTTCTCCGAAAGGCTAGATTTCTTACTATGAAGAGTGATAGTTTTGAACAATCATTAGAAAATCTCGAAGAAAGCATAAAAATTTCTACTAAATTTGGATTTGATAAAATATTAGTTGATTCATATCAAATGCTATCTAATTCCTATATTTGGTCTGGAGAAATCACAAAATCGATTAGATTAAATCAAAAAGCGTTAGATCTTTCTATGAAAATAGAATATTACTGGGGAATCAATTGTGCTATTCACGGTCTAGCTGTTAACTATATGCATAAAGGGGAGCTAGATTTAGCTCTAGACTATTTTCTTCGAGGTAAATCATTAATTGAAGATATTGATGATCCACATGGAGAGGCTTGTCTTTTCTTAGATCTTGGTTATCTATATTGGTTAAAAAAGGATCTGAAATCAGCACTTGAATATTATAGAAAATCTGTCTCAATCTTTAAAGAAGCGAAAATTGTTAGCACTCGTCATTTACCCTGGACTCTCTTTCGAATGAATTTGGTTCTTATTGAAATGGAAAAATATGAAGAAGCACATAAGAATCTTGAACAAATTGAACTCATGTTTCTAATGAAGGATAAACCAATCTTTAGATTAATCTATTATCTTGCAAAAGCTGTTCTTCTTAAAACTAATACAGACAATGAAAGCTGGGATGAAGCAACAATTTTACTGGAAAAGGTTGCTGAAGAAGAAATTGTGTATCTTGAGTTAAATGGTTTAGTAATCTTTAATCTATGTGATGTTTATCTCAAAGAAATACAAAAATCCAATGATTTGGAGGTATTTGGAAAATTAAAAGACAGAATAATGAAATTGACAGAGATGGCTAGAGAACAAAAATCACACATTTTACTAATTCAAGCTCTC
>Ga0114922_10001124_pt1 | contig 25464 bp, 22 predicted proteins | sample AartaG_FD_100975 | JGI IMG/M metagenome (GOLD analysis project Ga0114922, IMG submission 100975) | Deep subsurface microbial communities from Aarhus Bay to uncover new lineages of life (NeLLi) - Aarhus_00045 metaG | ecosystem: Environmental > Aquatic > Marine > Oceanic > Sediment | place... | reverse complement strand
CAGCGCAGGGGCCAAATCTACACCGTTTTGGTTTGACAAGCCTTCTAGGCGTTTTGGGTTAAGTATTCCAAAGCTTGCTTCAAATCTATAGGCAATGGAGAGCTAAATTCCTGATATTGCTTAGTTGATGGTAGACGAAAGCCCAAGCGGTAGGCATGGATGAATTGCCTCTTAAGATAAGCTGATTTTACTCCATAAACGGGGTCACCGACCACCGGATAGCCGATGGCTGACATGTGTATTCTGATTTGATGTGTGCGTCCTGTTAAGGGGGTGACTTCGACCAAAGCGTAGTTATCCAGGTATTTTCGGACTTGATATCTGGTGCTGGCCTCTTTTCCCGCTTCTATTATTGCCATTCTCCGTCTATTATGAGGGTCTCGCGCTATAGGCGCTTCAATTATCCCCTGTTCCGGGGATAGCCTCCCTTTAACAAGGACAAGGTATCCTTTGGTTACAGTGCGGCTTTTGAACTGTGCAGCGATATATTCCCGGGCAAGGTCATTTTTGACGATGACTATAAGCCCTGATGTATCTTTGTCTAGCCTATGAACTATGCCTGGGCGTATCAACTCGTCACTCATGGCCAGGCTGGGGTAGTGAGCTAAGATAGCATTGACTAAAGTATGGCTAGAATGTCCTGGGGCAGGATGGACAGTCAATCCTGCAGGTTTATCTATGACTAATATATCCTTATCTTCATAAATTATGGCTAGAGGGATTGGTTCAGCTAAAGGGTGGGTAGGTAAGGTAGGAAGCTCGACCGTTATCCTATCGGCTTCATTTAGTTTTTGGCTTGCCTTTGCCCTTTGTCCATTGACCAGAATGCAACCTTGCGCAATTAATCTCTGTAAATAAGCGCGCGAGAATTGTGGCAGAACTTGGGTCAAATATTTATCAAGGCGGATGTTTGGACCAGGTGAGTTGAATTGAAATGTCCTAATTTTTGGGCTTGGGGTTGTGTTCATATGCTCTTCTAAATGCCCCCGACTTATAAAAGGAATAAAGGAGAGTCAAGATGCCCACCGTTATAGCTGCATCAGCGACGTTGAAGGCAGGCCAATGGAAAAGATTCTGCAAGTGGATATCGATAAAGTCGGTTACATAACCAAAACGGAGACGGTCTATTAGATTGCCTACAGCACCACCCAAAATCAGAGCGATGGATACTATGCTCAAGGTGGTAGCTGGAGATAACTGACGAAGAAACAGCAAGATAATGAGCAAACTAACTAGGCTAATAGCGATGATAAGAAAGGTTTGGTTGGCAAACAAACCAAAGGCTGAGCCATAGTTTTCGACGTGAATTAAATCAAGAAACCCTGGCAGCAATTCTATTCGAGGCGAATTGGCTCTAATCCACAGCTTACTCAGCTGGTCAAGAACAACTACCAGAGCAACGACAATCAGAAATAACCTTAATTTTCCCCCATTTCCACCCAGATAAACCTTTGATTTATCTTCACCCACAAAATCTGCTATTTTGTGGCCCCCCAATTCACTTGGAGACCCATTACCTTGCCCCTTTTGCATCCTTTGCCTGGCTTGCCTTACAGCTCAAACATAAGCTTGCTTGTGGTAAAGCTTCAAGGCGAGCTTGTTCTATGACTTGTCCACAGGAATCACACAATCCATAAGTGCCGGCTTCATATTTTTGTAAGGCATGCGATACTTCATTAAGAGACTCTCCCAGCGTTTTCTCCAAGGCCAACCTTTTTTCTAGTTCAGAGGCTTCATCTGCTTCCTCCTCCCTTTTGCCAAATGGGCTGCCTTCCCTTCTCTCGGTCAATGGCTGCCCCCGAACTCTCAACTGTTCTAGCTTTTCTAGCAGCTGCGTTCTCTCTTTCTTTAACCTTTCATAAAGTTCAGTGGACTCTATCACTTCCTTCCCTCCTCCTAATGCAGTTATTCTAAGCCATGTCAAGCTTTCAAGCAAATTATCAAAGGTGCCTAATTGGTAGAGAAGTCTTATTTCAAAGCTGGGTCGGGTTTCTACTGTTTAGACCTCGCGGAATTCGCCTTCTACCGTACCTTCTTCTCCTCCACCCGGTTCCTCCCCACCCGGTTCCTCCCCACCAGGTCCCTCCTCACTGGGTGGTGGCTGTCCTGGTTCTTGATAAACCGAAGCCCCGACCTTCTGCATAGCCTGCGATAGTTCTTGCACAGCATTGCGAATGGAATCTATATCCTGTCCTTGAAGAGCTGACTTTACACTGGCTATCTTGCTCTCTATTTCTTGATTTACGTCGGCAGGTATTTTATCTTTGTAATCACGGAGAGTTTTTTCCGCAGTATAGGCCAGGCTGTCAGCAGAATTGCGGACCTCTATTTCCTCTCTACGTTTAGCATCCTCAGCAGAATGTTGCTCAGCCTCCCGTTTCAGCTTCTCCACTTCCTCTTTGCTCAGTCCGCTGGAGGCGGTAATAGTAATCTTTTGCTCCTTCCCTGTGCCTTTGTCGCGAGCGCTAACATTAAGAATGCCATTAGCATCTATATCGAAGGTCACCTCAATCTGGGGCATACCTCGTGGCGCCGGTAGAATGCCATCAAGCATAAAACGTCCCAATGTTCTGTTATCAGCAGCCATAGGGCGCTCTCCTTGAAGAACGTGTATTTCGACGCTTGGTTGACTGTCACTAGCAGTGCTGAAAATCTGGCTCTTCGAAGTTGGTATAGTGGTATTGCGGGGAATAAGCGGTGTAGCTACTCCCCCTAGCGTTTCTATCCCTAGAGTGAGTGGGGTAACATCAAGGAGAAGGACTTCTCCCACTTCACCCTTAAGCACCCCAGCTTGAATGGCAGCGCCTAAAGCTACCGCCTCATCGGGATTGACTCCCTTGACAGGCTCCCTGCCAAAGAATTGCTTAAGGGTATCCTGAACTTTGGGCATCCTTGTCTGCCCACCGACGAGAATTACATTATTGATTTGGCTTGCTGTGAGCCCAGCATCGCTCAGGGCCTGGCGGCAAGGACCGATACTCCTTTCTATCAAGTCAGCAGATAGTTGTTCTAGCTTGGCTCGAGTTAATGTCATGCTAAGGTGCTTGGGACCGCTGGCATCGGCAGTAATAAAGGGGAGGCTTATATCTGTTTGAGCTACTGTAGATAGTTCTTTCTTCGCCTTTTCAGCAGTGTCTTTCAACCTCTGTAATGCCATCTTGTCTTGCCTCAAGTCGATGCCTTGTTCCTTCTTGAATTCATCACACACCCAATCCATAATCCTCTGGTCAATATCATCACCACCGAGGTGCGTATCGCCATTGGTTGACTTAACCTGAAAGGTACCCTCCCCTATGTCAAGGATAGAAATATCGAAAGTTCCACCACCAAGGTCATAGACAGCGATGGTTTGATCTTGTTTCTTGTCCAGTCCGTAAGCCAGTGATGATGCTGTCGGTTCGTTAATAATGCGCAAAACATTAAGCCCAGCTATGGCGCCGGCATCTTTAGTCGCATTTCGCTGGCTATCGTTAAAGTAGGCTGGCACGGTAACCACAGCGTCGGTAACCTTTTCACCGAGGTAAGCCTCGGCATCGGTCTTCAATTTCTGAAGTATCATGGCTGATATTTCCTGTGGACTATACTCCTTGCCCCCCATTACGACTCGGCAATCGCCATTGGAGGCTTCGGTAATCTTATACGGTAAACGTTTTATATCGCTTTGAACAGTGGCGTCTTTAAACTTACGCCCAATAAGGCGCTTTATGCTGAATATAGTATTCTCAGGGTTGACTACCCCCTGGCGCTTGGCTAACTCTCCTACTAATCTCTCACCGGTTTTACCTAGGGCTACCATTGAAGGAACAAGATTGCCGCCTTCAGCACTGGGTATGATCTTCGGGTCGCCTCCCTCCATCACCGCTGCTACACTTAATGTAGTACCTAAATCAATTCCTATAGCTCTCCCCATTTTTGCGTCTCCTTCTCAATTGTTTGCTCTGCTCTTCCTTTTCTTCGCCCTTCCCAACTATCACCAAGCTAGGTCGAATCACCTTCTCTTTAAATCTATAGCCTTTTTGTGTTTCCTCAATGACTATCCCATCCTCCCCCTCTTGCTGCATTACCGCTTCATGCAGGTGAGGATCAAAAAGCTCTCCTTTAGCTTCAATCTCGGTCAGTCCCTGTGCCTCCAGGGTTACCTTAAGCTTATTATAAATGAGCTTGATACCTTCAGTCCAGCTTGAATCATCAAGCTCAGCAGGGATTGAAGCAAACGCTCTCTCCAGGTCATCCATGACAGGTAGCAAGTTAGAGATAAGCGCGCTATTAGCGAAATCAATAGTCTCCCTTTTTTCCTGCTCGGTACGTTGTTTATAATTAGCAAAATCCGCCTGACATCTTTGCCAATTGGTCAGATATTTTTCTGCCTTTTCCTTTTCCTCAAATAGAGCTTGCTCTAACGTTTCTACATCCTCAGCTATTTCGTCACTCTCAGCCAACGTTAGACCTCCTTCAGATGTATTCAGCCACTGAGTTGCTTAGCAATGTTGAGAGGCTGTTAAGTGAAGCAATAGCCTTGGCGTAGTCCATCCGTTTGGGACCAATCACTCCCACAATACCACTGGCTTTACTAGGTACTCCATACTGGCTAGTTATTAAGCTTAATTCTTGTAATGCTGGTTCTGGGTTCTCTTCACCAATGACTACCTTTACTTCCCCCTTGCTAAACTCCTGGCAAAATATATTTCTAAGCCAATCTTCTCCTTCCAACACCTCTAAAATCTTAAGTATTCTAGGACTATTGGTAAACTCTGGTTGACTTAGCAGCAAACGTAGTCCTCCAAGATAAGGCTCACCATACTCCAGCTTATCTTCTGCAGCTATCATTTCTACTAAACATTCGGATACCTGTCTCTCTTCGGGAGAAAGTCCCTCTTTTTTAGCTAAGATCTCGCTGCTGGTCTTTCCAGCATAAATAGAGCTGAGCATATTAGCCAACTTCGTCAGTTCATCTTGGCTAACCTTTCTAGGGAAAGATAAGACCTGCCGTCTGACTTTTGCTTCATATAAAACCACAATCAACAAAGCCATAAAATCTTGTACAGCTACCAGGTCCAGATGTTTAAGGCGGCAATAACTTGCCTTAGGCGAGGTTATCACCACCAGATTGTGAACAAAGCGTGCTAAAAACCCCGCTGCAAGTTTCAACCAATGTTCCAATTCCTCTCTTGCTTCACGGGATAGTTGATAGATAAAATCTTCCACCACTGAGGAAAGGCCGATCTCTTCGCTTATTGATTCCACATAATAGCGGTAAGCCTTATCTGTGGGTACGCTTCCGGCTGAATGGTGAGGGTGGATAACATATCCTTCTCGTTCTAAGTATGCTGTATCATTGCGGATGGTAGCCGGGCTTACCTGCAAGCCATGCTTAGCCACAATAGTCTGTGAAGCTACGGGTGCTGCTCTATTGATATAATCTTCAATTATCACTCTGAGAACGATTTCTCTTCTGTCCCTCAAAGCCATCTAGCACTCCCCCTCTTTAATTGCTAAATAAATTAATGTACCACCGTAAACGCGTTCTGTCAACGGCACGTGTTGGCGCCTACTTTCATGGGTTTTGCTTATTGACCGAGAATGAAATATTAAGTAGTATTATAGCACAAACGTGAAAAACGCGAAGGCATTTTCCTTGGCACAACGTGATAGCAAAGTAGCTCAAATCCTGAATCTGGAGGCGAAGAGGCAGGTAAGCACCATAAATCTTATTGCTTCTGAAAACCATGCTAGCCGGGCAGTGCTCGAGGCCCAGAAGTCTGTGCTGACTGACAAATATGCTGAAGGATATCCTGGGCATCGCTATTATGGCGGTTGCGTCTACATAGACGAAATTGAAAATTTGGCTATTGAGAGGGCTAAAAAGCTATTTAAAGCAGAGCATGCCAATGTCCAGGCTCATAGTGGCAGTCAAGCAAACATGGCAGCCTATTCAGTTCTATTGGAACATGGAGATACTGTTATGGGGATGAGTTTCAGCCATGGCGGTCATCTCACCCATGGCGCTGAGGTCAATTTTTCCGGAAAGTGGTATAACTTTATCCCTTACGGAGTTGATCCTAAAACCGAGACGCTTAACTACGATGAAATTGAAAGGTTAGCTCTAAAGCATAAACCTAAGCTGATTATAGCTGGGGCAAGTAGTTACCCTCGTATTATTGATTTTGAGAGGCTTCGTCGTACAACAGATAAGATAGATGCCAAGTTATTGGTTGACATGGCTCACACAGCAGGAATAATAGCCGCTGGACTTCATCCCTCTCCTGTGCCCTATGCTCAAGTTAGTACTGCCACAACCCAGAAGACCTTGCGGGGACCTAGAGGTGGCTTTCTTTTGTGTAATAAAGAGCTGGCTTCAGATATTGATGACGCGGTTTTTCCTGGGATGCAGGGTGGCCCCTACATGCATATCATCGCTGCCAAAGCCGTGTGCTTCTTTGAAGCCATGCAACCCGAGTTTGTGGATTACCAGAAGTCTGTGCTGGAGAATGCCCGCGTTTTGGCTGCCGAACTCCAGAGCCATGGGATGCGTATTGTTTCCGGTGGCACAGATAACCACCTCGTCCTCGTTGACCTCTCCTCTAAGGGGATAAGCGGTAAGGATGCTGAGGAGGCTCTAGGGGCAGTGGGCATTTCGGTAAATAGAAATACCATTCCTTTTGACCCCAAACCACCAATGATTACAAGTGGTGTCAGGCTGGGCACCCCAGCAGTAACCACTAGAGGTTTTGGCACAGAAGAGATGAAGCGCATTGCCTCTCTTATTATCAAAATGCTGTCCCATGCGGGGGATAAGCGGGCGCAGGAACAAGTTCGCCAGGAAGTAAAAGAGATGTGCCAGCAGTTCCCCATTCCTGGGCTAGCGTGATACATCTTCTCCCTTAATTAGTTATCCATAAAGACTTCGTTTTTCAGGAGGCCTCAAATTCATGTATTGGCATTTCCAGGGTCCCCATGAAAAGTTCGCTTTGCTCTTTTCATGGGGTATTGATTAATTTCTTTACTTGGTTTTGCTAAGCCATCCCCAAGAAAGAGCGATGATTTCATGCTATAATCAAATTAGTATTTACATAGCGAAGGGGTAACGATGGACGAATTAAAAGTGTTCAGTGGCACTGCCCACCCTGCCTTAGCAAGGTCTGTGTGCGATTATTTAGGCATACCCTTGGGGGAGGCCGAGGTCTTTGAGTTTAGCAATGAGAACATTTTTGTGCGCATCCTGGAGAATGTCCGGCAGCGGGATGTTTACGTCATTCAGCCCGTTTGCTCCCCGGTTAACAAAAACCTGGTCGAGTTACTTATCATGATCGATGCCTTCAGGCGAGCTTCAGCAGGGCGAATTACTGCTGTCGTTCCTTACTATGGCTATGGCCGTACTGATAAGAAAGACCAACCTAGGGTTCCTATCACTGCTCGCTTGATTGCTGACGTCATTACTACCGCTGGGGCTAATAGGCTGCTAACCGTGGACCTCCACGCCCCTCAAATTCAAGGCTTCTTTACTATACCTGTGGATGAGCTAACTGCCTTGTTTATCTTGAGCGAGTACTTCGAGGAAAGACACTTGGATAACTTGGTAGTAGTCGCTACCGATATTGGCATCTCCAAACGAGCTCGTGACTTAGCCGAAAAACTCAACACACCGCTGGCTATTATTGAAAAGAGACGTGTGGGAAATATCGATGCTGCTGAAACTCTCAACATAATTGGTGAGGTTGAAGGGATGCGGGCCCTGACGGTTGACGATGAGATTGATACTGCTGGGTCTCTGGTTGGGGTGGTGGATACTCTCCTAGACCATGGCGTCAGCAAGGTTTATGCCTGCTGCACTCACCCCGTTTTCTCGGGTCAAGCTGTCCAAAGAATAGCCAATAGCCCGGTAAAAGAGGTAGTCGTTACCGATACCATACCTGTTAATGGCGATAAAAAACTGGGTAAGATCACCGTCTTGTCTATGGCTTCGCTTATTGGTGAAGCCATCCACCGCATTCATACTGGGCTCTCTATAGGGGCAATGTTTGAGTAGCAATTTCGCAGAAGTCAAAGACGGAGTGAGGAAAGACGAAATCCTAAGCACGAAATGCTAAACAACATCATAGCCCAAAACTACAATGACCAAAACAGGGTGGATCCTGGATTTAGAGCATTGAGATTTTGAATTTGTTTAGAGTTTAGAAATTAGGATTTTACAGAGAATGTTTAAGTTATTTGGCGGTCTGATTGATTCCAATGAGAAGGAGATAAGACGCGCTCGGCCTTTGGTGTCCAAAGTTAACTCATTGGAGCCTGACTTTGAAAGACTCGCCGACGCCGAGCTTCGAGCTAAAACCGATGGGTTCAGGGCCCGGCTAAGGGAGGGCACAAGCTTAGACGAGATTTTACCCGAGGCTTACGCTGCTGTCAGAGAAGCGGCTAAGCGAAGCATAAAGCAAAGACATTTTGATGTTCAGCTAATAGGGGGCATCATCCTTCACCAGGGGAAGATAGCTGAGATGAAAACGGGCGAGGGAAAAACCCTGGTCGCTACCTTGCCTCTTTACCTCAATGCCCTCACCGGGCAAGGCTGCCATTTGGTCACCGTTAATGATTATCTGGCCAAGAGGGATTGTCATTGGATGGGTCCTATTTACCACGCCTTGGGTGTAAGCGTAGCATCAATTAATGCTCAGCAAACAGCCGGCCAACTCGCCCCTTCCTATATTTATGACCCCGGCTATGAGTCGGAGGACCAGAAATGGAGTTTTCTCCGCCCTATCACCCGCCGCCAGGCTTATGAAGCGGATATAACTTATGGCACCAATAACGAGTTCGGTTTTGATTACCTCAGAGATAATATGGTTTTGGATTTGTCTCAATGCGTCCAGCGTCCCTTGAACTATGCCATCGTCGATGAAGTTGATAACATCCTTATCGACGAAGCCCGCACACCGTTAATTATCAGCGGTGCCGCCGAGGAAGCAACTCAAAGATATTATACCTTCGCCCGTTTGGTCTCTCAGCTTAAAAAGGATGAGGATTACTCTCTTGATGAGCGAACGCGCTCAGTCCACCTTACAGATGACATTGGCATCACCAGGATGGAGACGATGCTGAAAAGGGAAGGTTTGCTCAAGGCGCCCGACCTTTATGACCCCTCTAATTACTTTCTCACTCAATATCTGGAGAGCGCCCTTAAGGCTCATGTCTTATTTAAGAGAGACCGTGACTACGTGGTTAAGGACGGGCAGGTCATTATCGTGGATGAATTCACTGGAAGACTGATGTTCGGTAGGAGGTATTCCGAGGGATTGCATCAGGCCATCGAAGCCAAGGAGAAGGTGAAGATTCAGCGAGAAAGCGTTACCTTAGCCACCATCACCTTCCAGAACTATTTCCGCCTGTATCAAAAGCTGGCTGGCATGACCGGTACCGCTCTCACTGAAGCCGAGGAGTTTCACAAGATTTATGAGTTGGAAGTGGTGGTCATACCCACAAACAAGCCCTTGATTCGCACCGAGCATCCTGACCAGATTTACAAAGATGAGGAAGCCAAGTTCAAGGCCGTAGCTAAGGAGATTGAGCAATTACACAGCCAGGAAAGGCCAGTCCTTATAGGCACAACCTCTATCGAGAAATCAGAGTATTTAAGCGACCTCCTTAAGAAGAACGGCGTTCCCCATCAGGTCTTAAATGCCAAGAATCATGAGAAGGAGGCAGCCGTAATCGCTCAAGCTGGGCGTCTGGAAGGGGTAACTGTGGCGACAAATATGGCAGGGCGTGGTGTGGATATTATCCTGGGAGGCAATCCTGAGGGGCGCGCTGAAGGGGAATGGCGGGAAGAGCATAACAAGGTGGTTGAGATTGGCGGGCTGCACATTGTAGGTACTGAGCACCACGAAGCCAGACGCATTGATAATCAGCTCCGGGGAAGGGCAGGAAGGCAGGGAGACCCCGGTAGCTCTCGTTTTTATGCTTCCTTAGAGGACGAGGTTGTTCGCCGCTTTGGCGGTGACCGTGTTAAAGGAATTATGCAGTGGGCAGGATTGGATGAAGATACCCCCATTGAGCACCCCATAGTCAGCAAAGCCATAAGCAATGCCCAGGTCCAGACAGAAGGCTATCATTTCGATACTCGTAAACACCTTGTGGAATATGACGATGTGGTCAACAAGCACCGCGAGGTGATTTACGCCGAGAGGAGAAAAATTCTCAGCGGCGCCGACCTTAAGTCCAATATAATACCTATGGTTGAGGATGAAATTCAAAGCCTGGTAGCCAGTCATTTCAGCAACGCTAGCTACGAGCTGGAAGAAGAGCAATCTGACCTATCCGGCTTGCTTGAAGATGTATCTATCATCTTCCCCTTGCCGCCGCAATTCAGGAGCGACGGGCTTTCGGAACTCAGCGCCAAGCAAATCGCAGAAAAGTTGAGTGATTATGCCATCGAACTTTACAACCAGCGAGAGCAGGAGATAGGCCCGGATAATATGCGAATGGCGGAGAGGCTGGTAATGCTGCGAGTTATCGATGCGTTGTGGATGGAGCACCTTACAGCCATGGAGCACATGCGCCTGGGAGTAGGTCTGCGGGCTGTGGGTCAGCAAGACCCGCTGATAGTCTATAAAAAGGAGGGACATACTCTTTTCGATGCCCTTCTGGCTAGCATTCAACACGATGTCGCTCGCAGGATTTACCATGTTGGCGTTGCCAAGGAAGCTCCGCGAAAGAAGGAAGCGGTTATGGTGGGCAGTAAAGTTGGTCGCAATGACCCCTGCCCCTGCGGCTCAGGCAAGAAATATAAGCACTGCTGCGGAAAATAATTAGTCTCCTCTCCCTTGAAGGGAGACGACTAGGGTGAGGGTGGGATGCCAATTTATGAGTATAAAGCCGTAGGAAATGCTCATTGTAAGTTATGTAAAGCTAGGTTTGAGGTGAGGCAGGGGATAAATGACAAACCGCTTAGCAAATGCCCCGAATGCGGTGCTGATGTAAGGAAGCTCTTTTCCCGCCCGTTTTTGTCCCTGAGAGAGTCCCTCAGCCAGGAAGAAACATTCGATAGATATACCGAAGAAGAGGCTGATGAATTAGGGCTGGAGGAAGGCTTCGCCGAGGATGAAGTCTGGGAGTGAGGGAGGCTGGATATAGAAATCCCTGAGGATATTTCCAGATAAGAGCTTGTCGAAGCTTTATGCCAATATGTCGAGAATGATTATTACGATTGGTTGAAGGATAACTTCAAGTCCTGCTTTGAGCATGGCGAGCCTGACTGGGAGTGGATAATGGGAAAATTAAGCTAATCAACGGGAGGGATTAATGGACATTTGGAAGACCAGGGTAACCGAGATGCTGGGTATGGAGTACCCCATTGTTCAGGGGTCTTTCGGTGGCTTTGGAACGTCGGCATTGGGAGCGGCAGTGTCCGAGGCTGGAGGTCTGGGGATGATTACGTCAAATGCCTTCAGGACCCCAGAGAAATTGCGCGAGGACATACATCGCCTGAAGTCAAAAACGAACAAAGCATTTGCGGTAAACCTGACCATGAGTGTTGGCAACATAGATGAGATGATAGATGTGATTATCGATGAAGGAGTCCCTGTGGTGGAGACCTCTGCTTATCGAGCTGATGTTTATGGCAAAAGATTGCAGGAAGCTGGCATAAAATGGATACACAAGGTAGCTACAATAAAACACGCGCTATCTGCTGAAGCACAGGGGGTGGACGCCGTGGTAATCATCGGACTGGAAGGAACAGGGTTTAAAAGCCCAATACAGCTTCCAAGTCTAATAGGCATACCCTGGGCAGTAAAGCAGATAAAAATCCCCATCATAGTTGGAGGAGGTGTTGGGGATAGTTACGGCTTTATGGCCGCTCTGGCCATGGGAGCTGAGGCAGTATATATGGGCACAGCTTTCTTGACAACCAAGGAATGTCCTATACCTGACCGCTATAAGCAGATTCTAGTAGAGGGAAGTCCTGCTGACCCCAGGTTTCGAGACCGCATTTTAGGACCCAAGAATACCGAAAAATATAATCAGGTAATGGAAAAGAGGGGAAGCATCCCAGATGATGAGTGGTTGATAGAATTGGAGGCGTCGATGTCCACCCATGCAATAGAAGGGGGAGGATTAAGAAGAGTTATCCAGGGGGGCGACATTGAAGCAATACTGGATTTTGCCCCCGGTTCGCTGGCTATAGCGGTAATCGATAAAGTGGTGACCGTGAAAGAGCTTATTGAAAGCATCATCACGGGAGCTGAAGCCATACGGAGACGCTGGTCTATTGAGCCATGAAAAACACGGCTGTCGCCAAGGTATTTCAGGATATTGCTGACCTTCTGGAGCTTAAGGGGGAGATTGCCTTTAAGATCCGCGCCTACCAGAGGGCTGCCCGAGCCATCGAGCATTACCCCAGAGAATTAACGTTTATGATTGAGGAAGGGGAGGACTTGCAAAATATTCCTGGCGTGGGTGAGGCAATAGCTAAGAAGGCTACCGAGCTGGTGACCACCGGGAGGCTGGGTTATTATGAGAATTTGAAGGCTGAGTTTCCCGAAGGAATAACTAATCTCCTGGCCATACCAGGCATTGGTCCTAAGACAGCTAAGAGGCTTTCTAGCGAACTGGGGATATTCTCGGTAGATGATTTAGAACAGGCAATCAATAGCGGCCGGGTGGCTAAACTTTTCCGCCTTGGCGATAAGACCGCCGATAATATTCTTCAGCAAATTCAAGCATTGCGCTGCAAAGACCAGCGCACCCCCATTGGGGAAGCTTTGCCCATTGTCGAGGAAATTCTGGGCGCCCTCCGTCCTATCCCCGGCGTGAAAAATCTAACTGCGGCTGGTAGTCTGCGCCGCTTTCGGGAAACCTTGGGCGATATTGACCTAATGGGAACTGCCGATGACCCGAAGGGGGTTATCGATGCTTTTGTTGCCCTGCCTCAGATAGCACAGGTGCTGGCTCAAGGGCCAACCAAGGCGAGTGCCATTTTGAGCGGGGGCTTGCAAGTTGACCTGAGGATGGTGGAGCATGATTCCTTTGGTTCCTTGCTCCAATATTTCACCGGGAGCAAACAGCATAACATCTCCTTGAGAGAAAGAGGGCGTAAGCAGGGGTTAAAGTTGAGTGAGTATGGAATAACTATCGTAGCCACAGATAAGCTGGAGAAATTTGCTGTTGAGGATGATTTCTATCATCGACTTGGACTTCAGTATATTCCGCCCGAACTCAGAGAAGCTCAAGGTGAAATAGAAAGGGCTGAGCAGAGAGCTGTGCCGAAGCTCGTGGAGTTATCTGACATAAAAGGGGACCTTCATATGCATACTGAATGGAGCGATGGGCATGATTCCATCGAAGAACTGGCTCTGGCTGCCAAAGATTTGGGCTATCAGTATATAGCAATCACCGAGCATTCTGCTGGAAGGGGCATTGCACGTGGACTCGATGTGGAGAGGCTGAGGAAGCAAGTTGCTGAGATCAGAGCTCTTAATGAGCGTTTAATTGGGATTCATGTGCTTACGGGCACAGAGGTTGATATTCGGGCGGATGGCAGCTTAGATTTGCCGCATGAAATTCTATCTGAACTGGATATAGTGATTGCTGCCGTGCATTCTGCCATGAAACAAAGTGAGGAAAAGATGACCCAGAGGGTATTGAGCGCCATAGAAGATCCCGACGTTGATATTATTGCCCATCCTACCTGCCGCCTTATGGGAGAGCGTGAGCCAGTAGCCATAGACTTGGAAGCCATCTTCCAGGCAGCAGCTAAGAATAATAAGGTCATGGAGATTAACGCCATGCCCGACCGCCTCGATTTAAGGGATATTCATGCCTTCCGTGCCAGGGATTTGGGGGTGAAGCTCGCCATCGGGACAGATGCTCATAGCATTGCTCATCTGGGCTTTATGCGCTTCGGGGTTGGTGTCGCTCGGCGGGCCTGGTGTGAGCCGCAACATATATTAAATACCTTGCCTCTAGCAGAATTGCTCGCCGTCTTAAATAAGAATTGACAACTCAGGCCTCTGGTAACCTGCAAATTTCAATGGCTATTAAATTTCTGAGGAGCCAAGTTTGTTTCATAAAAGAGACTTAACTCTGATGGGTCTGGAATAGGAGGTTCTTAGACGATTTTTCGTGATTAGTACTGTGGCTCTTTTTGACTTGGATGGCACCCTATCCTCCGGAGGCATCTGGAACGGGTTTTTCCAGTACCATTTCAGACGCAAAAAGAGGAGAGCATGGATATTATCATTCTGGGTCATGCACCTACCTCTATGGTTATTGGCTAAGTACAAACTGTATAGTAAAGAGAAATGCAGGGTGAAGTGGATGGAAGATTTAAGCGGCATTTTCAAGGGGGCAAGCGAGGGAGAGGTGCTGGAGGTTTTCCATTGGGTCGCCGACAATTATATATTTGAATCGCTGCGCAATGACGTAATTGAGATTTTAAACCAGCACAAACAACAAGGGGATATAGTGCTGATTGTATCCGGTGCCTTCAGTGGCCTCGTGGAGATTGTGGGACAGAGATTGGGTGTGCCTAATGTAATTGGCACAAAGCTTGAGGTAATTGATGGCAAACATACCGGCAGAGTTGTTGAACCTATGTGCTTTGCTGAAAATAAAGTTAAGTTGCTCAGAGAGTTCCTTAATCACAACCGATTGGAGATGGATAGGTCATCAAGCTTCGCTTATGCTGATAGCATCTTTGATGCCTCTTTATTGAAGCTGGTAGCTAATCCTGTGGCAACTTATCCTGACGAGGATTTGCGTCGTTTGGCTGAGCATAATCACTGGCGAATGTTGCCTGATTCTATTCAGAGAGATGGGTAGCATGCTCTTTCAAGATTGGTTCAGCTAGTGCGTGGCAGCCTCATTTCCCACTACGGAGCCACAAACATATCCAACAGCAGTGACGACTATTACCAATAGCTACCCACATTGTGCTATTCTTTATAACGGTACGAAATGGATTTCCCCAAACGAATGGCTATACAAAGCCATGTGATGACCATCACGCCTCGCTATGCTGAGACCGACCAGGGTGGAGTTATCCATCATAGCGTCTATCCAGTGTGGTTTGAAATGGGCCGGACGGAGCTTTTGCGAGCTAAGGGCATGGCGTATAAAGACTTTGAAGAGACGGGGATGTTCTTTGTTGTTACCGAGTTGCACATAAACTATCATATGCCTGCCAGGTATGATGAGGACCTGCAACTGGAAACAAGTTGCTCAGGCATAGACGCCAGCAAACTTCAGCATACCTATCGACTCATTCGTTGCTCCGACGGAGAAATCCTCGCTGAGGGCTCGAGCATCCTGGCCTGCGTCAATGCCGAGGGCAATGTTCGGAGAATACCCAAATTCATGTATCCTGAGTAGTGAGCAATTGTCTAACTTGATTTAGGCAATATGTTTGGGGTACTCATTTCTAGCTAGATACTTTTGAAAAGCCTTGTTCTTCAGGGGGCCCAGGTTTATCCGTTGGCATTTCGGGGTCCCCATGAAAAGCGGCTAAGCCAATTCTTCATACGGTACCAGCTGACTGCTTACTTTTCCCTTTGAGGATTGTCACGCCTTCGGCTCATAATGGTAAGTGTTACCACGTTGTTAATCATATGGGGTGGGCGCTCAGCCTTGAGTCTTCGGGTTGGCGGGGCTATAATATAAAGATGATTTTCTGGAATAATTGTGGAGGTGGCTGGAGTGTCTGCTCGAGATACTCAGGCAATACAACGGCTGAGAAGTGCTATTGCTGAAGGCAAGAATTGGTATGTGGCCCTGCTTGAAGCCATTCGGCTGTGGAGTAGTCCTGAAGAGGATTATGACGGGCGACATTATCACTATCTTATTGACAACGAAGCTTTCGATTGGCTGGTCCTGGCTGAGAGATTATGCGAAGGCTTGGATGGACTTGTTCCAGAAAGGGAGCAGATTAATCTTCTTTTCTTCGATATACCACCAATAGAATTATCTAAAGATGAATTCAAGAACCTGATTGGTGCTTCTAAATACCAGGCTCACCTCAACTATCTCTATGGTATTCTTGTGGAAAAATTTCTCATTTTGGCTGTAACTGATGAGATACGAAAGAGAAAGAGCGTCTTAGGCCTGAACAGTGATAACGGAATAGTTGACGAAGCTCACCAACGCATTTACGGCCTTACTCAGAAGGAATTATTAAAACAGTTCAGAAAAGAGAGCCATTATCCTCACCTCAGGTCTATAGGCTTAGGTGAGTTTAATGAATTTACCTATTGGCTATTTAAATACCGTACAAAAAATTGTGATAAATCTCGTGTTGCTAGTGATACCAAGAAAGCCCTACTAAAGTTGCACGGGCTATTAAAGCTAAAAGCTAAGTCGCTTCGCCCTTCACATTCAGAAAGTCAATAGCTGTCAGCTGTCAGCTGATGAAGAACTGAGTTGAGATAATTCTTGGTGTAACCTTTTCAACTTATCTTCAAGCATAGCCAGCTTCTGTTTCTCTTTATCAATAACCTGGGGCGGCGCTTTGTTTAAAAAGGCGTTATCTTTTAGCCTGGCATCAAGCTGAGCAATCCTTGCTTTGGTTTCCTCGCTTTCCTTTAGGAGCCGTTGTTCTTCAGCAAGCCGGTCTATCATCCCCGCCAAAGGCAAAACTACCTCGGCCTCTTTCAAAACCAAAACGAGAACTTTGTCTTTATCGGGTTCCCTTTCTTGACGCCCGAGCATTTTCAATGGCCGAACTTTGGCCAGTGTTTCTATTATGTTCGCTTGTGTGCTGAGACTAGAAAGAAGCTCACCAGTATAAACTTGAGCTTCAATCCATTTGTCTGGCTTTACCTTATATTGCGCCCGAATGTTACGGATAGAGCGGACAATCTCTATTACGGAATCCATCACTCGCTCTGCTTCTGGAGCAATGGCTTTATCATCAGCGAGAGGATAAGGAGCTAGCACTATGGAAGCTGGCATTTGGTCCTCGTCAGGTAGGCGCTGCTTCAGACTTTGCCAGAGTTCCTCGGTGATGAAAGGCATGAAAGGATGCAAAAGACGAAGTGATTTTTCCAGCGTATCGACCAGAAGGGGCAGAGGCGAGGGAGTTAACTGACTACGAAGACGTATTTTGGCAATTTCAATATACCAATCACATAACTTCGACCAGACAAAATCGTAAATCTGCTGCTCCGCTTCACCAAATTGGAACTCTTCCATCAGCTCGGTGACATTTTTGATAAGCTGGTTGAGCTGGCTATGGATCCATTGGTCTTCTATTTTCTGCGGTCGTTCATCTACTGCCTGACCTTTTGGCGCCTCAGCATCCAGGCTCCGAAGGATAAATCTAGTGGCATTCCACAATTTATTGACAAAATTGCGGCTGGATTCCAATTTACCTTTGCCCAGATTTATATCATTCCCCGGTGAAGTCCCAGTAGTTATGGCAAAACGGAGAGCATCAACACCATACTTGCTTATAGCTTCGGCAGGGTTTATTACATTCCCTCGCAATTTGCTCATTTTCTCTCCGCTTTCATCCCGAATTAAGCCATGGAGATAAACAGTGTGGAAAGGGATCTCATCAGTATCCTCTAGCCCCATCATAATCATCCTGGCGACCCAGAAGAAAATGATGTCATAGCCAGTTTCCATTACCGAGGTGGGATAGAAATAGCGGAGGTCATCGGTGTCCTCTGGCCAGCCTAGCGTAGAATGTGTCCATAGCGCTGAGCTAAACCAGGTGTCAAGTACATCGGGGTCTTGGATGATTTGTTTTGAACTACAATGAGTACAAGCTGAAGGTTCATCTACCGATACCGTCAACTTATCACATTCCTGACAATACCATACTGGGATGCGATGTCCCCACCATAGTTGTCGGCTGATGCACCAATCCCTGATATTTTCCATCCAGTCAAAATATGTCTTGGTGAAGCGCTCAGGAATGATATTGATTTTGCCATCTTTGACCGCCTCGATAGCAGGCTTAGCCAAGGGCTGTGTCTGGACAAACCACTGCAGGCTGACTTCGGGTTCAATCATCGTTTGGCAGCGGCCACAATGTCCGACCGAATGAAAGTAGGGCTCGATTTTCTCCAAAAGGTTCCTATCTTTTAGGTCAGCTACTATCTTATCTCGACAGGCAAACCTTTCCAATCCTTGATACGGCCCGGCGTTCTCGTTCATACTGGCGTCGGGGTTCATGATATTTACCAGTGGCAAATTATGTCGCTGGGCTACTTCAAAGTCCGTGGGGTCATGGGCTGGAGTTATCTTCAATGCTCCAGTGCCGAAAGAAGTATCAACAGCATCGTCAGCGATCACGGGGATTTCCTTATCTATAATGGGGAGGGTTACACTCCTACCTATGATATTTTTGTAGCGCTCATCTTCGGGGTTCACAGCCACTGCCGTGTCGCCAAGGAAAGTCTCAGGACGGGTAGTAGCTACTGTGACGAAGCCCTCGTTTTCGGTTAGAGGATAGCGAACATAGTAAAGGTGGCCGACAATATCTTTATGTTCTACCTCGAGGTCGGAGAGGGCAGTTTGGCAGCGGGGACACCAGTTTATCATTCGCTCTCCACGATAAATTAACCCCTTGTTGTACAAACGGACAAAAGCGGTACGGACTGCTTCACTTGGGCCTTCATCCAGAGTGAAGCGCTCCCTTGTCCAATCACAGGAAGCTCCCAGTAGCTGGTGTTGATGTCTGATATCCTTCCGACTCTTATCAGCCCATTGCCAAGTCAACTTTGTGAATTTTTCTCTTCCAATCTCATCCTTAGTCTGTCCTTGTTTAGCCAGTTGCTGCTCCACTACTACTTGCGTGGCAATGCCAGCATGGTCGGTTCCCGGTAGCCATAAGGTGGGTTCACCTTTCATCCTGTGCCACCTGACCATAATATCCTCCAGTGTAGCAGTCAGGGCATGCCCCAGATGGAGCTCTCCAGTGACGTTAGGAGGGGGCATGATAATGACGAAGGGCTTTTTGCTGGGGTCTATTTGCGGAGTAAAGTAGCCCTGTTCAAGCCAGAGCTTATACCATTTCTTTTCTATCCTGCCTGGCTCATAGGCTCTGGGTATTTGGGACATTAACTCTAAACCTAGTTTAACTATCGGCTTTCAACTCGAAGAAAGCTTAATGTCTAAACTCTAAACAAATTCGAATTTCTAAATTAAAACCTCATATTTTGGCCATCGGGATTTTGGGTTTTGGGAGTAATGCTGCTACCTTATCCAGAATCTTGTCAGCCACCTCTCGTTTGGGCAGAAGAGGTAAGCTATCAATCTTGCCTTCGCGGTCAATTATGGTTACTCGATTTGTGTCGGCGCCAAACCCACTATCACTGGCTGTAATGTCATTGGCCACGATGAAGTCGAGCCCCTTTTGCTGGAGCTTCTGCTTAGCATTTTCCACCAGGTTACTGCTCTCAGCAGCAAAGCCTACTTTAACGAACTTTCCCTTGACACTGCCTAGAATGTCCGGGGTGCATTCCAATTCTAAGATCAACCTTGCCTCTCCCTTTTTGATCTTGTCTTTAGCGGCAATTGTCGAGCAATAATCGGCTACGGCTGCTGCCATAACCAGAGCGTCAGCATGGGGTGCTATATTCTCCACTGCTTGATGCATCTCCCGGGCCGTGCCGACTTTGCTCACGTCAACGCCTACAGGCTCAGTTAGCGAAACAGGTGCTGTGAGCAATGATACCTTAGCCCCCCGGTCACGCGCTGCTTCAGCCAGAGCATAACCCATCTTCCCTGATGAGCGGTTGCTGATGTAGCGAACTGGGTCGATGGGCTCTTGAGTCCCGCCTGCGGTAACCACAATATGTTTGCCAGCTAGGTCGCCGCTTCTGCCGAGTACCTGGCGGATGCTGCCGATAATATCATTGACATCGGCGAGGCGCCCCAGACCTTCTTTACCAGAGGCTAGCCAGCCTGTGGCTGGACCAATAATCACGAAGTTACGAGCTTTAAGTTTAGACAAATTATCCCGGGTAACTGCATTATTATACATATTGGTTTCCATAGCTGGTGCTATGACCACAGGTGCCCTGGTAGCAAGCACCGTGCAGCATAGCATGTCATCAGCAATGCCAGCAGCCAGCTTGGCAATAATATTAGCTGTGGCAGGGGTAATAACCACTATATCAGCAGCTTGTGCCAGGGAGACATGTTCAATACTGAATTCCGAGGCTAAATCAAACATTTCAGTAACTACCGGCCTACCTGTAACGGCTCGGAATGTGATAGGTGATATGAACTGGCTGGCTTCTCCAGTCATAATTACATTAACCCTTGCCCCTGCCTGAGTTAACTGGCTGGCAATCTCTGCTGCTTTGTAGGCAGCGATACCTCCTGTTATTCCTAAAACTATGTTTTTGTTGCTAAGCATTACTGCTCCTCATTCATTTCGTAAATGAGACGCAATCCAATTAAGGTTAAATCGGGATTTATTATGTCTATAGTGGCTACCTCTTGGGCAAGAGGGTAAGCTTGGCCGCCGGTAGCTACCACCCTTGCCTTGCCCCCCAATTGCTCCTCAATTCTCCGAATCATGCCTTCAATAAGATCGATATAACCAAATATTATACCTGATTGCATAGCCGAGATAGTATTTCTGCCGATGACCTGCTTGGGGCGGATTAGTTCTATTCGAGGTAGCATGGCAGTGCGGGTGAATAATGCTTCACTAGATATGCCGATGCCTGGAGCGATGACACCACCGAGATAATCGCCCTCCCTTGAAACAACGTCGAAGGTGGTAGCAGTGCCAAGGTCAATGATTATTACTGGTTTTCCGTAGAGGTTCTGGGCAGCCACAGCGTTGACCACACGGTCAGGGCCAACCTCTCGAGGATTATCCATAGAAAGACGCATACCGGTTTTCACACCAGCTTCGACCACTAAAGGTTTGGCATTTAGATATTTCTGACACAGTTCCACAAATGTACGCAGCAGCGGTGGCACAACACCGCATAATGTTACTCCGGTAACCTTTGAAGGTGAGAAATCCTGACGCTCCATAAGGTTGAGCAATACCCCACCGTACTCGTCTGCAGTGCGATGAATTCCAGTAGCTAAATTCCAAGTATCCTTTAGCTTATCACCATCAAATATACCCAGCTTGACGTTGGTGTTCCCGATATCAATTGCTAATAACATGTACGCTTAGCTCTACCTTTATCCTCCCAGCACGTGGACTGAGTATAGCACTACTATCTAATCCGTGCTACTACTGAAGCTTTGGGTTAAAAGTACGGGCATTAGCTAGGGGCACAATTTTCGCCGCCCTCTCTTTGTAAGTCCTGCAACTTCTTGACCATCGCCTGCCAATGTGTACCTTGCCAGTAGATACGATGACAGGCAGGACATTCTGTATATTGAGTCTGAGTCTCAAAAACGTGAGGAGGAACCAAGCTTTGCACCTCCTCTTTAGTTCGAGGTATTAATGTTTGATTACATTCAAGGCAAAGCGAAAAAGGTTTGAAATGATAATCCAAATTTAAATTTTTCACCACTTCCTGTATCTGGTTCTTAGGGGCATCCTGTTTAATGAGTATGGCTTTGAGTTGGCCATTTGTGACTAAGCGTCTTTTCATAAATTGAGTATCCTTAGTCAAAACCACCCTTTCATCGCTAAGAGCAGTCTTAATCATTCTGGCATCGTCTTTTTGCTTAAACAGCAGAGTATCATAGCCAATCACCCTTAACCATCGAGCTAGCTTACCAACGTTGTTATCTGCAATGAATTTAATTTCCATAGCCGACTTGAGATGATGTGAGAGTGGTGGATTATGCTGCTGGCTGGCTTAAATCCACCGCCGATGGCGCAGGAAAACAAGCATTCCAACGCCTACCAGGGCTACGATGCCAAATAAAATGCCGAAAGGCAGGAGATTGCCAGGTTCTATCCCTCCGGGCAGGGGGATGTTCATACCAAAAAAGCTAGTTACCAGAGTAGCTGGAGTTATGATTGCCATAATGATAGTGAGCACTCGCATTATCTCTTGAATTCGGTTTGAGGTTAACCAGTTGCTAGTTTCAGCAAGCCCATCTACAACCTCCTTACAATCTTCAAGCCCATCCCAGATTTTGCGGATGTGGTCGGCAATGTCCCCAAAATAAATCTCCTGTTCCTCCCTGAAAAAGGGGTATTCCTCATTCTCCAGCGTCTCAATTACAGCGATCTGGGGATGAATGACACGGCGAAAGGATATGAGGTCCCGCCGAAGCAGGGAAATCCGGTGGACAGTCTGCGGAACAGTCTGTTCAAATATAATGTCCTCTATATCATCAATGTTTTGGGTAATTTTATTGAGTATGGGGAAGCAATAGGTGACCAGTCTATCAAGGATGTGATAGAGAAGAAATCCAGAGCTTCGCCCTAAGTAAGTCTCACGACTTTCCTTGTGGATCTCGCATTCGTGAAAAAATTTGGCCAGCGGCTTTAAGTTAGCAGAACAATGAACGGTCACAACATAATTCTCACCAATAAAGATATCCACTTCGCTGGACCTTGTTATACGATTCCGTTTATCAAATACCGGAAAATGGAGGACCAGAAATAAGTAATCCTCGTACTCATCAACTTTGGGACGTTGTATGCGGCTGAGAACATCATCCAGATCCAGAGGATGGAAATTAAAACTCTGATCCAAAAATTCCACTTCTTTAGGACCAGGATTTTCGATATAGAACCAAGTCAGCTTGCCTTGTGTAACTGATTGGATATGCCCTTCTTTCTGCCCGATAGATGACATATTACTCCTACAAGAACAATTTCATTTATTTTAGCACTAATTCCACGATTAAAGTAGCTGTTACCACTTAATGTCTTAAATCGGTCATATCAAACGTGCGTGACTCGGATTATTGACAGAAAGGAGATTTTCCTATATCTTTTAGCTGGGAAATTTGTCCTTAAGGAGGTTATGGAATGCCGGTCAATATGATTGTCTGTTGCAAGCAGGTGCCTGATCCTGAAGCGCCACCGACGGTGTTTAAGGTTGTAAACAACAAGATGACCTTGCCACCAGACGTGAAACCTGTAATCGGTCAATACGAGGAATTCGCCCTGGAAGCTGCCCTTAAAATCAAGGATGCTGTGGGGGGCAAAATTACTGCGCTTAGCTTAGGTAATAAATTCGTTCGGGACGTTATTAAGAAAGCGTTGGCTGTAGGGGGTGATGAACTTATCCTCCTGGAAGATGAAGCTTTTGAGGAGGGTGACAGCTGGTCAACTGCCAACGCCTTGGCTATGGCAATAAAGAAAATAGGGGAATATGACCTTATTTTCTGCGGAAGACAATCGTCTGACTGGGATGCCGGGCAAGTGGGTCTGGGCATTGCTGAGATTTTGGCAATCCCTGCTGTGACTTTGGCTCGGAAGGTAGAGGTCACCGATGGAAAAGCGAAGGTTGAGCAAGTTATTCCTGATGGCTATCGGTCTGTTGAAGTGGCACTTCCTGCTCTAATTACGGTAACCAGCGAGTTAGGAGCGCTTCGCTATGCAGCCTTAAAAGGAATCATGGCAGCAGCTAAAAAACAACCTGTCATTTGGAAACCAGCCGATCTTGGGCTCGAGCCTTCACAAGTTGGCGCTGCCGGAAGGCGTACTAAGCTAGATAAGCTCTTCCAGCCAGTCAAGGAAGCCAAATGTGAAGTAATCGAAGGAGAGACCCCCGCAGAGGCTGGCGCTAATCTAGCCGTAAGGCTCAGGGAAGCCAAATTGCTTTAAATTTAAGGAGGAAATAATGGCTGAATACAAAGGTATATTAGTTTGTGGTGAGCTAGCGGATGGGAAATTAGCCTCAATTACCACCGAGTTGCTAGGATGTGGTAGGAGCCTTGCTGATGACCTAAAGGAAGATTTATCTTGCCTGCTGGCCAGCGATGTAGTTGGCGAAGCTTCTAAAGAAGCAATTGCCTTCGGAGCAGACAAGGTTTATGCTGTAGAACACCCCTCCCTCAAAGAATATCAAGCAGATTCCTATATGCAAGTCGCAGGAAAAGTGGTCAAAGATATTTCGCCCCGTGTGGTACTTATAGGACAAACATCTATGGGTAGAGACTTGGCTCCTCGCCTTGCCTTCAGACTGGGCACAAGCCTGGCAACAGATTGTCTCGATTTGAGCATAGACCCAGGGACAAAGTTGCTAGTCCAAACGCGGCCTGTGTATGGCGGCAATGCTCAAGCTATATTCACAAGCGAGCTTATGCCCCAGGTTGTTACTGTTAGGTCCAAGGCGATGTCACCGTTGGAGCGTGATGACTCAAGGAAAGGAGAGGTCATACCTACCAAGATTGACATAGATACGTCGAAAGTAAGGACAAAGATATTAGAAACTGTTAAGGAAGAGGCGGTCGGCATTAAACTTGAGGATGCCCCTGTGATTGTCTGTGGAGGCAGGGGGTTGGGTGGTCCCGATCCCTTCCAGACTACACTGAAGGAGCTAGCTGATTTGCTGCATGGTACGGTAGGCGCCTCGCGGCCTCCTGCTGATAACGGTTGGGTGACAGAGGCTTTGCATATCGGCCTTACTGGAAAGATTGTTGCCCCTGAGATCTACTTTGCCATAGCCGTTTCAGGTGCTAGCCAACACGTAGCTGGATGTTCAGGTTCCAAGCATATCATAGCCGTCAATAAAGACGCTGAGGCGAACATATTCAGGGAGGCGGAATTTGGAGTGGTTGGTAAATATGAAGAAGTGGTGCCCGCCTTGACTAGCAAGCTAAAGGAGTTATTAACTGGCTAGAATAATATAGTAAGGTAGTCAAGAACTTGAAAGGCCCGCTTTGTGTTAGAAAGCGGGCCTTTTCATTCAAAGCTCAAAATTAAGCTTCCAAGGCGCTCTCACTCACCCTTGCCTGTCTTCTTTTTGTCTCCAATGACTTTCTGAGTGAGATGAGCTGGCACCTCTTCATAATGGTCAAATTCCATCGTAAACTCACCACGCCCTTGCGTAATTGACCTTAAATCTATGGCATAACGAAGCAACTCTGCATAAGGTGCCTGAGCCTGGATGACATTAGTACCATCCCCAGGACTCATCCCAAGCACGCGTCCCCTCTTGGTATTAAGATCGCTATTAATATCCCCGGTACATGTCTCAGGCACGGTTACAGTAAGATTCATTATGGGCTCAATTAATACCGGCTGTCCTTGAGATAATCCCTTTCTTAAGGCTTGTGCTGCAGCAATCTTAAAAGCAATGTCTGAAGAATCTACTGAATGGAAGCTGCCATCATAAAGGGTCACTTTCACGTCTACTACGGGATAACTAGCCAAAACCCCCTCCTGTTTCGCCTCGTTGACTCCCTTTTCCACAGAGGGAATATAGTTCTGGGGTATTGCCCCCCCAACGATCTTCGCAGTAAATTCAAATCCCTCACCCCGAGGTGAAGGTTCCAACTCCAGACGGACATGCCCATATTGACCATGGCCTCCAGTCTGTTTTTTATGCTTATACTCTGCCCTGGTTAGCGCAGTAATAGTTTCTTTGT